>Ga0111539_10009512_pt1 | contig 12269 bp, 9 predicted proteins | sample RhiMethybrSRZTD1_FD_79667 | JGI IMG/M metagenome (GOLD analysis project Ga0111539, IMG submission 79667) | Populus rhizosphere microbial communities from Tennessee, USA - Rhizosphere MetaG P. TD hybrid SRZTD1 (version 2) (version 2) | ecosystem: Host-associated > Plants > Roots > Rhizosphere >...
CCAGGTGCTGACGCCGATGCACCGCGGTCCGGTCGGCACCACGGCGCTCAACGCGCGCCTGCAAGGAGCGCTGAACCCGAGCGGAGCCGCGCTCGAGTCGCGCGGGCAGATTCTGCGTAGCGGGGACAAGGTGATGCAGAAGCGGAACGACTACGAGCGCGATGTCTTCAACGGCGACATCGGCGCGGTCACGAGCGTGGACCCGGTGGGCCGCGAGCTCGGCGTGCGCTTCGACCAGCGCGAAGTTCGCTACGAGGACGCCGATCTCGAGGCGCTCACGCTCGCCTACGCGACGAGCATCCACAAAAGTCAGGGCAGCGAATATCCGGCGGTCGTGATCCCGCTCCTGACCAGCCACTTCGTGATGTTGAGCCGCAACCTGATCTACACCGCGGTGACGCGCGCCAAGAAGCTGTGCGTGCTGTGCGCCGATCCGCGCGCACTCGAAATCGCGCTCGGCGAGACCAGGCGCGAGCAGCGCATGACGCGGCTCGCGCGGCGTTTGAGCGAGGCGGCGGGCGGCTGATCAGCGCACGCGCAGCGCGATCTTTCCGAGCACGTGGCCGCGCGCCAGCTCCTTGTGCGCGCGCCGGCTTTCGGAAAGCGGATAGGTCGCCGCAATCGGAACGCGCAGCCTTGCGGCGGTCACGGCGCGGTTCAGCCGCTCGAACTCGTGGACGCCGCCCTCAGCGTCGTACGCGACGATCTTCGTGCCCTTGTGGCGCCTCGGCTCGGGCTCGATGCCGTTCGGATAGGCGACACGGCCGCCTGGCCGGAGCGCCGCCAGACACTCGTCGAGCTCGGGTCCACCGGCGAGCGCGAGGATCGCGTCGACGCCGCCGGGCGCGAAGCGGGCGGCCGCGGCATAGATATCGTCGCGGTGACCGTCGATCGCCACGTCGGCGCCGAGCCGCAGCGCGAGCTTCACGCCGTCGCGTCCGGAAGCGCTGGCCAGGACGTGCGCGCCGCGCAGCTTGGCGAACTGGATCGCGAGCGAGCCCACGCCGCCCGAGGCGCCGTGAATGAGCAGATGTTCGCCGCGCTCGATGCCGAGCGCATCCTCGATACCCTGGAGCGCGGTGAGCCCGATCGCGGGCAGCGCGCCCGCGTGCTCGAAATCGAGCGGCTTCGGAATGTGCGCCGCGTTGGTCGCGGGCACGGCGACGTACTCCGCGTAAAAACCGCCTTTCGGGTTGTCGAAGCTGTAGGCGTAGACCCGGTCGCCGACCGCGAAACGGCTGACCTGTGCGCCGACCGCCGCGATCGTCCCGGAGCCGTCGCTGCCGAGCACCACCGGAAAGTGCGTGCGCCCGCTCGGCGACCAGCCTTTTCGCATGTCGTCGTCCCAGGATCCGACGCCGGCGTCATGCACGGCGATCAGCACGTCGAGGGCGCCCAGCTCCGGCACCGGGAGGGTTCGCATATCGAGCACCTCGGGGCCGCCGAAGCGCTCGAGAACGGCTGCGCGCATCGTCTCGGGAACCGCGTGTTTTTTGGCCATCACTCAAGCTGTGGCTCGGTGCCGGCGCGGACAACCCCGCACACGCGGTGTGGAGATTCGCAGCTTGTTTTGATTCTTCCTGGCCTCTGGTGTGGCCGCCCAGCACCATGTCGGAAACGGCCACACCGCCCCGCGTCCCTCGCGCGCTGTACTCGAGTCCGCCGGCCTCGCCGGTCACTTGCGTGGCCGATGGTCGCTCGTGCCGATCGTGATCTGATCGTGCCAAAGACCGCGGCGGCGTCGTTAGGGGGCGATCGTGAAGCTCTTCGACACGGTCACCGGCCCGCCGCCGAACGGCGGGACCTTGGCGCGCCGGAAAACCGATGCGACGCAGCCACCGACCGAAGTGCCGCCGAACGAGCCGCCAGTGACGTTCGCGGACGTGACGCGCCCGCTCGGGGCGAACGTGACCAGCGCTTTGCCGCTGCCCGTCGGGCCGCCGGGACGTTTACACCCGGACGAGGCCGAGGCAGCGGAGCTCAGCGCGGCGATGGCGGCGCCCTTGTTGAAGGCCGGGCCATCGGTGGGCGGGGGCGGCTCGGTCTTCTTCTCGCCGGCCTTGTCCGCCTCCTTCTTCTCCTGCTCCTTCTTTTGCGCGTCGGCGAAGCGCTTCTTCTCTTCCTCCGTCGGCGGCTTCTTCTCGCCGGCGGATGCGGAGGGCGTCGCCGTGGCGGCGGGCTCGGCCTTGTTCTCTTCGGGTTTGGTCTCGGCCGTCTTTTCGGACTTCTCCGACTTGCTCTCGTCGGTTTTGGTTTCCTTGGCCGACTCTTTTTCGCTCTTTTCCGAGCTGGTGTCGTTCTGCGCGATTTCTTCCTTCTTCTTGCCGCCGCTGAGCGCAACGGCGAGCACGATGCCGACCACGAGCACTGCCGCGGCCGCGCCGCCGAAGATGAAAATGCGCTTGTCGCCGCCTTTTTTGGCTGGTTGCGCGGCCGCGTACTCCACGCTCACCGGGTCGGTGACGACCGGCGGCGGGGGCGGCTCCGGCGGCGGCGGTGGCGCCATCAGCAAGGCCTGATTGTCGCCGAGCGAGAACAGCGGATTGCCTCCACCGCCGAGCCGCGCGACGCCGCTGTTGCCCGAGCTCATTCCGAACGGATCGTCGGGCGCCGACTGCAGACCAGGACGCGCTCCGGGTCGCTTCGGTGGCGGCGCGCCCGGTTTGGGGCCCGCGCCTCCCGCAGGTTTCGGCGCGGCGAAGCCCGCCTTCAACGAGTCCAGCGAGAACAGCACCGAGTTCTCGTTGCGAGCGCCGGTGACCTTGGCGTCGTAAGCGGTGCTGCCCGGTAGCACGGCCTGCTTGATCGATTCTTCTTCGCTACCCGCGGACGCGACGCTGCCGAACAAATCGGCGGCGCCGTGCGATCGGCCGCCGGCAATGCGCGCCGATGCGGCGGGAGCTGGAGCCGGAGCCGGAGCCGCGGCCGGCGCTGCCCAAGGCGGATCGGCAGCGTAGGCGGCCTGCGCGGACGGAGCGGGGAACGCGGGCGCCGCGAACGCGGGGGCGGCCGCAGGCTCGGGCTGTGCGGGCGCGGGAGCCTGCGCGGCGCCGGCGGCTTCGATCGCCGCTCGCAACTCCGGCTGCTCGAGCACCGGGATCCAGTCTTCCATCCCCTCCTTCCACACGAACGCGTCTTCGCTGACCGTGCCCATGTGATATCCGCTGACGATTTCCTCCGTCGTCATCGGACGTTGTTCGGTATCGCTGAGGTTCACCGTCCACGGATCGGCAGCCGGAGCAGCGGCGGCCGTTTCAGGGGGAGGCGCTTCGGACTCCGCTTGCGCGGTGTCCACGACGATCGGCGTGCTGCAGCTCTTGCAGCGCACCCGAACCTTTCGACCCCGCACCTTGTCGTCGGCGATCGTGTACTTGGTCCCGCAGGCCTGGCACGAAATCTTCATCGAGGGGAGCGCCTACTTTACCGCGCTATAACCATGGCTGCAGCAGTCTTTCCGGGGGGCTTCGATAACTGGCCCGCGACGGGTTCTCGCGCCGTTTTTCACACGTACCCGTACACACATCCGTGCCCGTGCCCGTGCCCCTGCCCGTGCCCCTGCCCGATTCTTTACGAGCCACCAAAGCGTCGTCCCGCCGCCGCACATTGCCGCGCACGGCTCACCTAATCTCCCTCAGAGCGCCTCATGCCGATTTTCTGGTGAGCCCTCACCGGCAAACCGCGTCGGCGGGACGGTAGGTTTCGTACCGGTACGGGCACGTGCTCAGTTCACTGGGACCAGCGCCGCGCCGTCGCTGCCACAAAAGCGACCGTCACCGGGGTACTGGGTTCCGCAGACCGGACAGATCTTGAAGGTCGGCAGCGCGTCCTCGCGGGCCGCCCAGGCTGCGGCGGGCACCAGCTCTTCTCCGTGGCGGGGACAGATCGAGACCCCGGGGTCGAAGCCCTGGCCGCAGATCGGGCACACGCCGCCGGTCGGTCCGCGCGCCTCGCCCCCCTGCTGCGCGGGGATCAGCCGATTCCCGTCCTGCTCGCAGAACGACGCGTGCGGCGGGTACTCTTCGCGGCACGTCGGGCAAATCATGTTCGGCGGGTTCACCGGCTGGCGCACGACCGCCGTCATCACTTCGGGCGCCGGCGGCGGAGCGGGGGGCAAGACGAACTGCGGCGGCTGCTCTTTCTGCCGGCGCCGGCTGCGCAGAGCCAGCACCACCCCGAGCAAGCCGAGCACGAGCGCAGCGCCGCCAAGCACCGCCACGAAGGTGACGCGGCGCATGGAGACGCCTTCCTTCGCCACGGTCGAGCGCGTGCCGACGGTGCCCGATGCGATCGCGGTGGCAGCGGCTTCGGTCGACTCGCCTGCTTGAGTGAAGCCGCCACTCTTGAGGAGTGCTTCGTAGCGCTCCTTGGAGGCGACCTCGACCACGACTTCGACCGAGCGGTCGGCGACGCTCGCGGTCAGCGCGATCTCGGACTCGGGCGCGTCGTCCGCCACGCGGATTTTACCGGGCGCGATCAGCTGTCCGAGCGACTCGTTCTTGACGATCCGCCAGGCCGGAGCGGTGGTGAGCACGCACCCCGCGGCATCGGAGATCAATGCGCGAAATCCGAATTCTTCACCCGGTCGCATCAGTTTTCTGGACGGCCGCACTTCGAGCCGCGCGGCGGGGCCCGGCTTTTCGCAACGGTCGACCACCGCGGGCTTCGCGGACGGAGCGGGTGCCGCGCTGGCTGCCGCCGGAGGCGCGCTCGCCGCGGCCGTCGCCTCGGGAGCTTCGCCTTCGCGCTGAATCAAGCGAAAGGAGCGCGAACGTCGCACACTCGCGGTGCAGTTCGAGCCCTGGATCACGAACTGGTACTGCCCGGTTTCGTCGAAGGTGATGTAGGTGTCGGACGCACTCACCGTGGTCACCACCGTGGCCTGACGGGGATCGCCCGGCGCCGATCTGCAGACCGTGCGCCATCCGCGTTGGCCTCCGGAGTGACTCGCTCGGGTGAGGCCGGGCATCTGCTCCCAGCATTCGGCCGTCGAGTAGCTGCGACCCGCGCCGGAGATGGAAAGCTCGCCCCCCGCTTGCCGGATCGTCGCCGTGCCAGCAGGAGCCGAACCGCCGCCCGGCTTCGGCCCGCAAGCCTCGCCCCAGTCCCCGACGTTCCATGCCGACCGCATCGCACTGGCCGACCAGGTCCCCGAAAGTGTTTTCGGTTGTTGAGCTGCTGCCGGCGCGGCGCAGGCAAACACCAACAGTGCCGATCCGACGACCCGCAGTGCTCGTCGGCGGCCGTGAAAATCGAGCCTGCCGAGTCGGACCTCAAACAATGGGAAAGCGAGCTTAGCTCAAAGCCGGCGCTCCACATCGTCGCGTTGTCTCATCGCCTCGTGCATGATCGCGTGCGAAACATCGTCCAAACTTGCGTTGACATTGGTTTTTGCGGGGGCTAGCGTCGCGCGCTGGCGCGAATCTCAAGAGTTTCGAGGGTTTGACACCACAAGGAGCGGAGCGGATGGGTGCCACACACCGGATGCCAGGGTGGGCGCGGGCGGCGCTATTTTTCGCCACCCTTCTGACGGGCGGCGTTGCTCAGGCGCAGGGCCGCACCGATACGCGCATCCCCGTCACGGGTCTGCCCTACTCCAACGGCGACGGCATGGACACGCATCTGTTCCGGCCGGCCGTCGACTCGAAAGGGTTCTTCTCCGTAAACGGCTCCGACATCCTCGGCGCCAACAACATCAGCTTCGGATTGGTCCTCGACTACGGGCGCAACATCATGCGCTTGAACGAGGATCGGGTGGCTTGCGGCGCCGCGAACCAGCCCGCGTGTCCGGACCCCGCCCTCGGCCCATCGCTGGGCGCGGGGGACGATGCCCTGGCCAAGCACTCGTTTCAGGGCACGTTCGGCTTCAACTACGGCATCGCGAACAAGGCCGTGGTCGGCCTCACGATCCCCGTGATCTTGATGACCGGCGACGAGGTCAACGACATCGGCCGCACCAACTTTCTCTACACGACCGATCAGCTCGACGCGCAGAAGATCAGCACCCTCGCGCTCCACGGCAAGTACCGGCTTTTGCGGGTGGAAAAGGGGCTCGGGGTCGCGGCGCTCATACAAGTCGGCATTCCGGTCGCGGACGCGCCGCGCGATCTCGGCGCGGATCCGAACGTCTGGTACTGGCCTCAGCTGGCCCTCGAGAAGCAGTTTGGAGCGTCGAACCCATTCCGGATCGGGGTCAACGTCGGCTACCGCGGTCACGGCGGCGACAACCCGCAGTTCGGGCTCGATCAATTCAACCGCCCGCAGCTCGAGGAAGGCGAGTTCGAGTACGGAAACCTGTTCACCTTCGGCGGCGCGCTGTCGTGGCGCGTGATGGACTCGCTCGACATCGTCGGCGAGACGTACGGCACGTATCTGTTGAGCGACGCCGACAGCAAACAGAAGCTCAGTCAGGAGCTCCTCGGCGGCATCAAGCTCTTCATCGAGCGCAACAGCTTCCTGATGATGGGCGCCGGCAGCCGCGCGTTCTCGACCGGCTTCGAAGCGGCCGACGTCCGGCTCGTGCTGGGCTTCGTGTTCGAGCCTTCGATCGGCGACCGCGACGGCGACGGTTACAAGGACGACGAAGATCAGTGTCCGGACGAGCCGGAGGATTTCGACGGCTTCAAGGACGAGGACGGCTGTCCCGACCCGGACAACGACAACGACGGCATCCTCGACGTCGACGATCGCTGCCCGAACACGCCGGAAGACCGCGACGGCGACGAGGACGAGGACGGCTGCCCCGAGGGCCACATCGGCGATCGCGACGGCGACGGCATCCTCGATCCCAACGACAAGTGCCCCGACGATCCCGAGGACAAGGACGGCTTCGAGGACGCCGACGGCTGCCCGGATCCGGACAACGACAAGGACGGCATCCTCGACAAGGACGACTCCTGCCCGAACGACCCCGAGGACAAGGACGGTTTCGAGGACGAGGACGGCTGCCCGGATCCGGACAACGACAAGGACCAGATCCCCGACAAGCGCGACAAGTGCCCGATGAAGCCCGAGACCTACAACGGCTTCGAGGACACCGACGGCTGCCCCGACAAGGGCCGCGTCATCGTCGAGGGCAGCAACATCGTGATCCTCGACAAGATCATGTTCGAGACCAACAGCGCGAAGATCTTGCCCGAATCCGAGCCGATCCTCGACGCCGTTGCGGCGACGCTGAAAGGTCACCCCGAATTCACCGGGGTCGAGGTCGCGGGCCACGCCGACGAGCGCAACTCCGACGTCTACAACCAGCGGCTGACCAACGACCGCGCGAAATCGGTGGTGGACGCCCTCGTGCGCCGCGGTATCGCGCGCGACCGCCTGGTCTCGCAGGGTTACGGCGAGTACTGCCCGATCGACCAGGGCCACAACGAGGCGGCCTGGGACAAGAACCGCCGCGTCGAGTTCAAGGTCGTGAAGACCGAGGACGGCGCGACCGGCGTCGAGCGTGGGTGCGAGGCCGCGGTGGCGAAGGGTGTGAGGCCGCCGGCAGTGCAATAGCGGGTAGAAGCGAGTAAAATTCGGGATTGTGCCCATCCGCGCCGGTCAAGTCATCGCCGGGCGTTACAGGCTGCTCGGTCTGATCGACAAGGGTGGCCAGGGGCACGTCTACCGCGCGGTCGATCAGGTCGACGGTCAGGAGCTCGCGATCAAGGTTCTGATCGATCAGGGCTCGAGAGATCCGACCTTCCGCGAGCGCATGTTCCGCGAGGCGCGCGCGATGGCCTCACTCACCGGGACCGCGGCGGTGCGCGTGCTCGATCAGCGCTGGAGCGACGACGGCGCGCTGTGCCTGGTGATGGAGCTTTTGCACGGCAAGGACTTCGAGGACTACCTGCGGAGCCTCGAGGCCCAGGGCCAGCGCCTCGCGCCGGCCGAGTTGCTGCGGTTGATCGAGCCGATCGTACACACGCTGGAAGTCGCCCACGATCGGGGAATCTTGCACCGCGATCTCAAGCCCGCGAACATTTTCGTGCTCGACGGCGGCGGCGTGCGGCTCGTCGATTTCGGGTTCGCCAAGTTCGTGCGCGAGCGGCGCTTCACCGCCGACGGCTTCATCGCCGGCTCGCCGAGCTACATCGCGCCCGAGATCTGGCTCGACTCCAAGCACATCGATCATCGAATCGACGTGTATTCACTGGCGGCGGTGATTTTTCGCGCACTCGCCGGCAAGCCGCCCTTCGAGTCCAAGGACCTGGTCGAGGTGCTGAAGCTTGCCACCCGCGCCGCGCGCCCGAGCTTGCGAGCCCTGCGGCCGGAGCTCAGACCGGCCGTCGACGACTGGGTCGAGCACGCGCTGGCCATCGATCCGAACGAGCGTTTTCAGCGCGTGCGCGCAATGTGGACCGCGCTCTGCCTGGTGCTCGGGGTCTGAGATCCGGACACTCGCGTCGCCTGGCGAAGCGGCTATGGAGTCGCTAAAGTAGGCGCGCTTTTGATGCCAGGCTTTCTTTCCACGAGGTTCTTGTGGTGTTGACGTTTCGGGGGAGCATCGCCCCGCCGGCCCAGCAGGGTGCTCTCGAACGATTCTTGCCGCTGGCGCGCTGGACGCGCACGCCGGAGGTGATCGACGGCTCTGCCGCGGCACTCTACGGCTTGCCAGCCGGGGTCTCGGAGCCAGTCTTGGTCAGCGCTTCCGCCGGCGTCGGCGCCAAGTTCAAGATCGCGAGCGCTGCGGGCAAACACGAGCTGATCGGGGCCGACCTGGTCGCGGCTTGCGTGAACGACGTGGTGACGAGCGGAGCGCAGCCGCTGTTTTTCATGCTCCGCTACGGGTGTGCGAAGCTCGATCTCGACATCTTGGAGCAGGTCACGAGCGGGGTCGCGGAAGCTTGCCGCAGCGCCGGCTGCGCACTTCTGGGCGGAGAAACCAGCGAGCAACCCGGGGCCTATGCGGAGGGGTCGTACGATCTTTCCGGCTTCGCGCTCGGCGTCGTGGCGCGCTCGCAACTCCTGGGCAAAGAGCGGGTCAGCGCAGGTGATCATCTGGTCGCGGTCGCCGCCAACGGTCTTCACACCGAGGGACACGCCGTCGCGCGCCGCGTGCTCGAGCAGGACCTGTGCTTGTGGATGGGCGAGCGCGTCGAGGCCCTGGGCGGCACGGTTTCGGAGGCGTTGCTCGAGCCGACGCGGATCTATGCGCGCGCGGTGGACGCTTTGCGCGGGGCACTGGGGGGTGCGGTGCACGCGCTGGCTCACGTCGGCGCAGGCGGGATCCCGGCTCATGTCACGCGCATCGTGCCGGAAGGGCTGAAGGCGCGGGTCGATCTCGGAAGCTACGAGCGGCCGCCGATTTTCCGCCTGCTGGCCGAGCAAGGTCACGTCACCGAGGACGAGCTCCGGAACGGGTTCGGGCTCGGGGTCGGCCTGATCGCGATTGTGAGCGCGGAGGCTTCGTTCGCCGCCGTCGAGGCGCTCGAGGCTGCGGGCGAGGCAGCGTGGATGTTCGGCGACGTGCGCGCCGCCGCGGCGGCCGATCCGCGCCTCTCGATCGCGGGCTGAATCACCGACAAGGGTTGAAGCTCTTGGACAGCGCTGCCAGCGTTAGATTGCCGGTCTTTTCGGCGTCGCCGGCCAGAGGCGAGGTGGCCCGCACCTTGAAATACCAGCGGTCGTTCGTCAGCAGGTGGACCACTGCAATGACGGGGGCGCCGTTCAACTCGCCCTGGGTCAGCGCGAGCCAACCCTTGCGCTGAAAACGCGGATCTTTGAACCGCCCCACGACGAACTCGTTCGCTTTCATCGACTGCGCGACTTCCGCGAGCACCTGGCGGAAATGGTCGGAATACTCCTGGTCGGTCGGGGCCCGGCTGCCGGCGGGATAGGTGTACAGCGTGACCAAGAGGTCCGTCCCCGAGTCCGAGAGCGAGACGCCGCTGTCAGCGGGTCCGAATTCGTGCTCCTGCTGCAGGTGGAGCGGACCGACCTCCGTTGCCATACAGGTGCCGCTTTCCGCGTGGCGCTTCATCCCCGGACGCGCGCTCGAGGCGTCGTTCGCAGGCCTGCCGCCGCAACCGATCGCGGTCAGTGCGAAGAGGAGTGACAGGCAAAGCTTTTTTTTCACTCGCGCCACGCTCAACGCCACGAAGTCGTGTAGACCGCGCCGTCCGGACGGCGCTCGACTTGCACCGTGATTTCGCTCCGCCCTGCCAGACGGAGCACCTCCGCTGTCGCTACTCGGACCTGCCGCAGCACGAAATCGGGCACGTCGGGCCAGCCGCTCAGCACGTTTTCCGACTGGTGAGATCCGGTGAGCCGGCTCGTGACTTCACCGCGCGAGAACGCTTTTTTGTACATCTCGGGCGTGCGGCCGACCAGCGCGTCATCGGTGCTCATGCGGAGCAGCATGCGCCACACCGTGCGCACGGTGCGGGCCGTGCTCTCGCGCGTGACCGCGGTGTGCAGCTCTTCCACGCTGCTGCCCGTCTCCCGGCTGACCTCGCCGTACAGGCCCTGCAGCACTTCGAGCCGCACCCAGGCGCCGGGCAGCGCGCGTCCCAGCTCGGCGCGCAGCGCTTCGTCGAGCGCGGCGATGGCGCGCGCCACGACCGGCTTGCCGTAGCGCTCCTCCATCACCTGGCGGTGCTGGACCACCATCGTGCCGGCGATTTTCGCTTCTCCGTCTACCATCAGCTGCTCGCGACGACATCCCCCGTGCGCTCGAAGTGCTCGAGCACACCGGTGTCCGAAAAGAGCTTGATTCCGCTGGCCTCGTAGCGCGGGCGAACGCGATCACTGACCAAGCCCGCGCGTACGATGCCCGGCATGATCAAACCCTTGAAGGTGTGCACGCTGCCGGGAGCGGTGGTCAGCCTGAAGCCGACGGCGATCTCCGCGTGCAGCGCCTTCAAGAAGTCGTCCGGATCGTAGCCGCTGTCGATCAGCACCTGGTCGAAGCCGGCCATGCCTTCCATCCCGCGCCGCATCGCCACCACCTTGCTCATGGCGTTGAACGCGAAGTCTTCGACCTGCTCGCGATCGTCTTTGTGCAGGGCGGCGACCTCTTCGGTCAGATACAAATTGCCGAAGGCCACGTGGCGCGCCTCGTCGCTGGTGACGTAGCCGAGCAGCGAGCGCAGTAGCGCGCACCCGGTCGCGGCCCGCACGTTGATGAACGTGCCGAGCGCGAGCCCTTCCAGGATCACCTGCATGCCGACGGTTTTCGCCTGCCAGTGCGGCGTCGCGATGATGTCGGCGAGGATCGATTTCAGGGTCGGCTGCGCGGGATAGATCTTGTCGAGTTTCTTGATGTAGCGAGAAAACACCTCGACGTGCCGCGCCTCGTCCATCGCCTGCGAAGCCACGTAGAGCTTCGCTTCGTAGTCCGGGACCTGCGCCACGAGCTCACCCGCGACCATCAGCGCCCCCTGCTCGCCGTGCAGGAGCTGGCTCAGGATCCAGGCCGAGTGATGGGCGTTGAACGCCTCGAGCTGCGCCGGGCTCGAACGCTTGAAGAAATCGAGCTTCAGGATCGCCACCCGCTCCGAGTCCAGGAGCTTTCCGCCCGGATCGACGGGCAGCGACCAGTCGATCGCGACGTCGGCGTTCCACTGCGCGCGTTTGGCTTTTTTGTAGAGCTGATCGAGCTTGGCGTCGCCGATCAGGTACGACCAATCCCAGACGGCATCGATCGGCGAGTGCATCGGCTCGCGTTCGGACGGCATGAGCCATTGTCCCCGAGCTTGGATCGACGCGCCAGTCGCTCCTTGGCGCGACGCCGGCCGCGCGGCCCAATGATTCGGCAATCGTTCAGGGCGGGCCACAATTTTCGATCGCGATGTCACATTCTCCGGCGGCGAAACCCGCGTACGAGGCGTGGGGTGCGATGCAGTACGATCCGGCGATCGACTTCCCTTCCGGGAAGCCGAGATCCGGGACGACCGGCAAGCACTTGGTGTCGCGGGGGCATAGGCAAAAGGGCCCGTCGTCGGGGCCGTCACAGCGGCACGAACAGGTGACGGCCAGCTCGCCGCGACGGTCCGCCTTCTGCGGCTCTACCGGGAGCGTCACGGGCTGCTCGCTGTTCGGCAGGAAGCAGCGCGGATCGCTCGGGTCGCTTTGTCCATAGGGACAGCTCACGCGGCCCTGAAAGTGATTGATCAGACACACGCCGCGCCCGCAGGCCGGGTTTTCCCCCTCGACGCTCACTTCCTCGAGCCCGAATCCGGAAAATCCCGGCTTCGATTCCACGCCGGGAGTGCAGGGCTCGCCGACGTTTTTCGCCGGGCCCTCATCGCTGTCGCCGCATCCCCCCACGGCGCGGAAAATCGCGA
>Ga0111539_10009516_pt1 | contig 12268 bp, 11 predicted proteins | sample RhiMethybrSRZTD1_FD_79667 | JGI IMG/M metagenome (GOLD analysis project Ga0111539, IMG submission 79667) | Populus rhizosphere microbial communities from Tennessee, USA - Rhizosphere MetaG P. TD hybrid SRZTD1 (version 2) (version 2) | ecosystem: Host-associated > Plants > Roots > Rhizosphere >...
CCGCGGGTCGCCCGGGCCATACTTGTTGGTCAGATGACGAATCACCAGGTCGGGCACCCTCACGCACGCCGCGTAGCCTTTCAACCCGTCGATAACGAGCACGAGGATGCCAAGCCGCTTGCCCAGCGTGCGAAACACGTTCGTCGCGCCGATGTTCCCGCTGCCCACCATACGCAAATCGACCCCCCTGGCCTTCCCGACAATGTAGCCGGTTGGGATCGACCCCAGCAAATAGCCAGCGACCGCGGTGAACACATATGCGCCAACGTCCACGAAGCGACTCTAGGCCAAGCAAAAGAACCCCTTCAAGAGCGAACGATGCACGAAGGCTTGGTCAGTTTAAGGGCCGGTGAAGAGTTCAATGGTGTGCCCGTCCGGGTCGCCGATGAATAATTGGAGCGCGCCGTCAGGCCGCTTGATCGGTCCGCGAAAAATGACGCTCAGGGGTTCTAGATATTTCTGCCACGCCTCGAGATCATCCACGCGCAGCGCGAAGTGGTTGCCACGCGAATGCGGCGTGGCCGGCGCCACGTTATTGCCGGCGATGATGTGGAGTTCCTGCGCGGCGCCCAGGCGAAACCAGGCCCCCGGAAAATCAAAGGCGGGCCGCGGAATTTGTTCGAGGCGCAGCACCTCGCGATAAAATTGGCAGCTCTTTTCCAGGTCGCTCACGCGGATCGCCGCGTGGTTCAGTTCCAACGTTTTCATCGTGCGATCAGCGTACTGGACGACACGAACGAGCGAAAGCCGGATACGGGTCTAAAACAAAACGACGAAGAGTGTCGGTCTCCTCGTCGTCGCAGCGAGTCAGTGAAGCTTAGAGTTCTTCCCAGGTCGGATCGAACTTTGTTTCTTCCCAGGAATCCGCCAGGAATTTACCGCGGTTCGGAACTTCGCGCAGCGCTTCGTCGTAGTGAAGGTCCATCGTGCCATTGATTTTGAAGGTCTTGCCGACGAACGCCCCGTACGCGTCGGAAGTGCCGATCATGGTGATGTTGGCTTGCGGCGCGTAAATCGTGCCTGTGAATTCTGAATTGCCTGCGTACTTGATGTCCGTGCACGTGTTCAGTCCGACCAGCGAAAAGTTTTTCGCATAGCCTTTGTTCATTACGCCGCCGCCACCGAGATTAACCGGTCCGCCCGCGTACCACTCGACACTGGCGCCGGGTGCAATTTCGATCTGGGCCTGTCCGCCAACAAACGTTTGGCCCAGGACATAAATACGGGCCTTCCCGTTGACGAGTATCTTCTTGGAACCCGTCAGGGTGATGCTGTCTATCTGGTAATCTTCACTGCCGAGGACATACGCGTAGGCGGAATTGGTGCCGCGAGGAGGCGTGAACGCGGGGCCGAACGGCTTCGGCAGTTCGCCATCGTCAATCTGCATGTTGGCATCGTCCATATAATGGCCCTCTTCCACGCCGCCACGGTTCGCGGCGAGATAATCCTCACTGCCAACGCCGCCGTTGGGACCAACCTGGACGGTGCCGCCCGGTCCCGTCGCCACACTCCCGTAAATGTCGGCATTACCCAAATTAAGATCCCCGGGTGTCCGGGAGACAGTCGTGATGGTTGCGTGATCGGTCGCCTTAGCCGCATCGTAACGGCCATTTGTGCTTTCCAGCACGTTCGTCGAATTGAAACTGTCCACGCGCGCCCCGCCCCCCATGTTAATACCGCCTCGCGCAAGGATAGTGCTCGGGAAACGCTGGTTCAGTCGCGTGCGCACCCGCACCACTCGTGAAATGGTGCCTTGGCCAAGCGAACCAGGCATCTGGCCAACGACGGTGATGATCGGCGGGTAACTGCCGTCGATACGCATCTGGCATACGCCACCGTTGAGTTCGCGGTTCTTGTGGTACAAACCGCGGTCCTCTTGCCAGCCGTTGATCGCGAAATTACTGATGGTGCTGCTGTGATTCAAATGCGCCAGCGCTTCCTCCACGCCGGCTTCGCACAACGGAATACAGTTGTTCCAGATCTGCGAACGCTGGGTAAAGCTGAACTGCGCCGAGACCATCGACAGGTAGGCCGACAACATCAGGCCCACCAGCGCACAAATCACGATGGTGACGACAAGCATCCCACCCTGACAGGTATTGCGACTATGCAGCCTCATAAGACTACGTCTTAGTAAGTTCCTTATGAGCAGCTTGCAGACCACAGACTCAGGCTGAAACAAATCCGCTTTTTCGGGGAATCGGCCTGCGTCGAGACACGCTGTCCAGTAGCGGGGCAACGCCCCGAGAGCAGCGGCGGAATGCCGAGCGAAGCCATTGAAAATAGGCTCCTCCGGTAAGGGGTGTACACCCCAGTTGCATTTCGAAGCCGTGATTCGTGTAATCTCAATTATCTTCCCCGCTGGGAACTGCGAAAGCAGGTCCGGACAAATTGGAAGTGTGTATGAACTAAAAAACCCCGAACAGACGAAGTACCATGAAAACGAAAGCTGGTGGCTGGATCGAACGATCCCTTCTCTTCTCAATCGTTGCCGTAATCAGTTGCGGCCTCATCGGAGCACAACAATCCCTCGCAACAAGCAAAGACAATCGCGGACCCGATAAATGCAAGGGTCACGACAAATGCCGGGAACACGACAAGTGTCGAGAACACGAAAAGGGACACAGCAAATGCAGTCCAAAAGTGGACAAATGCAAAGACCACGACAAGTGCAAGGAGCACGATAAATGTCGCCAACACGACAAGGGACACGAAAAGTGCACCCCCAGGGTTGACAAGTGCAAAGATCACGACCGTTGCAAAGAACACGACAAATGCAGGCAACACGACAAGGGGCACCAAAAGTGCACGCCAAAGGTCGACAAATGCAAAGACCACGACAGGTGCAAGGAACATGATAAATGCCGTGAGCACGACAAGGGTCACGACAAGTGCTCGCCGAAGGTCGACCGCTGCAAAGACCGCTGCGTCCCTCACAATAAGTGCCGCAAGCACGATCGCGGACACGAAGACTGCCAGCCGCGCATGGAAGTCGAGTCCTACAGCGGCCGGGCGATTGTTGTTCACGTGACCAATTTGCTCCACGGCCCGCCCGAAATCCTGATCGGCGACACCGGTCCCCTCCCCTACAGCGGTGGCGTGCGCGAAGCAGACGTGCCCGGCACAAACGTGCAGGACTTCCTGCTGATCGACATGGCCGCGGCCATCACCTCGGGCGTGAGCAACGAGGCTGTTTCGGAAGTGGCTATCGGCGGCTTCACGTTGCGCATCGTGGCCACCAACGGCACCCTGCACACAATAGAGTTTGATGCGATGCAGGTGGTCGCGGCGGCGGTGTGTGAATCGAATGGTCCGAATGTGAGCGCCTCGGTTGGCATCACGGGGCTGAAGGTCGACGGCCAGGCGATCACCATCACCGGCGAGCCCAATCAACGGATCGGCTACGACGGTGGTCACATTCTGGTGAACAGGCAAACCAGCCGCGTCGAAGGTAGCTACGGTGAGATCACCGTATCCGGGCTCTACATTCACAACGATGGTTGCATGGAAGGTCCCATCGGCCTTGCGCACGCCGATATCGATTGCCACGTCGAGACGGATGAAGAATGTGAGTGCTCGGACAAGGTCACTGGCGGCGGATGGATCTGCACGGAAGATGGCGGTCGCGCCAACTTCGGCGTCGGCGGTGGAATGCAAAACGGACGACTCTGGGGCCACCTCAATTATGTCGGCCACGGCGACAGCCTGCACGTCAAAGCTACCGAGGTGACGGGCTACAGCGTAGTTGACGCGACGACGCGGCAAATCACCTACAACGTCACTGTCAACGGCGCGGCTGCGACGGCGACCGTCATCGTGAGCGACAAAGGCGAACCAGGTCGCGACGACACGTTCAGCATTTCACTCTCGACTGGCTACAGCGCCAGCGGCGACCTGGGCGGGGACCGGCCCGGCGGCGGCAACATCCAGTTGCACAAAATGAAATGCAAAGGTGGTGGCGGCGGCGGCCATGACGGTGACGATGATGACGGTCACGATGGAGATGATAACGATAACGGCGGTTCCAAAGGGGGCGGCAAAAAAGATGACTGCAAAAAGGATGGCGGAAAGAAGAAGTCCTCTCGCCGATAAAATCAGTAACGCTGCTTAGACACAAGCGACTCAATCCCGCGGCAGACTGCAGTTTGCCGCGGGATTTTGCTTTGTCCTTTCCGAGACCTGTAACCCCCGACCTGCGGGCGAAGCCTCGGTAAAAACGAAATCCAACTTGAGGGGGCACTTTTCATAATGTCTCGCCAACGGGTTGTTTGTGTCTACAATTCAGCTGTTATGTCGCTCTTCAGGTTTCTTCTTCTTGCGTTCGCAGCGGCCTCCTCAGCCGTGGCCTCCGTCGTCGTGACCAATGCTCCGTCGGGATGGGAAACGTCCGCGCCGCGGGAGGAAATCAAGCCGAACTTCAGTTTTCAATCGGGCGAGGGCGCTAAGGCTATGTTCATCATAACGACCGATTCGCGGTCGGGGCTGCACGGGTTCTGGCACAAGACGTTTCCGGTGAAAGGCGAGGCGTACTATCGTTTCGCGGCTTCGCGCAAGGTTGAGAATGTTCCAAGCGCCCGCCGCAGCACGCCTGTGCGCATCTTGTGGCAGGACGATAAGGGCAAGTCGGTGCCGAGCGAGGAACCGGTTGTCAGCACCGTGTTGCCGGGCTTCAGTCGCACGGCGGAACCCGAATATCCCGCTGACGGCGAACGCGACGCAAAAGGTTGGGCTCAGGTCACCGGCACTTATCGCGCTCCTGCCAGCGCGACGCGCGCTGTTGTTGAGTTGCACTTGCAGTGGGCCACGAATGCGAAAGTGGAATGGAACGATGTGTCCTTTGCAGAAACCTCCGCCCCGCCCGCGCGCAAGGTGCGGCTGGCGGCGGTTCATTATCGACCGAAGGGTGGCAAAACTCTGATGGATAATTGCGAGCAGTTCGCGCCTTTACTCGAAGACGCCGCGACGCAACGGGCGGACCTTGTCGTTCTGCCGGAAACATTGACCTACTTCGGTCTCGGCAAAACCTACGCCGAGTGCGCCGAGCCTGTGCCCGGTCCGAGCACGGACTACTTCGGCAAGCTCGCGAAGAAGCACAATTTTTACGTCGTCGCCGGCCTGCTCGAACGCGACGGTCACTTGATCTACAACGTCGCCGCCCTGCTCGGACCCGATGGAAAGCTCGCGGGCAAGTACCGCAAAGTGGCGCTGCCACGTTCGGAAATTTCCGGCGGCATCTCGCCCGGCGACGAATATCCAATCTTCGACACGCGCTTCGGCAAACTCGGCATGATGGTCTGCTACGACGGCTTCTTCCCTGAAGTCACGCGCCAACTCGCCGTTCGCGGCGCCGAAGTGATCGCCTGGCCAGTCTGGGGCTGCAACCCGATGCTCGCCAGCGCCCGCGCCTGCGAAAACCACGTCTACCTCGTCAGCAGCACTTACGAAGACATCTCCCGCAACTGGATGCTCACCGCCGTTTACGACCACGAAGGCAAACCCATCGTAAAAGCCGACAAGTGGGGCACCGTAGTAGTCGCCGAAGTCGACCTCAGCCAGCGCCTCGTCTGGCCCAGCCTCGGCGACTTCAAAGCCGAAATCCCCCGCCATCGTCCCGTCTGGCCCGGCGAATGATTTTTCCCAATTACTCCGACATCGCGCAAACCCACTTCTGACTGGTAACCCCGACGTAAGAAGGGGGCACTTCTCGTTTCAGAATTTTGCATGCGACAAGTGTCCTCCACGTACGCGGCCCACTCGAACGACTTCGCGAAGCGTCTTGGAGTGCGCCGGTGCTCTGGCGCTTTCTAATTCCAGAGGTAGTCTCGAGCACTGAACCTCAAATCGTACTAAGGGCCTTAGCTGCTTTTGGCGGAGAGGGTTCGAATCGAACATACCCCCACGCGGGTGCAAGAGTAAGCGTGCAAAAAGTTCGTTACCGCTGTGCTCACCTCCGCGAGGTGGCCCGGTGCCGCAATCCGCTTGACCACTCGCTCAATGACCAGAACCATGCGGCCGCACTACGCGTATGGCGAGATTCCTACCATTCGGCCTCTGGAGCTCGGTGGCACTTGGCGTCATTGCTATCACGTTCATCGCTGGCTACGCCTTTCGCAGCAGTTCAGGGCACACCGGATGGGAACCGTTCACGTCATTCATCTTGTTCGTGCCACTCGCACTTGTCGGCACTGTTTGCTTTGCGATGCGGCGTCGTTTCGCAGGCGTTGCGCGAGCGAGTGTTTGTGCCTTGGCCGTTGGGTTGGCGGGCGTCGCACTCATCGTCACGCTCGACCGCACCAACCGCTTGGTGCAGTATGACCGCTGGATACACAGAGGTATGCCATGACGACGCAGAGTTTCCAACGAGTCGTGCGCCCTGACCACGCGCAGCGAACCCGGCCATCGCGTTGCGGTTTCAAGCCACGCGCCCAGGGGCCCGGTCGATGAGCTTGGAGCGGTAAGTGTCATTGTATGTCCTGGAACTCCAAAGAGCCTCGATGGCACGGCGACAAGAAGCCAAGGGTCAGCCCCGTGCAATTTGTCATCAACGGTCAGGCGTTTGACCGTGTGCCTTACGGCGAGGGTTCGGACGATTTGGACCATCCGAAGTGCGACGACTGTGGAGTGCTTCGCGGCAAGTTGCACCTGATTGGTTGTGACCTTGAGCCTTGCCCGCGTTGTGGCGGTCAGGCCATTACTTGCGACTGTTTCTACGAGGATGATTAGAGTATGAGACTGTTAATGCCCAACCGTGCGCTGCAGCGACTCGCAAAACGGAATCGGGATTCCAGTCGGCGCGTCCCGCAGCCCGGGTCGCTGAGCCTGGGGCGTTAGGCCTACGCGGCGTCCGATATGCTCTCCTTCATCATCCCAGCGCACAACGAAGAGCGGTGGATTCGGCGTTCGATCGCCGCCATCCGCACGGCGATGGAGGGTCTCGCCGAATCGCATGAAATTATTGTCGTCGATGACATTTCCACCGATGCGACGGCTCGCCTTGCGGAGCTGGACGGTGCGCGTGTGGTGCGAGTCGAGCATCGGCAGATTGCCGCGACGCGCAACGCCGGCGCACGAGAGGCGCGAGGCGAGTTTCTCTTTTTCGTGGACGCGGACACGCTCGCGACGCCAGGAGCGGTGCGTGCCGCGCTGGGGGCAATGCGCGCGGGAGCGACAGGTGGAGGCTGTGTTTTCCGATTTGACGGCACTCTGCCCTGGGGAGCGCGCCTTCTTTATCCAGTGGCCGTGGTGAGCGCGCGCTGTCTCAGACTGGTGGGCGGATGTTTCTTGTTCTGCACGCGCAACGCGTTCGACAGCATCGGCGGCTTTTGCGAGCAGTTCTATGCAGCGGAGGAGGCGGCTTTCATCCGCTCATTGAAGAAAGAGGGCCGATTCGTCGTTCCCCGTGAGACGGTGGTCACATCGGGACGCAAGCTGCGCGCCTATTCGACCTGGCGGATTGTCCGCGAGGCGGCGCGCTGGTTCTTTCGAGGCCCCGGGTCCTATCGCCGACGCGAGGGTTTGGAGATTTGGTATGGCCCACGACAGGAGGACAAACAAACATGACCGACACGCGGCCTGGCCGTGCGTTGCACAACCGCCGATTTCCCTTGCCCGCCAGTTCCGCGCTGGCCCGTTGCTTGCCTTCCTCATTGATGCGAACGGCGCGGTACCGCTACGGTTTGGCGTCAAATATGAGGCAGATTATCGGTTAGACAAACGAGAATCTATGGATGCCACCGGTAAAATCTACATTGGGATCGGTATCGTCGTCCTGATTGGGATGATCGTTTTGTTCTGGTTCATCTCGAAGCGGTGCGCCAGGGGCGTGCTCCTCGGAATAGGAATCGGTCTCTGGTTTCTTGGACACGCGATCTCAAGTCCGCCGATTAGAGAACTGAGATTGATCGGTGGGCTTTGCACGATGTCGGGATTCATCGGAGCGATATTGGGACTCTTCGACCTCTTTCGGAAGAAGAAGGCAGTCGAGGTGCCACCGGTCATACCTCTCAAATCAGAGCCGCCGCAACTCCAGCAGGAGAAGAAATGAAATTGCCTAACCACGCACAGCACCGAACAGCGGCGGGCCGTCGCGTTGCAAGCGATGCGCCTCGTGGCCGCCGTCGCTGAGGAAGAGGCGTTAGGCCGATTGCATGAACTCAACTGGATGCACACCATACTGTCTGCTGGTTGCAGCCTTCGTATTGAGTGCGGGCTGTGGGCAACGCCCTGATCCTTTGGCGGGTTGGAAGAAGTTCTCAACAGACCGCTATCATCTCGATAAGGCGATTACGGACGATCTACAGAACTACATCAACGCCTTGCCCCCGCAACAGAGGGAAATTGCCGCGTGGCCATATAGCCAGCTTTTCTGTGAGGACGGAACAGGGCAGCACGCTGTTGAGATTTCGATACCACTCAACGGCAAATTTTGGAAGCACGTGCTGATTTACGACAAGACCAACAGGAGAGTAAAGACTGTTAAGTACTCAAGTGGAAGGTATATGTCTTGAAGCGGCCCAACAAATCGCTTCAGCGAACCCGGCTATCGCGCTGTGGTTGCAATCGGCGCGTCTCGTGGCGGCCGTCGCCGAGGTTGGGGCGTTAGGTGTCAATACGCGCACTGCGATGCAGGCCCAAGAGTTTTTACAGCACAATTTCATCTGGCTGGTTTTGTTTTGCCTCGTGTGGGTGGTCGTCGTTTTTGCTTGGCACTACTTTCGCCACAAGCGGACCGGCATTGTTTTTCTCTTGGCCATAGGCTTCACAATCATTGCCTTGGTTGTATCGGCCGTTGTGGTACTGTTGGTGCTTGGGCTTGGGTTTACACACATTTGATATGGAGCAGAATGCTGCATGCGCCGCGTCTCGTTTTGAATCGATACAATGACAAGACTTACCGCTTCGTCACCCGATTCCCCTTGCCCGTACAGTGCCCACTCAGTCGCGTGCGGCCGTGATGATTCGCCCGAGCTGGCCATGGTGCCGCAATCGGCTTGACCGGTCACTCGGATGAGCAGAACTATGCGTTAAATATGAGGCGGAACGTTCATTAGACCCGTTATGACGCGCCGTCGCTTATTTGCCCTCACGCTGGCAGTCGCGCTTTCACTGCTGACCATAAGCGCCGCCGAGACTGTGTATTTCCCAAAAGGCGTGGAGTTCTTCCCAAAGGGAGCGGAGCATTGGTATCCGAAGCATCTGGAAACGATGAAAGAGCCATCGCTTTTCCAGCAGAGTACTAACAAGGCGGTCGAACAGTATCGGTTCTTGCTCCTTCGGACGTTTCACAAGCCGATTGCGGTGCGCATTTGGAAGAACAGCGCAGGGATTACGTTGCGTGTCGTTCGTCTTAGTGGAGCGGGTGGCTACAACCCGGGGCGCATTGAGCGTGACGAGTCGTTGGCGCTCACTGCTGAGCGGTGGGATGGTTTCTCGAAGCTGTTGGAAAAGTCCTCTTTCTGGGATTCGCCGACTGCTGAGAAGGATTTGGGTGGCCTTGACGGTTCCAAGTGGATTTTAGAGGGACAGGCCGCAGGCAAGTATCACGTCGTTGACCGCTGGACTCCATCATCGGACGGTGACAAGCGTCACTTGGAGAGTTTCGTCGCATGTTGCCGGTATTTGCTGAATCTCTCGAAAGAGGAGATTCCGAAGAAAGATGATTACTGACACAAGGCAGCGAACCCGGCCATCGCACTCCGGTTGCAATTCACGCATTCCGTGCGCCGGGTCGCTGAGCGTGGGGCGTTAGGCCAAGTCCACGTGCGAATATGAGCCAACTCTTTCGACTCCCCAATTCGACCAGGCGAGATACATCCATCGATACATGGCTGCGGCAGCATACGGGCGAATTGGGCGAAATTGCCAGGTATTGGTTTGAGGCCATGCGTCAGTGCGGGGACGACGTACGAGAGTGCTTGCACGATGGTCATCCGACGGCATGCGTCGCTGACGCGGCATTTGGATACGTCAATGCCTTTAGGGCTCACGTGAATGTCGGATTCTTTCGAGGCGCTGAGATTGCCGACCCGAAAGGTATTTTGGAAGGTACCGGCAAGTTTATGCGCCACGTGAAGCTTGGTCCGGGACGTGATTGCGATGCAGTGGCTCTCTCGGGGTTGGTCAGTGCAGCGTATTCCGATATGAAGGCCCGAGTGCAGGCGGAGTCGCGAAGCACGAGCTCTCGCCACACGAATGGAAAAAGGGCCTAACACTCGCTGGAGCCAACAGCCCCGAGCCGTTGCGGTGAGTCCATTTGGGTTCTTTGGATAACTCACTGAGTTTCGAGTCCACAGCCGTCGGGCTGTGGCCCAGCTGGATCCGTTAGGCCACTCGACGCTATGAGTGATTCCGAAAAGCTGGTGATTTATACTCACCACTTCGATGCAGCCCCCAAGATAAAGCGCGCGCAGATGAGCTTCACGACAAGGATAGCGGGCAGAAGCTAACCGAGGGAACGGGGGGAAAGTAGACACGAATTTCATACGAATGGGGACGAATTAGTTGAGAGTTGAGAACAGATTTACAAATTACAATTTACGATTTCGGATTGAATGCCAAATGCGCCTGTAACCCAATCGCCAATCGTAAATTCTGTCAGGTTTAACTTATTTAACCGATTTAACTCATTCCGCCTCTCACTCGACACAAGAGAGTCAATCGTGCAGGAGATCCCGATGCGGTTGGTTGTCGATGTTCCAGCGCATGAGTTGGGCATCGCTGGCTGCGAAAGGTTTGCGCATATCCTCCGGTTCAACGTGGCCATCTGCGCAGGCGCGGTTGGCGATGCCGCGGTGTTTTCTAAACCCGGGCTGTTTTTTAGGTGGAGTTTTGGAATCGAGCCAAGCCCCATTGGGACTGGTCGATGGACCAATCTGTGCCGTTCCGCTCGGCGCGCCGTCTTTTGCCGGATCGCGGGATCGCAGAAAGTGATCGCCGACTACGAACAGGTCGCTGGGCGAAACGACTGCGGACTCCGGAGTGCGTTCTGCTATAGGGAACATGGGTCCGGGCGGAGGAGGAGACTTGCCGCCAAGGCCGAGCCACTCGTAAGTGTAGCCGGTGCCCCAGGCATTGTAGCCGTAGGAGTTTATTATGGGCAGCATGACCTCTTCAGTCGAACCGACCGGACGTCCCGAACCGACCTCAAAGTGCATCGTAATGCTCGCGCCGGGATTAAGTGGACAGCGAAAGACACCTTCGAGCCTCGTCCCATAATAAGGCGGGTCGTCCAGCCATTGTTCCTCGGAGTAAGTCAGGGGCAGATTGATCAACCTCCACCATATATCAGCGCCGGAGCCGGTCGACGCGGGAAAGTATTGTTCATCCGCCACGTAACCGTTAATGGCTGTGATAATCTGCCGAAGATTGCTTTTGCAGACCGTATTCTTGGCGTGGTATTTGGCGCTGGATAACGCCGGGAGCAACAACGCAGCGAGGATCGCGATGACCGCGATGACCACTAGAAGTTCGATGAGTGTAAAAGCGCCCCGCCCCAGGCCAAAGGTTCGGGGTGAAACCGCGCCGCAGGTTCGACTGGGCTTCACAAAAGGGAATTTAGGATTTTTGATTTACGATTGCAATTTGATTAGGCCATTCGGTTTTCAACAGTGTGGGCATTCGAGTCTGTCAACTTTGTGCTTCACACCTCCCGCCCGCAAGCCCGCGCTCCGGTTCGCCATTCGTATAACTCCGCCCTGTGGGGGTGCACCTTTTTACTCTCCCCGATTTAAGAAGGAGGATTGATAAAAATGGGGTGGGGGGTTGGGGTGGTGGCCGGGTCGTGTATCAACAAGTATCAAATTTCCATCCGTTAAGCTCCGTCGCGCAGTGGTCAGACGCGCAGAAAGCGCGGCCTGTGGTCATTCGCAGAATGCTCTTGTTCTCGCAGAAAACCCTGTATTTGTTGGGCAGAATGCGATTGGCGGAGAGGGTACGAATCGAACATACCTCGACCCGCAAGCGGGCCGACAACGGTTTTGAAGACCGCGAGGGCCACCAGGCACCCATCACTCTCCGGACCTGGCTCATTAGAAATGAAAATTGCAGAATGGAAATGAAAAAGGGTTTTCCCCAATGAAATCATAGGTTCTCGTGGAGCGTGCCCCGCACGAATCGCAGTAAGCGTCAATCAATCCCTTGCCGAAGAAGAATGGAGCCCGAAGATGGCCCAAGGATCAAGAGGCTGATCTTGGATGCGGCCACGGGCCGACTGGTTTTTCTTACTGGCCGGGTTGCGGGCAAGGTGGGATTCGATGTTCGTTCCTTTCAG
>Ga0111539_10009518_pt1 | contig 12264 bp, 10 predicted proteins | sample RhiMethybrSRZTD1_FD_79667 | JGI IMG/M metagenome (GOLD analysis project Ga0111539, IMG submission 79667) | Populus rhizosphere microbial communities from Tennessee, USA - Rhizosphere MetaG P. TD hybrid SRZTD1 (version 2) (version 2) | ecosystem: Host-associated > Plants > Roots > Rhizosphere >...
AAGCCGGCAGGACAAGGAACGGGACTCGGTTTATCTTTGAGCTATGATATTGTAAAAGCACACGGAGGGGAAATAAATGCGGAAACAAAGGAAGGTGAAGGTGCGGAATTTATAATACTGTTACCCGGATAAGATAAACAAACCAGTCAACTGGAAAATCCAAACAGCAATAATTAAAATGCCTTTTGCCCATCCTTATCCATTAATGTATGTCAGCGTGGCTCTAAAGGATGGTGTCAAAAGAAACCTGAACATAGCTTATTAATATTTTAGTGAATATAACCATAAATGCTAAAAGGGTTTTTATCTTTATTTCACTCCTCCCGATCCAAAAAATCCGAATGAATGGCTTAAAACGGTACGGAGTACATTCCAGGTGCTAGTTGTCGGGCAATAACATGATTTCTTTAGGGACAAATGCGGAGCGGTGAAAAGCCTTTTGGGTATTATTTCTTGCCCTTTAAACCGAATGAATCCCGGCAGAAAATCATTAATGAAAGACGGGTTGCAATATGGTCGGCACTGATGCATCGCTGCAAACGGAGCATGACATTTATAGTTGTACATTGGGAATGATTAGTGGACTAAGGGGAACAGAGGATTAAAATATTTAATTATGAAGCGATACAAAGTAGGTATAATAGGGTATGGTTGGGTAGCCACGGCGCATATTCAAGCCATCAATGCGACATCAAACGCCCAGGTGACCGCTATTTATTCTTCCCGCTCCCTTGATGATGCAGAAGAAAGTAAACGATGGAAGACACCAATAAAGACTTATACTGATCTGAACGCAATGTTATCCGATAAGGACCTGGATATCGTTTCCATTTGCAGCTATCCTTACCAGCATAAGGACCATTCAATCGCTGCCGCAGCAGCGGGCAAACACCTGATCATAGAAAAGCCATTAGCCCTTTCAAAAAAAGATGGTGAGGACATAAAAGCAGCTGTAGAAAAAGCCAATGTAAAAACCTGTTTTTGTTTTGAATGCCGCTATTCCAGTCAATTTCTTGCTACCAAAGCACTCGTGGATGAAGGCTTGCTGGGAGAGTTGCACTACGGCGAAATTGATTACTATCATGGCATTGGCCCCTGGTACAGTCCCTACCGTTGGAATATTCGCAAAGACGCAGGCGGCAGTTCGCTGCTGACGGCCGGGTGTCATGCCATGGATGCTCTGTTGCTGTTGATGGGCACGGATGTGACCGAAGTGACCAGCTACCAGGCAAAATCGAAAAGCCGGTTCTTTGAACCTTATGAATATGCCACTACCAGCGTGACTATTCTCAAGTTCGCCAGTGGCCGGGTTGGCAAATGCGCTTCCATTATCGATTGCCTGCAGCCCTACTATTTCCATACACATCTTTGTGGTAGTGAAGGCAGCTTGCTGGATAATAAATTTCATTCAATGAAACTGCAAACCAACCGGAATGCATGGAGCACGCTGGCCACAAAGATGCTGGATTCCGGCGACGTCTCTGACCACCCATATCAACGGCAGTTTCAGACATTCTTTGATTCCATGGAAAAGGACGTCCAGATGCCCCTGACAAGCTTAAGTGACGCTCTTATAACCCACAAGATCATTTTTGCAGCGGATGCATCGGCACATTCCGGCAAGCCTGTACAGCTATAGCAAGCAAAACTTAATAAATCATTTTATATATTTGTCTTCTCATAATCTTACCCTGCCGGTTGACTATAACCAGCATCCTGCTCAAGGCCCCTAGTTCAAATACATAGACACCTTTTCTGTAGCTATTTTCCCGCGTAAAGAGCGAAGTACGACTGTATACTAATCCCAACTTAGTTGAAGATTGGCAGGCCGTCATGTGAAGACCATCAAAGCGCATCCAGAAATAGATATATATATGGCAAACAACAACCGGAGATTTACTTTGCAAGGATTTGTTTTAACCCTGATCCTCGCATCATTGGCGTTAATAATGGCCTTTGTCCTTGCTGGTGTAATCAGTGAGAATGAGTCGATAGTCCTGTTTTCATTGACGCTCCTGGCACTATTATTTTTTCTGATAGTGAGGAGGTTGAAATAGGGACGAACGCCAGTAGTGCTGGAATTTAATCCTGTTCAGCAGGGAAAAGTCGTTAAAACGGGCGCCTGACGTGGCCCAACGGGAGGTTGAATTATTTTTTTGTTGCAGGCATTGAGGCTGCGTTGTTAAAGTGAATTTCAGTTACCTGCATCAAAGGCTCCTTCGCTTTAGCGGCGCTATTCCTGAATACAAAATATATATTGTGCATTCCATCAACTGGAGCGATCTTGGCCATCGCATGCCTCGCGAGTAATTGCTGCAGCATGCCGAAATCAAACTCAGGCGCGGGTTCCTTTTTGGAAGTAGTATCCGGTTTGGCTGAGGTATACTTAGCAGGTTTGGCCTTGCCACCCATCATTTCCATTATTCTCGCAAAATCCAGCTCTTTTGATTCAACCATTTCTGTTTTACCAATCAATTTTCCATCTGGTGAATCCAGGTGTACCTCGATAGACCCTCCAATGTTACCATTACTGGGTGTGGCTTCCACCAGGAATTCAATTTGCTTTATACCGGACAGGTCAATATTTTGATAACCGAGATATGAATTATCTCCCAGCAAGGAAAATGAAATGTAGGGAGTTGTCAACAGTTGAGTGTTTTTATGCTCATCTGCCTTTTGAGGCTCTACCACAGAACTGCGTAACGCAACAATACTTTCTGAAGAGATGGGGTCAACGCCATTTGCACCTTTATCTTTATAAGCGGCTCTTAAAAGGTATCCGCCTTTTCCATTTTCACCGGCGGGTATTTTACCAACATAAGTCCCTTTCAACGGTAAGCTTTTTTCACGCCTGGGTTCCTGCGCAACGCTGAGAATATACCTTACCATTGTTTCTGCATCTTTTTGTGAAATATTGGGATGTGCAGCCATTGCATGTTCTCCCCAAACGCCTGAACCGCCTGTAATTACTTTTTCAGCCAGTTTATGAAGAGCTGTTGGGTCACTCTTGTATTTTGTAGCAACTGCAATAAAACTTGGGCCAACAGATGTTTTGTCGGGAATATGACAAGACCTGCAATCGCTTCTATTCATCAAATACAATCCCGCGGCAAACCCGGTTCGATCATCCGCCGAGCGATGATGCTGAGCAATTTCAATCGGATCAAAACCTTGAGGGATATAATCAAAATTTATCGCAACGAGCGTTGGCGGTATCGTGCCATTTGCAACCTTACCGTCTTCTTTATCGCTTACATCAATGGAATATTCTATCGATCTATTAGGGAAGAAAAATGTTTTGTTGCCGTTCAAAACCGATACTGATACAGAAGGAGGTTCATTGCCCGCAGAAAGTTGTAACGATTTGCTGTTTTTTTCGCCTTTCGTATCGGTAACAGTAAGTGTTGCCGTATATTTTCCGGGTTTATCAAGCGTGAAAGCCGGATCAGGTTCGGTTACTGTTTTATCAAAGCCATTGCCGGTGACCTTCCATTCAAATTTTAAGGCATTCCTGTCATAGGTATCGTAGTCAATAGTTCCTTTCGATGAAAGGTTTACCCGGAAAGGAACCGCGCCTGCCGTTTTATCGGCGGAGGCTTCAACACTGGGTTTCCTGTTGCCGCCGTTATACTCAATGCGCACCAAAGCGGAATTTGCATTGCCTTTGAACCAGGCTGAACCATATTCAAGAAAATACAAATCGCCTTCTGGTCCAAACTGCATATCAATAACGCTGCTAAAGTTTTCATGGGGCAGTAATTGTTCCATTGATTTGTAGTTGCCATCTTTATCCATTGTTACCGCCATCAGCCACCCGCGCATGAAGTCGGTGATCAGCCATTTGTCTTCAAAATAAGAGGGCCATGTACGCGTAGCATTTGTAAAATTGGCTTCATGAAAAACCGGGCCCCCGACAGCACTGCGGCCTGAACTGCCTACCAAAGAAAAACTATCTGAAGTTCCATAAGGATACCAGATAAACGCCTTTTGAGCAGGCGGTAATTCTTTCAATCCCGTATTATTTGGAGAATTATTTGTTGGATGTTCCGGGTTAAATTTTTCTCCGTAGGTGCTATCTGAATAATTGTACTTTACATACGGTTTGTTATCACCAATAAAATAAGGCCAGCCAAAAAAACCGGCCTTGCGCGCCTGGTTGAACTCATCATAACCACGCGGGCCGTACACCGAATCTGCCGAAGCATCAGGGCCAACTTCGCCCCAATACACATAACCTGTTTTGCTGTCAACAGTAACACGCCAGGGATTTCTATCACCCATAACATAAATCTCCGGCTTTGTCTGCGCTGCTCCTTTCGCAAATAAATTTCCGTTGGGAATCGAATAGGAGCCATCATCTTCAGGATGTATTCGCAGGATCTTTCCACGCAAATCATTAGTGCTTCCCGAGCCCCTTTGATCATCCCAACTGCTTCTGCCGGGTCTTTCATCATAGGAAGCCGTCCCCGACGCGGGGTTGGCTGTATTGTTCCCGACAGTCATATAAAGATTGCCTTGTTCATCAAACGCCATTCCTCCACCCGTGTGGCAGCACACTTCTCTTTGCGTGGGAACTTCAAGCAAGATTTTTTTTGTAGAGCCATACAATGAATCGCCATGCAGCTCCCATCTTGCCAACACATGCTTTGTATCCGCCGGATCGGCATAGTACATATATATCCAGTGATTCTTTGCAAAGTGGGGATGCACAATAATGCCCATTAAACCTTCTTCTGCTTCACTTACCACACCTTCTTTGCTGGTGTATTTTGTATTCACAGGAATGGTTGTGACGGTCTTTACCTCGTTTGTTTTTGTATTAAATGTTTTTACAGCCCCTTTTCGCTCAACAATTAACACACGGCCCTCGCTTGTAAATGTCATGGCCATTGGCTCATCAAAACCTTGTGTCAGCACGACTTTCGTGAAGCGGTTGTCCTCAGGTTTTTGGTTCGTTCCTGATGATTCGTTCTGCCTGCAGGAAACTAATGTTAGCGTAAGCACTACAAGTGCTAAATATGAAGGATGCAGTAGCTTTAATAAAAAGTTGAGCATATTGACAATTTATAAAGAAAAATACCTTGCTATTGGGCAGCAATCTAATCGTAATAAATAAAGTCGCCGCCCCCGCAGAATCTGGTTTGCGACAAACACAATTTTTGTTTCAACTGATAAATAAAATGTTTCAATGACTCAAAAGGATACAGATATGACATTCGATACCTGTTGCCCATAATCGTTTTTTGTGGATTACCTTGTGCTCTAAAGGTATAAATGTTTTAATTTCAATAGTAGCTGATTTTAATCCGACGTACCTGAATCTTTAGAAAGCATTTGAATTATGAAACTCTACGTTGTCAGTATCACTTGTCTCTTGATTTTTTGTTTAGGTTGCCGGCAGAAAGCAATACCGGGTGAAGACTCAGTGATCGCCAGCGGCCAGATGCCGGGGGTTGCTGTTGATAAGCGCGGAAATGTTCACGTCGTATATGGATCGGGAGATAGTCTGATGTATACTTATTCAGGAGACCAGGGAAAAACATTTGTACCGGGGTCATTAATTTATATCATTCCAAAATTAACAGCTTCCCATACAAGGGGGCCACAGGTTGCAATAACTGAAACCGGACTGGCTGTGATAGCTTGTAACGAACCGGGAGATATTTTTTCGTTTGTCAAACGTGAGGGAAGTTGGGTTAAGAGCACCAGGGTAAATGATGTGGATACAGTGGCAAAAGAAAATTTCACAGCACTTTCTGCCGATGGAAACAATCTTTTTGCTGTATGGCTCGATCTACGCGACAGGCATAACAAGATTTTTGGCGCCAAATCCAGTGATGGGGGAAGTACATGGTCAAAAAATCTTTTCGTTTATGCTTCACCTGATACGACAGTGTGTGAATGTTGTAAGCCTTCTGTTGTTATCAAAGGAAGCAACGTGTTTGTAATGTTCCGTAATTGGCTTAATGGAAACAGGGATCTATATTTAATTCGTTCCACGAACGGTGGTGGCACATTTGGCCAGGCAGAGAAATTAGGTTTTGCGAGCTGGCCGTTAAAAGGGTGTCCTATGGATGGTGGATCTATTGTTGTAGATGACAATGGAAATCCCAAAACGGTTTGGAATAGACAAGGGATTATTTATGCCTGCGATCCGGGAAAGCAGGAAAGAGCAATAGGTAAGGGCAGAAATTGTACGCTTGAAACATTGAATGGCCGGGAAGTTTATGCTTGGGTTGAAGACAAAGAGGTATTTATTGGTGAACTGGAGGGAAAGAAGCAACTTTTAGGGCCGGGGAAGCTCCCGGTGATTAAAGCAATAGGCAATAATAAAATTATTTGTTTGTGGGAAACGGAAGGGAAAATTCATAAGTCAATTTTTTACCTTTAACGATTGTAAACTATTAAAACGTTTAGTGGCCTGTATGTTCTTCTTGTTTCGTTTCAACCAGGTCCATATTGCATTTTGAACATTTGCCCGGGTTATCACTCGTTACGTCCGGATGCATGGAACAACTATATTTCTTTACCGTTTCCATTTTCATTTTTTCCTTCGGTGATAAAATAAGATCATTGTCGCATTTTGAGCATTTGCCGGCTTTGCTGCTGGTAACATCTGTATGAATCGGGCAAACATAATTTTTTGTCACATCAGTTTTCATCTGTTCTTTGGGAGAAAGTTCCAGCTTCATACCGCATTTGGGGCAATGACCGGGTTTGGTCTTGTTAATTTCAGAGTGGGTAGGACAGGAATACAGCTTTACATGTTGTGCGGAGTCCTTCTTACCCGCTTTTTCCTGGGCAAAAAGAGAAGTAGCCAAAATGGAAAATGCAGCCATCAACAATATTTTAATAGATTTCATTTTTGAGTATTTTGATGTACCGAATTAAATAAAGAGATATAAAAATATAAGTGGCGTTCCGAACAGGAAATGATTTGCATCAGTCGTGACCTTGATCTAATCCCGGTTTTCTTTCCGGGTTGCTGTTCCGGGGCAAAAGCGGCGATAGCTGCATTATACTTTGGCAGAAATGAACTATTATAAAATAATTTGAAAAAAAACTTGGACAAAACAACATTCTATCGTAATATTGCGATGAATATGGGCGCTACGAAGTCATACGAGTTCAGTCTCAGGGAAAATAAATTGGCCAAATATGCCAAGGCCTTGGGCCATCCTGCCAGGATAGCGATCTTGAAATTTTTAGCGTCAAAAGCGAGCTGCCAGTGTGGCGACATCGTCGACGAGTTACCGTTATCCCAAAGTACAGTATCGCAGCATCTGAAGGAATTAAAAGATGCCGGGTTAATTAAAGGGGAAATTGAGGGCACAAAAGTTTGTTATTGTATTGATGAAAAGGAGTGGAAAGCGGCACAGGTCTGGATCAACCAATTGTTTGAAAGCTATAAGAGTTGTGGGGGACCGTGCTGACATTTTTTTTGCCCTAATTCATCGGTATATTACGATAAAACTAAAACTTAAATAAAATGGAAACACAAGTAAAGAGCATGGTCAGGCAAAAATATTCTGAAATTGCTTTACAAGACAAAGAGTCAAATCAAAGTTCATGCTGCGGTTCCGGCTGCTGCAGTACAGACGCATCAAACATCATGACGGACGACTACAGTAAGTTGGAGGGCTATAACCCTGATGCAGATTTAGGGTTAGGCTGCGGCTTGCCGACTCAATTTGCGAAAATAAAGACGGGCGATGTTGTTATCGATCTGGGCAGCGGTGCCGGCAATGACGCATTTATTGCCAGGCATGAAACCGGGGAAACCGGGAAAGTAATAGGCATTGACTTTACACCAGCAATGATTTCCAGGGCAAGAAAGAATGCAGAAGTAAGAGGCTTTAATAATGTCGAGTTCAGGCAGGGGGATATCGAAGAAATCCCTGTTTCAGCGGATACGGCTGATGTGATCGTTAGCAATTGTGTCTTGAATCTTGTGCCTGATAAAGATGCGGTTATTAAAGAAATCTTCAGAGTCTTAAAGCCAGGGGGACATTTTTCTATTTCGGACATTGTTTTGGAAGGAGAGTTACCAAAGGAGATTAAAGAAGCTGCTGAAATGTATGCTGGCTGTGTGGCGGGCGCTATTCAAAAGAAAACTTACCTGGAAATGATAGCGGATAATGGTTTCACGAATATAGCTGTTCAGAAAGATAAACAAATCGTTGTGCCTGACGACGTTTTGAAACAGTATTTGACAAAAGAAAAACTTGAATTGTTCAAACAATCGGGTACAGGGATTAGAAGTGTTACGGTTTATGCAGAGAAACCGATTGGAGAAAAAACACCTTGTTGCGGTCCTGGCTGTTGTAACTGACAATTCGATTATCTTCCCGACCGTTATGTAAAGATTAAAAAGACAAATGAAAAAGATCCTTGTGTTGTGCACCGGCAACAGTTGCCGGAGCCAGATGGCGGAGGGTTATCTGAAGCATTTCGCAGGTAACAAAGCGGAAGTCTATAGCGCAGGTGTGGAGCGGCATGGCGTAAATCCCAGGGCAATTGAAATCATGAAAGAAGACAACATTGATATATCCAAGCACACATCTAACAATGTGAACGAATACAGGGACATCAATTTTGATTACGTTATTACGGTTTGTGATAATGCTAAAGAAAGATGTCCATATTTTCCATCCCGGGCAAAAAAATTTCATCACGACTTTCCGGATCCTGCAAAAGCCACCGGCAACGACACGCAGGTCATTCATCAATTCAGAGACGTCAGGAATAAGATTAAAGAATACTGTAAGGAATTTGTTTCCGCAAATCTCTAAGAGCATTAGGTTTAAAAGTTTATCATATTCTTTCGCAAAAATAAAGGACCACCCCGAAAGAGGTGGTCCTATGTGGCCTTTACGCTTTACTTACTGCCTGTACAAATTGGAATGGGGCAGCATTTATCGTCTGTCGGACAGGTTTTCATGTCACAACACTTGTCCTTACTGCATTCGATTTTGGCTTTTTTCCTGGCTTTCTTTTTTCCGCCGTTGGCATTAACAGCCGGTGAAACCATAAGGGCAATAGCCAGCATCCCTAAAAATATTTTTTTCATTTTTAAGTATTTTGTCGTTTTTAAAAAATGATTCGAATCGAATTAGGAAAGTGCTTCAGGAGGGTGCCAACATTTACCCGGTTGGGTCAAAATCGTGTTGTCGTCGAATAAACGAGGTTTGATCTTCCTGGGAGCTAACATATTTGAAGCGGAATAGAAATTCTCGACTAAATAACAGCAACTACCCATGGCGCATGGAACAAAGGGATTGCAGCCTTGATTGCTGCAGTCGTCTTCTTTCTCAGTATCTTTTGATTTTGGACATTTATTGTGACAGGAAGTTTGTTGTTCAACCTTCTTAACATGTAACAGGGGCTGCACATTCAGGAAACAGAATAATACTACGGAGGAAGCGCAAAATATGTAAGCACCAATTTTCACTACTTTTAAAGATACTATTCATTTTCGGGAAATAAAAAGTATACAGAATCTGGAAATTAATTCCAACCAGAGAACCGGGACGCCACTAATTAATGTAGAATTATTCCCACATTTTTTGAGGGGAAGTTCTTTAACGCTTATTTAGCATGTACACATGGTCAGTCCATAAGCTATTTAACCTCATAATTTTCAAGTTTTAGTCTGGATGTCCTTCCATTAAGGGATAGCATTGCGTCACAGTGATTAGCCTTGGTTTTCCCCGCCTTTTGTTGCTTAGAACCGCGGTTTTGGTAGCATTTTTGAACCCCATACAGGAGGGAGATTCAAAATACGGATATGAAAAGGGGCAGAAAATGGTTTAATTTTTTTTTCCACACGCGCAGGGGCTGGATATTATTTTCAATCATCGTCGCGCTGATCATTTTTCGATTATTTCTTCCCTTGATTGTAAAACACCAGGTCAATAAAGTTTTAAACCGGATACCCGGGTATCACGGCCACGTTGAGGATATTGATATCGCATTGATTCGCGGAGCTTACGTTATTAATGGGCTGTATTTATATAAAAATGGACATAAGAAGCCGATGCTTTATTTTCCTGCAACGGATATTTCGATTGAATGGAAATCCCTTTTCAAGGGCAGGGTCGTCAGTGAAATTGAAATGTATAATCCTGAATTCAATTATTATGTCACCCGCAACAAACTCGCACCGTCGCAACAACCTAAAGGAGATGATTGGGTCGATGCATTACACAAACTCGTACCAATAAAAATTAACCGGTACACTGTGACAAACGGAAAGTTTTTGTATGCCGATATCGTTGAGAGCCCCGATATTAACCTGGCTATACGCAAAATAAACCTTGTCGCCACCAACCTGAGTAATGTAGACGATAAGTCAAAGGCGTTGCCTTCTGATGTGAAAATTAATGCCGTTTCATTTGGAGAAGGTAAGCTGAACGTAACAGGCCGTTTGAATGTTCTGAAAAAAATACCGGATATGGATGTCAATGTTGCTCTCCAGAAATCCAATGTGACCGCCTTAAATACTTTTTCACTGGCGACAGCGGGGTTTGATTTTGAAAAAGGCCAGTTTGAATTGTACAGTGAATTTGCGATTAATAATGGCTACCTGAACGGTTACGCTAAGCCGATGTTTCATAATATAAAAATTCCCGATCCACCCGGTAAGCCCAATAGCTCAATAATAAAGCGTTTGTGGGAAGGTGTTATCACATTTTTTGGTTTTGTGCTAAAAAACAAACCAAAGGATTCGTTTGCAACCAAGATTCCTATCGAAGGTAATTTGAATGACCCGGATATCAAACTGTGGAAACTTATAACAAATATTTTCGTTAATGGGTTTATTCGGCCTTTTAGAAACGAGGTGGATAACGACATTCAGTTCAGTGACGCTTCACATACGCGCCGCAACAAGAAAACTTAGAAGCCAGTTACACTAAAAAGAGTTTGGTGAACCGCGGGTACGACCTCAACGATCGATTTGAGACGTAATGTTGTGGGCTGACAGTTGTTCCCGCAAAAGCTGCAGAGTCGTCATTGCAGGTAAACTCTTTTGACCCGCCGGTTTATGTCAATTGTTTGTATATTTATTGTTCTTCAAAGTTGATGCAAATCTAAAATTATAGCAAAATGAAAAAGCTGTTATTTTTTTTAATGGTCAGCCAATGCACTGTTAGCCTAGGTGTATTTTCGCAAAGTGGTGTAGGCGTAAAGAATGGAATGACCGCTCCCAATTTCACAGGGAAAACCCAGAATGGCGAGATGATTACCCTGGACCAATATAAGGGACGGAAAGTTGTGCTTTATTTTTATCCAAAGGATGATACGCCCGGGTGTACAGCTGAAGCCTGTAGTATTCGTGATAATTATGATTCATTGACCAAAGCAGGATATACTATTCTTGGTGTGAGTACCGATGATGAGCGTTCGCATAAGAATTTTAAGGCGAAGTATAGTCTTCCATTTACCCTTATTGCTGACACGGACACTTCAATCACCAAAACATATGGAGTTTGGGTAGAAAAGGAAAGGAATGGCCAGAAGTATTGGGGAACGGAGCGAACCACATTTATCATTGATGAAAAGGGGATGGTCGTAAATGTGATTGATAAAATAGATCCGAAAGAACATGTACAGAAAGTGTTGACTTACCAGCCGGCCAGTAAATAAATGCTTTCAAATTACTTGTGTTAGATTGCTGCGTCATCATTCAAATACCTTGTTCGAGTTTAGTTTCTATTTGAACCAGGTGCAAGTGCGGTGAATATAGCCAATTACCACATCTTCGTACAAATCGCCCGTCCGAGCAAGAGCTGTATATCTCTTGCCGTTAAACGGGCTCATTGTTTTTCTTTTTTAATAGTAGTGCCAGCATAAGCATCGCGAGCGGTGCACTAACCGCCCACGGTAAACCAAGCATCAGCAATTGGTTTGAATAGTTGGGATAAAAATAAACGAACGCGATCAATGGTGTTACCAATCCATTGAACAAAAAAGCCAGCCTGACCCACTTTTGAAACCCAACTTTTTCAAAAGCCGGAGCGGCAAAAAGCATGGCCAATCCCATAAATATATATCCTATCGCATCGAAGTCCCAGAATAGTGAATGGGGTGTTTGATCCAGGATACTGATTTCATTTGATGTGCCCTTTAGTTTCATCGGAATGACGGTTGCAAGTTGAACCACATAGTTGGCTGTCACAAATACTGCATAAACAACGGTAAAAATCAACGCTCCATGCGTCCAGAATCTTTTTTCAACGGCTGTGATATGATGCAAGGCGAGCA
>Ga0111539_10009522_pt1 | contig 12264 bp, 12 predicted proteins | sample RhiMethybrSRZTD1_FD_79667 | JGI IMG/M metagenome (GOLD analysis project Ga0111539, IMG submission 79667) | Populus rhizosphere microbial communities from Tennessee, USA - Rhizosphere MetaG P. TD hybrid SRZTD1 (version 2) (version 2) | ecosystem: Host-associated > Plants > Roots > Rhizosphere >...
CGGCTCCGTCCGTCGTCGACTGCCCGTCGCCCAGTGGGTCCTTCCTCGATCTCGGAGCCGATCTCTTCGAGTGACCGTGTGAGCGCCCGCGCGCCGGATGCCCCAACGCGGCATCCGGCGCCCCGAACGCCCAGCGACCGCCGTTTTTGCTAGCCCCCATTCTGTAGGCGGGGCGGCGGAGTACAGTGTCCCCACCGACCACGGGGGGGACGACCATGCGGTATCGCCTGGCGGCCATTGTCATCTTGGTCCTGGCGTGGCTCGATTGACGCGGCCCGCGGGCAGCTCGTCCCGGCGGGCAGCCAGTTCCAGGTCAACACCTACACCTCGGGCTCTCAGTTCGAGCCGGCCGCCGCGGCCGCCGCGACGGGCGACTTCCTGGTCGTCTGGCGCAGCACGCTCAGCGCCGCGGACACCAGCGGTGCGGTCCTGGGCCAGCTCTACGACGTGGCGGGTGTCGCGGCGGGCCCGGAGCTGCAGGTGAACACGTACACGACGGGTAGCCAGCTCGAGCCCGCGGTGGCCGCGGATGGTGCCGGCAACTTCGTCGTCGTCTGGCGCAGCGTCGGGAGCGCTGGGGCGGACACCGACTACGAGAGTATCCAGGGGCAGCGCTACGACGGCAGCGGCGCGCCGCTCGGTGTGCAGTTCGAGGTCAACACGTACACGACGAGCCACCAGCTCGAGCCGGCCGTGGCGGCGGATGCGGCTGGGAACTTCGTCGTCGTCTGGACCAGCTACGGCGGCGGCACGGATGCGAGCAACGGCAGCATTCAGGCCCAGCGCTACAACCCCGCCGGAGTGGCGGTCGGCGGGCAGTTTCAGGTGAACACCTACGCGACGGGCACCCAGGACCACGCGGACGTGGCGACCGACGCGGCCGGGAACTTCGTCGTCGTCTGGCGCAGCGTCGGGAGCGCCGGCAGCGACACGAGCGGCCAGAGCATCCAGGCGCAGCGCTTCAACGCCGTCGGCGCCGCCGTGGGCGTGCAGTTTCAGGTGAACACGTACACGAGCAGCGACCAGCTCGAGCCGGCGCTCGGCGTGGATGCGCCGGGAAACTTCGTCGTCGTCTGGCGGAGCGATGGGAGCGCCCAGTTGGATACGAGCAATGGCAGCATCCAGGCGCAGCGCTACAACGCCGTCGGCGCCGCCGTGGGGGTGCAATTCGAGGTGAACACCTACACGACGGGCCTGCAGCGCTCTCCGGCCGTCACCGTCGACGGCGCCGGAACCGCCCTAATCGCCTGGGCGAGCGACGGCAGCGGCGGCTTGGACACGGACAACGAGAGCATTCAGGCGCAGCGCTATGACAGCGCCGGGGTGGCGCTCGGCGGCCAGTTCCAGGTCAATACCTACACCACGGGTCTCCAGTACGCGGCAGCTGCCGCCGCCGACGCCGCCGGAAATTTCGTCGTTGCATGGAGCGGCCTCGGGAGCCCCGGCTCGGACCCGGGCCAGGGCGTTCACGCGCAGCGCTTCGCACCGGGCCGTCCGATCTTCGGGAAGAGGATCCTGGTGAAGGATCCGACCGGCAGCGAGCCGCAGCGTACCGTAGTAGCTCTCGGCAAAGAGACCACCACCGACATCGGCCCGACGATTCTCGGCAATCCGACGATCGTCGGCGCGACACTGCGCGTGATCACCAAGGGAGCGACCGACTCGGACCAGACCTACGTCCTCGACGCGTCGGGCTGGAAGGCGCTCGCCGTCGGCTACAAGTACGCGGGACCCACGGTCGGGGACGGCGACCCGGTCAAGAAGGTGCTCCTGAAGCGCACCCCCGCCGGCGTGGCGCTCCTCAAGACGATCCTCAAGGGTAGCCTCGGGACCCAGAGCCTGGACGTCACGCCGCCGAATCCGGGCGACGAGGGCGGCATCATCCTCGCGATTCCGGGCGGCGGCGCGTCCTGCGCGACGTTCGGCGGCGCCGCCGGAGGCACCGAGCCGAGGGACGACGCCCGGGTCTGGAAGATCACCAACCCCGTCGCGCAGGGCTGTCTGTTGCCGTAGCGAGTGCCATCTGCTGGCGCTTCGCTGATCGATCCGCTAAGAGCCCTTCGGGCGCTCCGGCATACGGAGCGCACGGAAGGGGATGAGGATGAGGGGATGGAGAGGTGTCGTTGCGGCCACCGCGTTGGCCGTCTCCCTCGGCAGTGCGCAGCCCGCGCGCGCCGGCTTTCTCGAGGACGCCGGCTGGGGCAGCCTCACCGTGCTGAGCAACGTCGTCTACATGCCGGTGAAGCTCGTCTACGCGACGCTCGGCGGGCTGACCGGCGGTATAGCGCTCGGCCTCACCGGCGGCGATCTGGACGTCGCGGAGACGATATGGGTGACCAGCATGGGCGGCAACTACGTGCTGACGCCGCCGATGCTCCGCGGTGAGGAGTCGATCTCCATCGCGGGCACGCCTGGGATCACATCCGAGCCGCTGGACAGCGGAGAGCCTGCCCCCACTGGGGACGATCTCAGCCGGCGCCCGTCGTTCGACGAGACGGATCTCGGTAGCTGAGCGCACGACGCGCGCGTTGCCGTGACCAGGCGGGCGTGGGATAGTCCGCGCCCGCCTTGTCGCCACACCCGACGCGCACCGCCGTGATCACCGGCTGCGGGGTGGTGTCCCCGCTCGGCGAGGGTGTGCCCGCCTTCTGGGAGGGGCTCGTGGCGGGACGGTCGGCGGTACGGCCGCTCAGCGGCTTTCCGGCCGGGGATCTGAGCCCGGCCAATGGCGCCGAGGTCCCGGCGCCGTCGACCGACACCGATCGCGCCGGTGACTTCGCGCTCCGGGCCGCGCGCGAGGCGCTGGCGGACGCGGGTCTCTTGCAGGACCTGCCCGCACGAAGCGGAGTCGCCCTCGGCACCACGCTCGGCGGCATGCTCCTCTTCGAGGCCTGGGATGCCGGGACCGTCACGGGGCCGCCGCTCCGCGCCGTCCCGTACTACGCACCCGCGGCCCGCCTCGCGCGGACGCTGGCTTGCCGCGGTCCCGTGGCCACGCCGCAGCTCGCGTGCGCCTCGGGCACCTGGGCGATCGCCCTCGCCGCCAGCTGGGTCCGCGCCGGACGCGCCGACGTCGTTCTCGCCGGCGGCACGGACCTCCTCTGCCGCTTCGTCGTGTCGGGCTTCAACGCGCTCAAGGCGACGGCGCCGGAGGCCCGGCCATTCGACCGCGACCGGCGCGGCCTGGTCCTCGGCGAAGGTGCCGCGATCGTCGTGGTGGAAAGCGCGGCGCATGCGGCGCGGCGTGGGGCGCGCGCGCGTGCTCGGATCGCGGGCCTCGGCGCGTCGGGTGACGCCGTCCACATGACGGCCCCGGATCGCGAGGGACGCGGGGCCGCGCGGGCGATCTCGGCGGCGCTGGTCGACGCCGGTTTGCCGCCGGGCGACGTCGGCTTCGTGTCGGCGCACGGGACGGGCACGCCGTACAACGACGCGATGGAGGCGGTGGCGATCACGCGGGTGTTCGGACCGCGGCGCGTGCCCGTGAACTCCATCAAGGGCGCCATCGGCCATACGCTCGGCGCCGCGGGCGCCTTCGAGACCGTCCTCTGCGTCGCCGCGATGGAGACGGCCAGGGTGCCGCCGACGGCCGGCCTCGCGGAGGTCGATCCCGCGTGCGCCACCCTGGATCTCGTCCACGGCTCGGCGCGCGCGACGCCGGTCCGCGTCAGCGTCTCGACGTCGTCCGGCTTCGCCGGGGCCAACGCGGCGCTCGTCCTCACCGCCGCGTGAGCATGGCGGTCGTCATCACGGGCACGGGATCGGTCACCGCGCCGTCGCTCGACGCGCTGCCCGAGGCGGTGCGCGCGCGGGCCACGCGAGCGGAGCGCGTCTCGCAGCTCGCGCTGGCCGCGGCCGATGCGGCGCTCCTCGATGCCGGGCTCCACCTCGTCGACGGCGAGCCCCGCGCCGGGATCGGCGTCGTCCTCGGCACGGCGTTCGGCTGCTTCCTCACCAACGCCGCCTACCAGCACCGCGTCGCGACCGGCGGCCCCGCGGCGGCGAGCCCCCGGCTCTTCGCGGCGACGGTCTCGAACGCGGCGGCCGGCGAGGTCGGCGTCGCGTATCGCCTCGGGGGCCCGGCGGTGACGTTGACCGCGGGCGCGGCCGCGGGCCTCACCGCGCTCGGACATGCCGCCGATCTGCTCCGAGCCGGGCAGGCGGGGGCGCTCGTCGCGGGCGGTGCCGACGCCGTCGACGCGGCACTCGTCGCGTGGCAGCAGGCGGGTGGCCTCGAGCCGGGGCGGCGGCCCGCCGAGGCGGCGGCGCTCCTCGTGCTCGAGCGCGACGACGCCGCGGCCGGGCGCGGCGCCCGCGTGCGGGGCACGATCCTCGCACACGCGGCGGGGTTCGAGCCCGAGCCTGGCGCGGCCGACGCGGGCGACGGGCTCACGGGCGCCGTCGCCGCGGCCGTTGCCGAAGCGGATCTCGCGCCGTCCGAGATCGCCGCGGTCGTGTTGGGCGCGCCTCCGGCGCTCGCGCCGCTCGAGACGCGGGCGCTCGCCGGGCTCGCCGGCGCCGCCCGCATCGCCCCCAAGGACACCTTCGGCGAGACGTTCGGCGCCGCGGGCCCGCTCGGCGTCATCGCCGGGCTCGCCGCCGTGAAGCCCGGGTGCGCCATCCTCGTCCTCGACGTCTGCGCGAGCGGCCACGTGGCCGCGCTCGTCGCGCGGCGGGGAGGCGCATGAGCCTCGCCGGACGGCGTGTCCTCGTGACCGGCGGCTCGCGCGGCATCGGCGCGGCGACCGCGCTCGCGTTCGCCGAGGCCGGGGCGCGCGTCGGCTTCAACTACGCGCGCGAGGAGGACGCGGAAGAGGCGGCGGCCACGCTCGCCGCGCTCGTGAAGACGGGGGCGACCGCCCACGCGGCGCGGGCCGACGTGTCCGACGGCGAAGCGGTGACGCGCATGATCGAGGAGATGCGCGCCGCACTCGGCGGTCCGCCCGAGGTGCTCGTCAACAACGCCGCCGTGACCCACGACGGCCTCCTCATGATGCTGCCCGAGGCCGCATGGGACCGCGTGCTCGCGGTGAACCTGAAGGGCGCGTACCTGTGTGCGCGCGCCGTCCTCCGCGGCATGATCGCCGCGCGCGGCGGACGCATCGTCAACATCGTGTCGCCGGCCGCGTTCTTCGGAAAGGAAGGCGCATCCAACTACGCCGCCGCGAAGGGCGGGCTGGTCGCGCTCACGAAGTCCCTGGCCCGGGAGGTCGCGCGCTTCGGCATCACCGTGAACGCCGTCTCTCCCGGCTTCGTGGCGACGCATCTCGTGGCCGACATGTCCGAGGACGCGCGGAAGGACGCCGAGCGGCAGGTCCCGCTCCGCCGCTTCGGCCGTCCCGAGGAGATCGCGGCAGCCGTCCTTTTCCTCGCGTCCGAAAGCGCGGGCTACCTCACGGGGACGACGCTCCACGTGGACGGCGGCCTCACGATGCTCTAAACAAGGCGGGATGGACGCAGGCGCCCTCAGGACGGAGGTGAAGGAGCTCCTCGCCACGGGCCTCCGGCTCGAGCTGGCGCCCTCCGACATCCCGGACGATTCGCCCATATTCGGCGACGGGCTCGGCCTCGACTCCATCGACGCCCTCGAGCTCGTCGTCCTCGTCGAGGAGAAATTTCACGTCTCGATTCCGGACGAGGAGGTGGGGCGGCAGGCCTTCGCGTCCGTCAGCGCGCTCGTCCAGTTCATCCTGAGCGAGCGCGCGCGGTAGCGTGTGACGCGCGCCGTCGCGGTCACGGGGCTCGGCGTGGTGTCCGCGCTGGGCGGCAACGTGGACGCCCTCGCGGCCGGGCTCGTGGACGGCCGCTGCGGCATCACGCCGCTCAGGCTTTTCCGGCACCGCGGCCGTGCCAACGTCGCTGCCGAGGTCCCGGAGGACGTCGCGGGCTTCGAGGTCGCGCTCGATGCGCCGGCGACGCGGCGCCTGTCGCGCGCCGACCGCTTCGCGCTCGCGGCGGCGGAGGAGGCGTGTCACGACGCCGGCCTCGACGCCTCGCTCCGCGGCGCTGCGGCGCTGTACGCCGGCGCGACGACCGCCGGCATGCGCGAGACGGAGGAGGCGTACCGCCGGCAGCGGGCCGGCGAGGACCGCCGCTTTCGCGTGTCGCGCATGCTCGCGACGCCGCTCTCGACGCCGGCGGCCGTCGTGGCGCAGGCGCTCGGCATCTTCGGCCCGCGGGGCACCTTCTCGACGGCCTGCTCGTCGAGCGCGCTCGCGATCGCGGCGGGCGCCGAGGCGATCGCGCGCGGACGCGCGCGCGTCGTCCTCGCCATCGGCAGCGACCAGCTCTGCCGCCTCACCTATGCCGGCTTCGACAGCCTCCAGGCGCTCGACCCGGAGCCATGCCGGCCCTTCGACCGCGACCGGCGCGGGCTCTCGCTCGGCGAGGGGGCCGCCGCCCTGGTGCTCGAGGACGCGGACCACGCGCGCGCCCGCGGCGCCCGCGTGCGCGCGCTGGTCGCGGGACACGGGACGGCGACGGACGCGCATCACGTGACGGCCCCGCATCCCGAGGGCGCCGGGGCCCGGCGGGCGCTCGAGGCCGCGCTCGGCGGCGCCGGCCTCCCCGCGCAGGCGGTCGGCTACGTGAACGCGCACGGCAGCGGCACGCGCCACAACGACGAGGTCGAGGTCGCCGTCCTCCGCGCGGTGTTCGGCGATCGGCTTCCGCACGTGCCCGTGAGCTCGACCAAGTCGCAGGTGGGCCATTGCCTCGCGGCCGCCGGCGCGATCGAAGCCGTGGTCACGGTCGTGGCGCTCGAGCGCGGCCTGCTGCCGCCGACGGTCAACCTGCGCGCCCTCGACCCGGCGTGGGCCGACCTCGACCTCGTGCCGCGTGCGGGGCGGCGAGCGTCCCTCGGGGTGGCCGTGACCTCGTCGTCCGGCTTCGGCGGCCACAACGTGACGCTCGTGCTCGCGCGTCCGGAGGCGCTGTGACGGCCGTCGCGGTCACCGGGATCGGCGTCGTGAGCGCGTTCGGCGTCGGCCTCACGCCCTTCTGGGACGGGCTCGTCGCGGGGCAGAGCGCCGTACGGCAGCTGGCGCGCGCCCGCGTGCCGGGCGTCGAGCTCGGCGCCGAGGTCCCCGCGCTCGACGTCCGCGCCTTCGCGCAGACGCCGCTCGCCCGCCGCATCGACCGGACGTCGCTGCTCGCGCTCGCGGCGTGCCGGCTGGCGCTCGCCGACGCCGGCGAGCCGCTCGCCGCGGTCGCCCCCGAGCGCGCGAGCCTCGTCCTCGGCTCCGCCCTGGGCAACCTCGGCGAGACCGAGAGCTTCCTCGACCGCCTCTTCGAGCGTGGCGCGGGCATCCCGCTCGTCTTCCCGAACCTGGTCATGAACGCGCCGCTCAGCTACGCCTCGATCGAGCTCGGCATCACCGGGCCGACGGCGTTCCTCTCCGAGGGAGAGGTGTCCGGCGAGGCGGCGATCGCCTGGGGCGCGGGGCTCGTCGCCGACGGCATCGCGGACGTCTGCCTCGCGGGCGGCGCCGACGAGCTCGACGGCGTCCTCTGCGAGGTGCTGCGCGATGCACGCGGCTTCACCGGCGGCACGCGGCCCGGTGAGGGCGCCGCGGTGCTGATCCTCGAGCCGCAGGCGCGCGCCGAGGCCCGGGGCGCGCGCGTCTATGCGCGGGTCGTGCCGCATGCGGGGTTCGGCGTCCCCTCCGGCGTGCACCGCTGGCCGCACGACGGCGCCGCGGTCGCGGCGGGGCTCGCGCCGCTCGTCGCCGACGCCGACCTGATCGTCGCCGCGGCGAACGGCCGCGCTGCGCTCGATCGCGTCGAGGCCGCCGCGCTCGCGCAGGCGCTCGGGCCCGGACGCCGCCCGGCGGTGACGGCGCTCCGCGGCGCGTTCGGCGACTTCGGCTGCGCCGGCGCGCTCGCGACCGCCGCGGCGGCGATGGCCATCGCGACCGGCACCATCCCGCCGGCGGCAAACGCGGCGCATCTCGACACGCGCTTCGACGTCGTGCGCGGCGAGGCGCGCCGCGGCCGCGTACGCAGCGCCGTGGTGAGCGCGCTCGCCCGTGGCGGGCTCTGCCGTCCCATCAGGCTGGACGCCGCCGCATGAGCGAGCCGCGGAACCCCTTTCCGCGCCTGCCGCACGCGGCGCCGTTTCTGCTTCTGGATCGCGTGCTCGATGTCGACGAGAAGGCCGGCACGTTCCTGAAGCTCGTGAGCGCCGCCGATCCGTGTGTCGCGCCGGACGGTCTCCTGCCCGCGGCGTTCGTGCTCGAGGCCCTGGCCCAGGCCGGTGGGGCGCTCCTCACGGCGCAGAGCGGCGGGCCGACCGCCGGCTATCTCGTCGCCGTGGACGAGTTCCGCATGCTGGGAGAGGTCCGGGTCGGCGACGCGCTCCATCTCGAGGTGACCATCGCACGCACGTTCGGCGCGACGGTCGTCTTCCGCGGCCGCGCGCTGGTGGCCGACGACGTGCGCGCCGAGGCCCGCTTCACGCTCTCGCCGCCCCGTTAGCAGTTGAGTCTTGTCGGCGGCGGATTCGTGCGCTAAGCGAGAGGCCAGTGAGCGAGGGGCGGAGTCTGCGGGCGGCGTTGCGCTTCGACAGCGGGGGCTGGCGACGCTTCGCAGAGCTCGGATGCGTGTACGGTCCGGAGTGGTGGAAGCGCACGTCGCCGCCGGTCATCGCGGCCATCATCTTCGGCATCGCCCGCGCGCAGCGACAGGCGGTGCTGCGGAACCAGGACGTGGTGCTCGGCTCGCGCTCGTGGATCCGGAGCCGCTGGGACGCCTATCGCACGTTCGCGGAGTGCGCGCGGTCGATGACCGAAGGGCTGGAGCAGTGGGGGCCGCGGCCGAAGCCGCTCGACATCCGCGTCGTCGGCGGCGAGCTGGTGGAGCAGGCGCTCGCCGAGGGGCGGGGGCTCATCGTCATCACCGGGCACTTCGGCTCGTGGGAGATCGCCGCGCGCGTCGTGGGCCGGCTCGGCCGCCCGGCGTCGATGGTCACCGCGCACGAGCCCAATCCGACGGCGCGGCAGTTCATCCACGAGCTCCGCACGCGGCACGGCTTCAACGTCATCTACTCCGACCGCTCGATGTTCACCGGGCTCCCCATCCTGCAGGCGCTCCGCCGGCACGAGATCGTCGGCATGCAGATCGAGCCCTGGGGACCGAAGCCGGGGAGCCACGAGGTCGTCTTCTGCGGCCGCCCGACGCGCGTGCAGCTCGGCCCGTTCGCCATGGCGCGCGTCGCCAAGGCCCCAATCGTCGCCGTGTTCGCCCTCCGGACGGGCATCCGGCGCTACGAGCTCCACGTGACGGGCCGCTTCGACCCGACGACCCGCGCGGAGAGCGTCGCGGCGCTCGAGGCGACGGCCACGGCCTACGGGAGGCTCATCCGCGAGTACCCGTCGCAGTGGCTGATGTTCGAGGAGGTGTGGCGCGACGGGGCGGCGGACGGACAGCAGGCGCCCGCCCCCTCACCGCAGGTGGCCGGCCTGCGCTAGCGTCTCCGGCGACGAAGGCTTGGGCGATGTTCTCGGCACCGCTGGTGTAGCCCTCCTCCTGGCGGCGTTCCTGGCGAACGTCGGTGGTCGGCTTCGCGTCGATTCCCGCGCCTACCAGTCGCTCAATCTCGCGGGCGCGGGACTCGCGTGCGTGGCTTCGTACCTGATCGAGTTCTGGCCGTTCGTCGTCCTGGAGGCGGTGTGGGCGCTGGTGGCGGCGCTCGCGCTCATCCGCGGCCGGCCCGCTACAGTGTCCTAGCTAGGCGCCGAGCCGGCGACGCAGCGCCTCGACGCTCGCCACGAGCGCGTCGGCCTGCGGCACCTGGCCCTCCGGCGTCACGCGGTCGACCACTTCCGGCAGGAGCTGCGAGAGCCCGCGCGAGGCGTCGCTTTCGCTCACGCCCGCGCGGCGCGCGATCTCGGCGAGCCCGCCGCGGCCGAACACCTGCTCGAGGGCGTCGGCAGGCAACGCCTGGTTCGCGCCGCGGCCCACCCAGGACTGGGCCTGCGCGCCGAAGCCGGCGCGCTCGAAGCCGGCGATGAGGTCCGCGAGTCCGCCGCCCGACCCGCCGAGCAACGAGCCGAGCAGGCCGCCGAGCCCGGGCTGGGCGCCGGCACCGGCCTGCGTCGAGCCCGCGCGGCGCTGCGCCAGCATGGCGAGCACGACGGGCATCAACGCCACCATCACGTTGCCCATGCTGCCGGCGCCTGCGGCCGATCCGGGCTGGGGCTGGCGCGCCTGTGGCTGCGGCGCCGCCTGTCCCGCGAGGCTTCCAAGCAAGTCGTCGAGAAGTCCCATGATGTCCTCCTACTAGCGCTCAGCCCGGCTCGCATGCGCCCGTCGGGCCGCATATTGCCGCCGGGACCGTCTGACCACTCTGTGCACCGTCGCAGCCGTAGCGGAACGACCAGAGACCGCTCGTGCTGCTCACGGTCCCATCCCTGCACGACCCCGCAAGCTGGCAGCAGAGCGGGACCGGATCGAACGAAACCTGGTCGCACGTGCCGCCGGCCGAGCAGACGCCGCCCGTAACCGGCGTGTCGCCGTTGAAGCCGCCGCAGGCATTCGTCAGGTAGAAGTAGTGATAGTAGCCGTTGGCCGCGTGGCAGCTCGACGCGGCCTGGCAGCAGGCGGGCGACAGGTCGGGGAAGTAGCAGCTCGACGTGCAGTACGCGCCGCCATCGCACGACTGGCCCGCCTCACGCACGCCGTTGCCGCACACGGGCGGAACGGCACGGCAGCCCGGATCGGCCTCCGGGCTTCCACAGACGAGCCGAAAGCCGCCACCGCCGAACGCGCGATGTGTGCATGACCGGTAGGCGACGCAGTGATCGATTGCCTCGGCCCCGTTGTCCACGCGGTAGCTGACGAAGATCGCGCCGCTCGGCGCGCCGGCGGCGAGCGCGGCGAGGAACGCGTCGCCCGGATTTCCCCCGGCGAGCCGGATCTGCAGGCCGTTGCCCACGGTGGTGGTGCGGATTCCTGCGGGCATCGTGCGGTCCCGGTAGCGCGCGCGCGTGGCCGTCACGGGGGCCCACCCGACCGTCCCGTCGAAGCCGGCGGGCGCCGCGAGTGTCCCCCGCGCGCCGGACGCCGCGAGGCGGAAGGTCGCGGCGATGGCACCCGCGTCGACGCCGCTGCCCTTCGAGACCGGCACCACGCCGTTGGGAAGCGTCCACGTCACCGTCGCGTCGCCGCCCGTCGCGCGCCGATCGACGACAATGAACCGGCCGCCTGCGAGAGCGGGCAGGGTGGAGAGGGCCAGGAGCGCGGCGGCGGCGACGAGGCGCGCCATCACCGCTGCCATATCGCCTCAGAGCCCCGACGGGCAAACGAAGATTTTCAGGAGATCGTTCCCCAGGCCTCCGGATTCCTCCTGAGGAAGCTCGTGACCTTCGCGTTCGCGACCAGCATGGCCAGCGACTCGAGCACGTTCCGCCGCGGGAGGGGCAGGAAGCGCCGGAGCATGCTCCGCACCGAGTAGAATCCCGAGTACACGGTCCGGAAGCCGTCCAGCATCTCCTCGGGCGTCATGTTGAGCGGGCGCACGTTGGCGCTGCCGTAGTCGTAGGCACCCCAGTCCGCACTCATGATGCGGCCCGCCGCCTGCATGTCGGCATGGTACTTCGTGCCGGGGTAGGGCGCGGGCGTGAAGAGCTTCAGGAAGCTGATCTTGTTCTCCTCGAGCCAGCGGAGCGTGGCGAGGAACGTGTCGGTCGTGTCGCCGTCGAGGCCGACGATGACGAGCGCGATCACCTGGATGCCCTTCGCGCGGAGCTTCCGGATGTCCTCCGCGAAGCGGCTCGGGCGGTTGAAGCCCTTGCCGACCGACTCGAGGCTCTCCTCGGAGAGGCTCTCGAACCCGATCGAGAGGACGCGGGCGCCGGAGCGGGCGACCAGGTCCAGGAGCTCCGGGTCGCGCGCGACGTTGATCGTCGACTGGCTCACCCATTGGACACGCTCCGGAATCAAGCGGCGGAAGAGCTCCTTCGCCTCCTCGGGCCGCGCGACCGGGTTGTCGTCGAGGAAGAGGAGGCGGCGCGCGCCGAGCGTACGGAGCCGCCGCACGTCGGCGATGACGTCGTCCACGGGCCGCGTGCGGTACGTCCGGCCGTAGTACGTCTGGATGGCGCAGTACTCGCACGGATGCGGGCAGCCGCGCGAGAAGAAGATCGGCCAGAAGAAGTACATGCGGTAGAGCCAGCTCGAGCGGAAGGGGTCGTGCTTGAGGAGCGGCAGCGACTCGTAGTGGAACCGGGGCACGTCGCGGAGATCGTGCCACTTCGGCGCGCGGTA
>Ga0111539_10009524_pt1 | contig 12262 bp, 13 predicted proteins | sample RhiMethybrSRZTD1_FD_79667 | JGI IMG/M metagenome (GOLD analysis project Ga0111539, IMG submission 79667) | Populus rhizosphere microbial communities from Tennessee, USA - Rhizosphere MetaG P. TD hybrid SRZTD1 (version 2) (version 2) | ecosystem: Host-associated > Plants > Roots > Rhizosphere >...
TGCCAGTCAATCAGTTCGCCGCGGTTCGGCAGGGAACTCCGACGCAGACGTTCGAGCAAGATATCGATGAATGATGCGCAGCGTCCGCGTCGGTAAGCTACCTACGCAGCCCTCGCCGCTACCCTGTCAATCGGCTCGATCAGGGACTTCGCCCGGAATGGCTTTGTAAGGTAGGCAATGCAACCGGATTCGATCGCGGCCATGCGGACAGCGGGGTTGTCATTGGCAGTGATGTAAATCACCGGCAGGGAAATGCCCGCCGCCCTGAGACGAAGCCGCAGTTCGATTCCAGATTCGTTGTTCAGGTTGATGTCGAGAACCACGCAACATGCCGACTCGAAATCGTCGTGCTTCTGGAACTCCTCGGCGGACGAAAACACGACGCTGTCGTAACCGTGATGGCGCAGCAGGCGCTTCAGCCCCTTGAGCATCCCAAGGTCGTCATCGACGACAAAAACGACATTCCGATTCCGCAAGATGGTTAATCCTGTCCATCGCGACTCGAACGTCTTTCCCAAGAGACGATCTGGAACCTGTCAGCATCCGCCGAAGCCGATCAGGTCGTGGGTTCCTCGACTCATCACACCACTTTCGTAAGCGCAGAGTCCCGCATTTTCTATTGTCCCATGGGACAATGCGAGCTCGAATGATGTTGACGGCTCCTCAATTCGTTTGCCCCGCACCCGATAAATCTCTCAGGATTCCGGCGCGCTCGGCAAGGGAGACCAGTTCGGCGAGGGACTGTACTTGCATCTTCTCCATCACCCGGTGGCGATGGGCCTTGATCGTGCGCTCGGTCGCGCCCAACACGTTGGCCACCTGCTTGTTGGTCTTGCCGCGAATGACGAGTTCGAAGACTTCGCGCTCGCGCGGCGTCAACTTCGCAACATGCGCGCGCACGACGTCCAGTTTGTTTTTCTGGTTACGCGTTACCTGGTGGTGAGCCAAGGCCCGTTCAATTGCGCCGAGAAGTTCCTCCGACGATACCGGCTTGGTGAGAACATCTTCCGCGCCTGCCTTGATCGCGCGCACCGTGGTCTGGATCTCCGCATAACCGGTGAGAAATACGATCGGCACGGTCGAACCGAGTTCGCTGAGGCGTTCCTGCAACTCCGGTCCGCTCAATCCCGGGATCCGCACGTCGAGCAGAATGCAAGCCAACTCGCTTTCGTCCGGCAAGCAATCGAGTAAATGCTGGGCCGACGGATAAGTCGCGACCTCGTAACCGGCCTTTCTCAAACGACGTTCGATAGCCGTCCGGAAGGAAGCGTCGTCGTCAACAATATGCACAAGCCCTGGCAACCGATCCCCCTACGATAAAGCTAGCGGCAGAGACAAACGAAACACCGCGCCACCTTCTCTCTGATTTTCCGCCCAGATACGCCCCTTATGCGCCTGCACGATGGTGCGCGAGATCGACAGGCCAATTCCCATTCCTTGCTTCTTGGTGGTGAAGAATGGATCAAAGATTTCTTTCAACTTTTCCGCGGGAATTCCGGGACCGGAGTCCGAAATCGAAACAACTGCGGATGACCCGCCATTCATCTCGGTTCGCCCAATCACGCTCCGCCCGTTCGGTATCGCGGCCATCGCATCCATGCTGTTCACGACCAGGTTCATGATAACCTGCTGAATTTGAACCTGATCGCCCCTCACCTGAAGTGGCTCCCCCGACGGCTCAAAGCACAGTGCAACGTTTCGCGCCGACGCCTGAACCGACAGGAAATCGAATACCTTGCGTACGGTATCGTTGAGGTCAACAGCCTTGTCCTCCACCGGCGCCCTTCTCAGAAAGCCGCGCATGCGATGGATGACCTCGCTGGCGCGAATATCGTCCCGACGGATGTCGGCAAGGATCTCCCGGACCTCGCTCAGGTTCGGCGCCGGAGAGTTCAATATCAATTCCGCCGTCTCGGTGTTGGTCAGAATCGCCCCGAGCGGCTGATTCAGCTCGTGCGCAATCGTGGAAGACAGTTCCCCGGCCGTCGCCTGACGATTCGCGTGGGCCAACTCGCTCAAGTGATTCCGTGATGTGCGTTCGGCATCGGCTCGCATGTGCCGTTCGTGGAGCAGGACCCAAATCAACCCGGCCTGCATCAGCAGCACGGCCGCAACGGCGAGAGTCTGCCAGCGGTACTTCTCCCACTGACCTGGTTCGCGAAAACGAATTTCGCTGCCGGAAGGCAGGTCGGGCTCGCGAACACCCCACCGCTGCATCTGCAGCCAATTGAAGACCGGCTTCACGGCGTCACTCATCGCCGGAGCCATGCTCGACGCCGGCTCACCGTGCAGAATTCGCAGCACCAGCCGGGCGGCCTCTTCCCCCATTCGGCCCGGAAGGATGACGAATCCTCCCGCGCCGCCCGGCGCAAGGAACGTCTCGGCCGCGACCACGATCGGCCGGTTCGCTTTCTCTGCAACGAGCGCGACCGCAGTCGCGGGCGGATAATAGGTGCCCTCCCCGTCGGAAAACATTGCCGAATAGATAATCGCGCTCCGATCAGGCAGATGCGCCACCTGCTTCCGTACCTCCGCCATGGTCTGCCCGACCAGGTCGATCACCTTCAGACCGCTGGTAGCGATGGGAATTTCCCCCTTCCAGTTCCTGTAGACGGTCAGGCCATCCCAGGCGTCTCCGACAAAGGCAACTGTCTGGAGATCCGGTACCAGCGTACGCGCCGCCTTGACGGAATCCGCAAGCGGCACTTTGACGATATTGCCGGTTACGCCATCTGGCAATCGCAACCGCCCAAAATCGATCTCGTCTACCATCGTGAAGACGACCGGGACTTCCGGCCACAGTTCAGAACGCCAATGCAACACCAGCTCGAGGGTCGCAGCCCCGGCGGCTACGACAACGCCAATTGGGACGCTCTGATACTTCTCCTTGAGATATCGTTTGAGGAGCGCCTCGTGGTTTTTCCCGCCGAATCGGTTGAGATCGAGGCTTTCGGTGTAGATCGTGATGTGCGATCGGTCGTCGGCGCTCAGCACCGAGCGCAATCCTGAAAACACCGAGTAGTAGAACGGTCCCCGCAAATCGGATTGATCAAGCACAAGTATCGAACGCGAGCGCCGCTCTTCCGCCGCCACCTGGAGCGGGGTGAGGAACGCAGCTACGCCAATCAACAACGCACTGATCCACGCGACCATTGCAGAACCGACGTTAGGCACGATGAAGACTATCCCCACCATCGCCGAAAAAATTAAAATTTGAGACGCTTACCAACACAGCGGGCACGTCTTCAAAAAATTCTTTCTGTTCTACGGTGATATTGGCCTTTCGGTCATTGTCCCAAAGGCCAATGACCCTCGATACAATAGCCTTGCCTGCACGCCCTGGTTTAACACAACGTCGGGAGCCGGCGGCCATGCGTTCTCGCACACGTGGCAGCGCGGGTGCCTCTGGGATGCGAACAAATTATCTCAAACAGGGAGAGATCCATGTTTGTCAACGTCAATGCCCATCCCGGAAGCAGGCCGACGGCACTCGGGCAGCTCGGTGAGCTTTCGCGCGCAAGGGTAATCCCGAGCGAATTCAAATACAACAAGGGCACGGAAATCTTTGGAGAGGCCGAGCCTGCCGACTATGTCTACCAGGTCGCGGACGGCGCTGTTCGCACCCACAAGCTTCTCTCCGACGGCCGCCGCCAGATTGGTGCTTTCCACCTGCCTGGCGACATTTTTGGGCTGGAGAACGGTACAACCCATCGATTTACCGCGGAAGCGATCGTCGACACGACGGTACGGCTGATGAAACGCTGCAGTCTGGAGCATGTTGCGGAAACCGACGCGATGGTGGCGCTCGATCTCCTGAATATGACAACGAGCAACCTCCGGCATGCCGAGGACCACATGCTGCTGCTGGGGCGCAAGACGTCGCTCGAGCGCGTGGCAGCATTCCTGCTCGAGATGGAGCCCCGTTTGATGGCCGCCGGCGTGATGGCCCTTCCGATGTCTCGTCGCGATATCGCCGACTATCTCGGCCTGACGCTCGAAACGGTGTCCCGGGCGCTGTCACATCTTCACGGCATGGGTATCCTGGGCTTCATCGGCCAGACTCAGCGGCAGATCGTGTTGCTGGACCGGGCACGATTGGCGGCACTGGACCTTTAGGGGCGAAGCTAAATCGCTCCTTCGCTTCCGGGCAGCCCGCCGAACCATGCACCAAAATATCAGGCGTCGAGAGCCGGCGATTCGAGATTTCGCGAATGTCCAATACCCGGTACCGTGATTAGCCGGCAATCCGGCATGGCTGCTGCGATAGTCTTGAGATCGGCTGGAGCTATCCAGCCACCCTTTTCGCCCTGCAGGTGCGGATGCCGGATCTCCGCCATGCGTCGTTGAACGCGGTCGTCGAGAGCAGGTGTGCCAAGTTGCCGGACGATATGCTGTCCGGCGTTGGCGTGCGGCAGTGACCGACAAACGGTGATCCTTACAATCGCGTCGAATCCTGCAGCTGACGCTTTGATTCAGATCAAAGCCCAAGGCCGGGCCCGCTCCACCTTCGTTCGCGCGCCTGCAAGCGCAACTGATTTCGGAGTCTCCGATGAAAGCCGTCTCCGTAGAAGAAGCGGTCGCTAGGATCCCCAACGGCGCGACCGTGATGGTGGGCGGGTTCATGGGGGTGGGAACGCCGGAGCGGCTGCTGGACGAATTGGTCAGGCAAAGGAAGTCCGAGCTCTGCATCATCAGCAACGACGCTGCCGTCCCCGGCAAAGGCGTCGGGAAACTGTTCGACGCGTCGCTGGTGTCGACGCTGACCACAAGCCACATCGGACTCAATCCGAACGTACAAAAACAGATGATGGCCAACCAAGTCGCAGTCAACCTCGTGCCTCAAGGCACGTTCGTCGAACGTATCCGGGCCGGCGGCTGCGGCCTGGGAGGTGTGCTGACGCCGACGGGCGTCGGCACCATAGTCGAGGAAGGCAAACGCCGGATCGACATCGACGGCAAGAAATTTTTGCTTGAAACGGCGCTTCGTTCGGATTTCGCGCTGATCCATGCGTTCCTGGCGGATTACCTTGGCAACCTCACCTACGCCTTGACCGCGCGCAACTTCAACCCCGTCATGGCAATGGCGGCCGATACCGTCATCGTCACTGCGGAGCACATTGTCCCCGTCGGCGTCATTGCGCCCGACCATGTCGTAACGCCCGGGCCGCTCGTCGACTATCTCATCGCCAACGGGTGACCCATGGATGCTCAATCGATCATCGCGCGACGGGTTGCACGCGAACTTCGCGCAGGCAACCTCGTCAATCTCGGCATCGGGATTCCGACGCTGGTCGCGAATTTCGTCCCGTCCGATCTCAAGGTATTTTTTCAGTCGGAGAACGGGTTGATCGGCACGGGACCGATGCCGGAGCAAGGCATGGCCCACCCCCTGCTCACAGATGCCGGCGGACGGCCGATCAGCGCCCTGCCCGGCGCATGCATCTTCGACAGCGCGATGTCGTTCGGATTGATTCGCGGCGGTCACGTGGACATCACAGTCCTCGGCGGCCTTCAGGTCGACGCCGAGGGACACCTCGCAAACTGGATGATCCCCGGCAAGATGGTGCCGGGGATGGGCGGCGCGATGGACCTGGTGACTGGAGCAAAGCGCGTCATCGTCGCCATGCAGCACGCCGCGAAAGGGAAATCCAAGATCGTGCAGAAATGCGCCCTGCCGCTGACCTCCTCCCGGCCGGTCGATCTGGTCGTCACCGACATGGCGGTGATCGGCTTCTCCGGCGGAAGGATAACGCTTCAGGAAACCGCGCCGGGCGTCTCCGTCGCCGAGGTCATGGCGGTGACGGAAGCGGACTTGTTCATCCCGGCCAACGTTCCGGAAATGAAAATCTGATCCGACGAGGACCGGCGATGCGCATCTTCAACGACTTCAGTGAGTTCAAGGCAGCGGTCGGTACGGAACTCGGAACCAGCGAATGGATTGAGATAACTCAGGAACGCATCAATCTCTTTGCGCAGGCGACGTGCGACGAACAATGGATTCATGTCGACCAGGAGCGAGCGAGGAAAGAACTTCCGGGTGGCACCACCATCGCCCACGGGCTGTTGTCGCTCAGCCTTGCGCCGATGTTCATTCGTTCCGTTATGGGCCTCAAGGGAATGCGCAACACATTGAATTACGGCGCGGACCGGATCCGCTATCTCTCACCCGTGCCGGCCGGCTCACGGATCAGGGGCCGTATCAGCATCGCGGAAGTGGAGGACGTCCCGCCCGACGGCCTGAGGGTCAACTATCACATGGTGATCGAAATCGAAGGCGGCCAGCGTCCCGTGTGCGTCGCCGAGCTAATCGCATTACACTACCGCTGAGTGTCGGAATCATCGGATGAAGAAGCATACTTGGTATGTGACCTTCGAAATCCCATGGAGAGGCACCGCAGTCCGCGGCCGGCGTTCTCGGTCGACCCAAACGTTTGAGACCGAAACAGCGGCCAAGGACTTTGCACGTGCCAAATTCGATGAGGGACTGGTCGTGACTGCCGGAACGATCATTCCTCATCTGCCGAGACGCGCGATCCCATCGGGAAGCATTCCGTCATGGCTTGAAGAAGAACAGGAACAAGACTGTGGCGGCGCCGCGGAAAATCCTGACGCGCAGAGAGGAAAGTAGTTCACACTCAGCGTCACGGGTAATGCCGATCGGCAGCGAAGCCTCAGGATTCCAGACCCCGTTACCGCCATATGCACGATAATCAACAGAACAAGCCGCACCGGTAGCCGAACAAGCTCCAGCCCGCCGCTCGCCAATTGCTATTGAGTGTTGCCATTTTGGCACGGGGCTTTACGCCTAAAGTACGTAGATTCACGGTGCAAATTGGAATCAGTGCAACCGCCTGTAACACCGTTGGCGGGGACCAATTCAAGCCAACGGGAATGGAGAGAAAACTATGAAAAGCTTTCTGCTGGCTACCGTTGGATTAGTAGCATTGGTCGGCATGGCCGCCCCCGCATCTGCTGCGGATATGGCTGTCAAGGCACGGCCACCGGCGCCGGTGGTGGCTCCGATTTACGACTGGACGGGCTTTTACATCGGCGCCAACGGCGGCTGGGGTCAGACCCGCAATTGTTGGGATTTCGTTGATGTGGCTGGCTTAGTCGTCGCTGACGGCTGCCGCGAGCGGTCCGGAGGACTCGTCGGTGGCCAGATCGGCTATCGCTGGCAGGCGGGCACTTGGGTGTTTGGCCTGGAAGCTCAGGGCGATTGGGCGGATCTCAGCAACACGCGTCAAAGCTTGTTGTTTCCTGCACTCGCCACTCGCACCACAACCGATGGCATCGGCCTCTTTACCGGCCAGATCGGCTACGCCTGGAATGCAGCGCTGCTGTACGTAAAGGGCGGCGCGGCGGTGACAAGCAACCGCTTTAGCGTCCTCGACAACATTACCGGCTTTGAATTTGCCTCGGCAAGCTCGACCCGCTGGGGCGGCACCGTGGGTGTTGGATTTGAATACGGCTTCACGCCGAACTGGTCGTTCGGTGTTGAATACAACCACCTGTGGATGGGCAATTCCAACAACAGCTTCACGACTGCCGCGCTTCCTGCTGCATTCTTGAACAACCGGGTCAGCCAGGACGTGGATATGGTCACCGCGCGCATCAACTACCGCTTTGGCGGTTACGGGGCGCCCATCGCGGCCCGCTACTAATTTACTAATCTCTCCGGCAAACTAGAGCCCCGGCACCGAGTGCCGGGGCTTTTTCACGCCTGGATTTTCGCGAGACACTTACACCTCGGCCATGCACCGCGCGCCCGCACCAAGATTGCGGGAGTTATCGCCAGATGGTGTTGCCAAACCAGCCAAACTGCGGTTGCCGCGCGACGAACAGCGAACGCGGCATCACGTGCCGCTTCACGATTTTGCGTTGCCGTTGCGGCTTCAGTTCCCGCCTCCCTGGAGCGGATGATTCCAGCCGCTTCGCATCGGATGGTTGCATCAACGCAAATGCCTCCCGTTCCCTCTCCTTTCGAGCGACGTCGGTAACCGTCGCAGGACCGGGGACGCCCTCTTCCACGATCGCAGTCTGTGCAGGAACGATCGCCGGCAGGGTGGTATCGAAAACGATGCGCTCCGGCCATTTCCGATCGGAATGAATGCGGACAGCGGACGAATTGGCGTGCGATGTCTCTATGACCGGCGGTTCGGGTAGCCATGCGTCCAGGGTGAACACCAGGGTGAGCAATACTCCGCCGACAAAAAGGAAATATCGCACCAGTAGCATACGCCGCTCCACCGCGACACCGCACCCACGCCGAGATCGAACTCGGGTACGGCTTCGTGTTTTTGCAAGGTCGGCCTGCACCTCAACGTCGAGTCAAGGGCTCCAGATGATCGCGGAACGCTCGGCAAATCCGGAGCGCCACTGGAAGGGTGACCAAAGCTTCCTTCTGCCGGCTTGATGCAGATCAAGGGAGTCTACTTGGGCCATCCTCGCTTCTGTTGAGTTCCCTCTTCGCCGCTCGCGCGCAACGTCGTGCGCAACACCTCAAAGATCACCGCCGTCGACCAGCCGAACAACAGGACGCCGTTCATGGCGGTCATCGGCCCGAGCAGAGACCAACGCTTGACCGGCGTCACGTCGCCGTAGCCGAGTGTCGTGTAGTTTACAAAGGCGAAATACAAGAGATCTGCGCCTTCCGGCGCGACGTCGACTGCCGCGTAAATCAATAACCAGACCAGTACCTCGGCAAGGTGGGCGATCATCAGGACCGTCACCGTTGCAATCATGACCGCAATCAATCGAAACGTCTGATATGCCGTTGCCAGTTCACCCGCGCGGCGCGCCACCCTTATGACGACCACCATCACCAGCGCATGGATCGCAATGTTGCAACCGCTTGCGGCCGCGCCAACGAGAAACTGACGCAACATCAATTTGCCTCCGGAGATGAAGCGCCTGCCGGGACCAATCACGAGGCCGGGATAGGGATTGCGCGATGAGCACGCCTCAATCGATGATGTGATATCCACCGTCGATATACATGACGCCACCCGTGATCAGCTTCGCGCCGTCGAGCGCCAGGAACGCCGTCGCGGCACCAACGTCGTCGATGCTCACGAGACTCCGTGTGGGCGCAGTGGTCTGCGCCCTGTCCATCAACTCGTCGAATTCGGGAATTCCAGAAGCTGCACGCGTCGCCAGCGGTCCCGGTGAAATCGCGTGCACCCGGATGCCCTTGGGACCGAGTTCGGCTGCGATATAGCGGACGGCGGCCTCAAGGCCCGCCTTCGCAACCCCCATGATGTTGTAGTTTTTGACCACCATCTGGCTGCCGTAATAAGTCATGGTGAAGAGCGTTCCACCGTTCTTCATCAGCGGCTCCGCCAGATGCGCCATCCGCATGAACGACCAGCAGGAAACATCCATCGTCTTGAGGAAGCCGTCGCGCTCGACATCGACTACGCGCCCGTGCAGCGCTTCCTTTGGAGAGAAGGCAATCGAGTGAAGCAGAAAATCGAGCTGTCCCCACTCCTTGCCGATCCGTTCGAACACCTGTTCGGTCTGTCCTTCGGTATTCACATCGAGTGGCATGAAGATTGGCGCCTCGAGCTCCTTCGCCAACGGCTCGACGTGCTTCTTTGCCTTTTCGTTCAGATAGGTGACCGCGAGTTCCGCGCCCAGTGCCCTGAACGCTTTGGCGCATCCCCATGCGATCGACTGATCGTTGGCGATGCCGACGATCAGTCCCTTTCGTCCCTTCAGCGCAACTTTGGTCTCTGGAAACACCGGAATTGTCATGACGCTTTCTCGCGCTTCGGACTGGAGGACGGGTGCCGATTCCACAGCAGCGACAATGTGTGCTGGGCAATCATGAGTTCTTCATCGGTCGGCACGATGTAGACCGGAATTTGGCTGTCCGTGCGCGAGAGCCGCCGCGCGTGGCGGGCGTTCTCGGCCGGGTCGAGCGACACCCCGAGCCATTGGAGCCGCTCCGCAATCCTTGCCCGAATGCCGACGGAATTTTCACCGATGCCTGCGGTGAAGACGAAACCATCGACACCTTGCAGAGCCGCGGCCAGCATTCCGGCCTGCAGTCCAACCCTGTAGACGAAATAGTCGACGGCAAACGCCGCATGGGGATCGCTGCTGTCCTGGAGCTCACGCATGTCGTTGCTGACGCCGGAAAGCCCCTTCAGCCCGCAATCGCGGTAAAGAAAATCCTGCACCGCGGCGGGCGACATGCCCTTTTCGGTCATCAGGTACAGGACGACACCGGGATCGATCTGGCCGGTGCGCGTTCCCATCGGAAGTCCATCGAGCGCGGTGAATCCCATCGTGCTCTCCACGCTGCGTCCGCCGTGCATGGCGCACATGGAGGCGCCGCTGCCGAGATGCGCCACGATCACGCGGCCCTTGGCGATTTCGGGTGCAACGTCCGGCAGCGTCTTTGCGATATACTCATAGGAAAGACCATGAAATCCGTAACGGCGAACTCCCTCCTCGTGCAGCCGGCGGGGTATGGCGTAGTGGTCCGCGACCTCGTCGTGGCCGCGGTGAAAGGCCGTGTCAAAGCAGGCGACCTGCGGCAGAGCAGGAAATTTGGCAAGCATGGTTCGGATCGGCGCCAGATTGTGGGGCTGATGCAACGGTGCAAGTGCCGTCAACCGCTCAAGACGCGCGATCACGCCATGATCGATCAATACGGGGCGATCGTAGTCGGGACCACCATGGACGACGCGATGGCCGACGGCGAGCGGGCTTAATTTATGCTCCTCCCGTAACCAGGCGCCTGCGAGCATCAGGGCGGCCGGGACGTCCGGTACGTTCTCGATCGGATAGACCCGATCCGCCAACGCCTCACCCGCAGCTCCGCTGGCGCGCAGCCGTGGACGGCTGCCGATCCCATCCATCTGCCCCTTGATCTGCCGGCGCAGCCTGCCGTTGTCATCCACGGCAAACACCTGGAACTTGACGCTTGAGGAGCCGCCATTGACGACGAGGATGGTATCCATGGCTGTCACGCTGCGACTGTCTGGGCGCGGCGGCGCCGTCCGTCGGCATGGAGCGTCGCAACTGCGCAGGATGCCATTCGGGACCTCGGGGAATCCGCCCGCGACGTCAACACGATCGGAACGCGGGCGCCCAGCACGATGCCGGCGCCGTCCGCCTTGGCGAAGTACGCCAGGTTCTTGGCCAGCATGTTGCCGGACTCGAGATCCGGCACCACAAGGATCTGGGCCCGTCCCGCAACTTCCGACTTTATGCCCTTGATCCGCGCCGCTTCCGGGTCGATCGCATTGTCGAAGGCAAGCGGCCCATCGAGCAGCCCGCCCGTGATCTGTCCGCGGTCGGCCATCTTGCAAAGCGCGGCAGCCTCGATGGTGGACGGAATCTTGGATGTCACGGTCTCGACCGCCGACAGGATGGCGACCCGGGGAGAGGTGCCAAATCCGGACTGCGTATAGAGATCGATCACATTCTGCACGATGTCGCGCTTGACATCGAGGTCCGGAAAAATGTTGATCGCGGCATCGGTGACGAAGATGGTCTCGCTGTAAGCCGGAACATCCATCACGAAGACGTGGCTGATCCGCCTTTCCGTGCGCAATCCGCCCACCTTGGCAGTCACGCTTCGCATCAGTTCGTCGGTGTGCAGGCTGCCTTTCATCAGCATCTCGCCTTTGGCTGCGTGAATCAACTCGACGGCCTTTGCTGCGGCGGCCTCGCTGTGAGGGACATCGACGAGATCGAATGCGCTGATCTCGATACCGTGCTTGGACGCAACCGCCCTGATCTTCGCTGCTGGTCCGACCAGCACGGGCTTGATGATGCCTGCCTCGGCTGCATCGGCCACCCCACGCAGCGATCCTTCATCGCATGGATGCACGACGATGGTCGTCGGCGCCGGGATCGCTTTGGCCGCGGCAATGAGACGATCGTATTTGGCGCCGGGCTTGGCTTCGCTCGCTTCTATGGATGCAATGCTCATCGTCCGACTCCCATTCACTCCCCGAAGACGCCTATGACGCCTTCGCTTTCGGTTCGGCTGTCAGGCCGAACAGCCGGGTGACCTGATCAAGCCGCTTCGCGATTTCGCCAGAGATTTCCGCACTCGCGGACAGCACGTCGCGAATGGCGGCGAGACCCGCGCGCCGTTCGTCTTCGCCTGGCGGCAGCAGCTTCGGGATGGCGGCGAGGCTTGCCTCCGGCTCAAGCAGCAGCATGAAGAACTGCTCTCGCACGATCGTCTTGAACTGCCCTAGCGTGAGGCGGGCGCCGGCATCGCTCCTGCGGACACGTCGCA
>Ga0111539_10009525_pt1 | contig 12262 bp, 10 predicted proteins | sample RhiMethybrSRZTD1_FD_79667 | JGI IMG/M metagenome (GOLD analysis project Ga0111539, IMG submission 79667) | Populus rhizosphere microbial communities from Tennessee, USA - Rhizosphere MetaG P. TD hybrid SRZTD1 (version 2) (version 2) | ecosystem: Host-associated > Plants > Roots > Rhizosphere >...
CGATTGCGCATCCTTGGTCAAGAGCGAGGCGCCGTCCTGCAGCACGGTGTGCACCATCGTTTGACTCAACATGATCGGCGCCGTCGCGCGTCCGCCCTTGAAGCGGCCGGCGCGCTGAACGGGAACTCCGTCTTCGTCCTTCAAGAGAAGAAGAATCCGGTTCGCCGAAATGGATCGGTCCACTTGCTCGAGAATGCGGTCGAACGTTTCCTCGATATCGCCGGGCAACACTAGAAACTGTCCGACGTCGGTGAGCAGCTTCAGAATCTCCGGCTGCGCGGCCTGGCGAAGATCCGCGCTGCCAGTGTCCTCGCGCATCAAGATGACGCTTTGGGAAAGCTGCGCCTCTTCGGCAAAGCGAATTTGGGCGGTCGGAAGATGATCGGTGAACTCGAGCAACACGCTCCCGAATTCCACGCGATCTCCGAAACGCACCGGAGCGGTACCGGTGACCGGGCGCCCGTTGATGCGCGTCCCGTTCCGGCTGCCGAGATCGGAAACGCGCCCACCCGTGCCTTCGACTTCCAAGACGGCGTGATTGCGCGAGACGGTTTGACTCGGCAAGAGAAGGTCGCTCGCCGGGTCGCGTCCCACCTTGCAGGTCGACGACGCAATCTTGTGCGCGATCTTCCTGCCGTGATGTTCGCCGACGAGCCAAATGGGCGTCATGAGATCTTCCCGCCGGCCGGCAGGGCATCGGTGATGATCGCCTCCGCTTCGATCTCGACCATCATGTCCGGATGAATGAACCGGCTCACTTCCATCATGGTGCACGCGGGACGAATCGTTCCGAAGATTGCGCCGTGCGCGCGGCCGATTCCTTCCCACTCGTCGATGTTGGTCACGTAGATGCGCGTGCGCACGACATGCTCCAAACGCGCACCGGCCTTCTCCAGCGCAGTTCGAATGTTTTCGAGCGCCTGCTTCGTCTGCGCCACGACGTCCCCCTTGCCCACGATGTCGCCGCGCTCGTCGAGCCCGGTGGTTCCCGAAACGTGCACGAACGGGCCGACGCGCACGGCACGCGAGTAGCCCACGATCGGTTCCCAGGGGCGTCCGGAGGAGATCTGGATGCGGTCCATATCGCCTAAGGCTATCATGGGTTCCCTTCTTCGGCGCGTTCGAGTTTCGCCATTCTTCCCGAGGAGACTGCCATGATTCTCGTCACCGGATCCACCGGCACCATCGGAACGGCCACGGTTCAAGCGCTGCGCTCGCGGGGCGCCAAGTTCAAGGTTGCAACACGCTCACCGGAAAAGGTGAAGGCTGCGGGCATCGAAGCCGTTCCTTTCGATTGGGACGATTTCTCGACCTATCTTCCCGCGCTTCAGGGAATCGAAAGGATCTTCCTTCTCACGCCGGTTGGCGAACGGCAGCTCGGCTACGTTCTGCAACTGGTCGCCGCCGCCAAGCGCGCCAACATCCGGCACATCGTGAAGCTTTCCGCGATCGGCGCGGAGCTTGAGCCCGGCTTTTCGATTCTGCGCATTCATCGCGCCGCCGAGAGGGAGCTCGAGGACAGCGGGATTGCTTGGACGTTCTTGCGGCCCACGTTCTTCATGCAGAACCTGCCCAACTTCTATGGAGCGACTCCCAAGAAGGACGCGACGATTTATCTGCCGCAAGGAAGCGCGAAGGTGGCGTGGATCGATGGGCGAGACGTGGGCGAGGTGGCGGCAACAGTGCTGACTTCGAACGGGCACGAGAAGAAGGAGTACGCCTTGACCGGGCGCGAAGGACTTTCGACCGGCGAAGCGTTGGCGCTCTTGGGACGGATCTTTGGGCGCAACTTCACGTATGTGGATGTGCCCGAAGACGCGGCGCGACAACACCTCGAAGGAACCGGGCTGGCCTTGTGGATGGTCGATGGATTCTTGGAATTGAGCCGCTTCATCCGCGGCGGGGACGCCGCCCCGCCCACGGACGCGGTGAAGAAGATTCTGGGACGCGAGCCGCGCACCATGGAAGAGTGGGCGAAGGAATACGTTCGCGGCGAGGTCATGAATCCGGCTTGAGCACCATCGGCTCCAGGCCGCGTGCGCGAAGCAGGCGGAGGTCCTCTTCCGACGGAAGTTGGGAGTACGCCGGCGCCGACGTATAGAACATCGCTTCGATGGGATGCTCGACGCCGAACAATACGGAACGGTGACCCTGAAGCTCGGGGCGAAGATTGCGGAATTGCTGCGCCCAAGCGCGATCGCGCGGGTAACCGAGAAGCTTCATGCGCTCCAGTCCGGTGCGCAAGGGAAGCGCGAGAAGCAATACGACGAGCGAGATCGCCGCGGCGCGAAGCGCCGGCCTTTGGGCGAAGCGAGGGAGCTGTTCGCTCAGCTCGACGATGAAAGCAGCGATCATGAGAAACACCGCCGGCGCGGCTGCAGCCACATATCCGGGCATTTTTGTCGCAGCGAATGAAAAGGCGAAATAGGGAACGGCGAACCAAACGAGGACCGGCCATCCCTCAGGGAAACGCCCGCGAAGCACGCGCGTCAGAAACCAAATCACGGGAATGTAGACGAGCTCGCCGAACGCGCGCGCCATTCGCTGAAAGTAGTACAACGGCGGATGATGGTGGCCTTCGAGAGCTTCGAAAAAGTGCCGCCAATTGTAGCCCTCTTCCCAGGCAGCTTCTTGGGGAAACGCGGCGTGCACGTAGAGCTCCCAAGGAAGCGCGATCGCCATGGCCATGAAGAGAATGAAGGCGAGACGCGCCGCCTGGGAGCGGAGCGTGGTGACACGAAAGACCGCGGCGATCCAGATCGCGGGAATGAGCAGCGCGACGAAGCTCTTCGTGAGATAGGTGAGCCCGGTCACTGCACCGATGGCTGCAACGAGCATCCAGCGCGGCCGCCGCGCATCTTCGACCGAGAACAATGCACCGGCGGTCACCAGGGTCACGACCAATGACTCGACATGATCGCTGGCCGTGCGCCCACCGGCCAGCTCGAGCAAGTATCCGTTCGTCGCCTGCAGCGCGGCCGCCAAGAGTGCCGCGCGTTCTCCGACGACTCGGCGCCCAATGGCAAACGTCAACGCAACCGCGAGCGTCGAGTGCAACAGATTCGGCAGTCGCAGCGCGATCTCGTTGACACCGAACGTGGCCATGCTGAGCGCCATCAGCCACAACGCCAACGGCGGCTTGTGCAGCCACACGTGATTCGCAGTCCAGTGGCGGAAGTCGTAAGGCAAGACCGGATCGGCGTAGAGCACCGGTCGCAATGGATGTTCGATCATGTTCTTGGCCACGAGAGCGTGAAAGCGCTCGTCCCAGGTATGCAGAAAGCGATCGCGCGCCATGTGAAACCGCAGAATGCCGGCCAGCAGAACAATGAGAATGAGCGCAGTCCGAGTGCCGCCTCGCTTCGACGCGAAATACGCACCGGCGCCGCAAAGCGTCGCGAGGAGAACGGCTAGCCCGTCGAGGACTCGGTCGGGGGTGATGATTTCTCCGCCGGTTGAGCCTGGTTCGCGATCAGTTCCTTCGTCTTCTCGAAGAGCCGGTCCCCGTTCAGAAGATGCTCTTCGGGAAGTCCCCAAAGCTGGTGCATGAAGAAGTGCGGCTTCGGAGCTGCATCTTGCCAGATGGATTCGGGTCCGTAGAGAAGGTAAACATCCCAGACCGGCCCCTCGGCGAGACCGATCCCTTCGCGAAAGGAATTGGCGACCTCGAGATCCGGCGCCCAGTAATGCTTCACGCGATCATCGGGGAGAAAGGCCGTCGCTCGTTGCGCTTCCTCTTGTCGATCTCCCGGCATGGTCGGTATCCACACCGAATAGATGCTCAATTCCGGTCCGGTGATTTGCGTGAGGACTTCTTGCTGCACCTCCCGGGCGCCTCGTTGGCATCCGGGTCAAGTCGGCGAGAGAAAGAGCAGAAGCCGCGTCTTGCCGGCATCGCGATTGAAGGAATCCCGAAGCTCGTGCCCATCGGCCGACACCACCGTGACCGGCTCTTGTTGCGGCGCCGGAGCGCGTGAGCAGGCACTGAGTGCGGCGAGCGCAATCAGAACGAATGCGTTGTGGATGAAACGAAAAGTTCGAATCCTATCCTTCCTTGTCTTCATATTGCTCGCGAAGCTTTTGAACGACGGTGGGATCCGCGAGCGTGGTTGTGTCGCCGAGCGCACGTCCTTCGGCGATGTCGCGGAGCAGCCGGCGCATGATCTTTCCGCTGCGCGTCTTGGGGAGCTCCACCGTGAAGTAGATTTCTTCGGGCCGGGCGATGGCGCCGATCTTCTTGGCCACGTGCGCCTTCAGCATGTCCACTCTCTCGCTGTTGCCGTCATGCCCGCCCTTCAGCGTCACGAACGCAGCAATTGCTTGACCTTTGATGTCATGCGTCTTGCCGACGACCGCCGCTTCGGCCACATCGTGATGATCCACGAGCGCCGATTCGACTTCCATCGTGCTGATGTTGTGCCCGGCGACGAGCATCACGTCATCCACGCGCCCCAAAAGCCAGTAGTAGCCTTCGGGATCGCGCTTGCATCCGTCTCCGGTGAAATACATTCCCGGAAAGCGCGACCAATACACGCTGCGATAGCGCTCGTCGTCGCCGTAGATGGTGCGCAGCATGGAAGGCCACGGCTTCTTCAGAACGAGATAGCCGCCGGATCCCAGGGGGACGCTTTGCCCATTCTCATCGACGACATCGGGCTCGACGCCGGGAAGTGGAAAGGTCGCCGATCCCGGCTTCGTCGTCGTGATTCCCGGCAAGGGCGAGATCATGATCGCACCGGTTTCCGTTTGCCACCACGTGTCCACGACCGGACAGCGCCCTCCGCCGATGTTCTCTTGGTACCAGATCCATGCTTCGGGATTGATCGGCTCGCCGACGGAGCCCAAGAGGCGCAGGCTCGAGAGATCGCGACGCAGCGGATACTCCGTTCCCCAGCGCATGAATGTGCGAATCGCCGTCGGCGCCGTGTAGAAGATCGTTACGCCGTACTTCTCGCACACCGACCAGAAGCGATCGCGATCCGGAAAATCCGGAGTGCCTTCGTACATCACGCCGGTCGCGCCGTTGCAAAGCGGGCCGTACAGAATGTAGCTGTGTCCCGTGACCCAACCGATATCGGCGGTGCACCAGTACACGTCCTCGTCTTTGAGATCGAAGACCCAGCGATGCGTGACTGCAGTGCCGACCATGTAGCCGGCGGTCGTGTGGGCGATCCCTTTCGGTTTTCCGGTCGTGCCGCTCGTATAGAGAACGAAGAGCAAATCCTCGGAATCCATCACTTCGGGCTGGAACGTGTGCGGCGCTTTCTTGACGAGATCGTGCCACCAATGATCGCGCCCGCCGCGCATCGAAGCGTCGGATTGCGCGCCGATTCGCCGCACCACCACTACGTTCTCGACCGTGGGACATCCTTCCAATGCCTCGTCCGTATTCTTCTTGAGGGGAATGACGTGACCGCGCCGCCAGCCGCCGTCGGCCGTCACCACTACCTTCGATCCCGAATCGTTGATGCGCTCGCGCAGCGAGTCGGGACTGAATCCGCCGAACACGACGGAGTGCGCGGCGCCGATCCGCGCACAGGCGAGCATGGCGATCGGCAGCTCCGGAATCATGCCGAGGTAGATCGTGACGCGATCTCCCTTCTTCACGCCCAAGCCGCGCAACGCGTGTGCAAAGCGGCAGACTTCGCGATGGAGATCGAGATAGGTGAGCGTGCGCTCGTCGCCGGGCTCGCCTTCCCAGATGAAAGCGGCCTTGTTGCGCCGCCAAGTTTTCAAATGCCGATCGAGGCAATTCACGGTGATGTTGAGCTTCCCGCCCAAGAACCATTTCGCGAACGGGTTCTTCCATTCGAGGACCTGATGCCACTTGTGAAACCATTCGAAGGAGTGCGCCTGCTCGGCCCAGAATCGTTCGAGATCGCGCCCCGCCTCATAGATTCCGGGATCGGAGACGTTGGCCGTCTTGCGAAAGGCTGCCGTCGGCGGAAAGCTGCGATCTTCTCGCAGAAGGGCGGCGATGGCGGGCTTCGTCATCCAAATCTCCTCACGCTGGCGTGTTCTGCTTTCCGAATCTCTGCATGAGCTCGCGGTATCCGGGCTCTTGGTTCGTGAAGAATTGCGCGTACTTTCGATAGCGATCGCGAATGCGCTCGATGGACGCATTCTGCTCCAAGTCGCTCATGATGGCCGCGAGCGCGATCTCCGAAGCGAGCGCCGAGTGATACACCCAGGAGAGATAGGCGCTGCCGCTCCACACCGCTTGATTCACGCCGAGCCCATCGGGGGTGAGAAACGAGATGAGATGCTCTCGTCCGTCGGCGACGAGATTCACCCACTGTCCGGGCCAGCTTGCGATGGTGCGGTCGCCTTTGGGATCGACCAAAACTTCCACTCCGGGAATCTCGATCGGACGGTACGCTTTGACCCCCAGCCGGATCTTGCGCCGCGCGGCCTCTTCGATCGCGCCGCGCAGCTCTTCCAAAGGTTGGGGGAACGCATCGATCAGGGCCACCACGGTGCAGCGCGCCAACATCGTGCGGCAGCGCTCGATCACCTGCTCCCGCGATCGAATTTGATAGATGCGATCGTCGCCGGCCGGCTCCTTGAGCGCCGTCAATGCTTGGGCAGCGCGCTCTCGTTTTTTCGCGAAGGCGCGCTCCAGTCGGGAGAGGAGCTCTTCGACCGGGACCGCCCGGCATAGGCGGTTCTCGGCCTCTTCGACCAGAATCGCCCCTTTGGCTTCGAGAGTCTCGATCGCCTTGTATGTGTTTGCTGCCGGTTTCCCAATCCCCTGCGCAATGCGGTAGCCGGTGGCCGGGGACTCTTGCAGCAGAAACGAATACACTTCGGCCTCGAGTCCGGTAAACCCGAGGCCGACCAGCGCTTCGACGCTTTCCGAGGGAGGGCGGGTCACCGCCAACGAATAACGGTTCCGAGGATCCGCCGTCAACAGGCTCGCGGGAGAATAGCCATTTGCTTCAATCCAAGCGTGCGACAACCCCCGTATCCAAGTCATACAAGGCTTTCATGATGGTCAGCTCGTGCTGCTCGACGTGAGAGCGAACGATCTCGCTGTCGCGCAGGATGTCGCCCGCACAGTGGCGAACATTCTCCTCAGCACCTCTGCGGACCAGCTCTTCGCCGGTCACGACACTGCGCAGACTGGCGAGAGCGGGCTGGATCTTGCTCACGACGGCTTCCAAATTCGCCGTCGGCATTCTCTCCCCGGAGGCGGCTGCGCGAACTGCGCTGCACTTCTCATGACCCAAGATCACGAGCGCAGTCGGGTGCAGATTCTGCAATGCGTATTCGATACTGCCGAGCGCAACAGGGTCAGCAATATTTCCCGCGGTCCTCACCACGAACATGTCACCCAAAGTTTGATCAAAGATCAATTCCGGGCTGACCGAGCTGTCCGAGCAGCCCAGCACGATGACCCACGGACGCTGCCCGCGCGCAATTTCGGCGCGATTCTCGGGAAGGTCATGATGCATTGGCTGGCCGGAGACGAAGCGGCGATTGCCGATCTGCAATTTCGCCCAAACTTCATCTGCGGTGAGGCCGGCGACTTCGGGCTCGCGAGACGTCGCATTGGAAATCCCCGTCAAAAGCAACGCGGATGCAAAGGCATAGATCGAAAAGCGGGCATGCTGCATAAAGAACCTCCAAAACTGTCGATGTGCGGGGGTTTCGAGAAGGACTCGACGCATGACCTTCGGCACCTGATACACTACGCTTGAGGAGGCTTCTGGCCGATGTCGAAGAAACCGGTGTTCCGTACTTCAGGTTTGAAACAATGAGAATGATGAAACTGATTGTTGCACTCGGCTCCCTCGCAGCTTTGGTCGTTCTCGGACTTTTCTTGAGAGGCCGATCGAATGCGCGCGTGCAGGAGCTTCCGCGCTACGACATGGATGGCAGGGGCGCCATGGTTGCCCGTGGGACGCTCGTGCTCTCGACGTACTCGTCTTCTGGGCATGCTGGCGGCACACCGGCGCCGGCGTTGCATCGATCCGTGTTCGTGAACGGTCCGGACTATTCCGGAATGGAGGACAACGATCTGCGCGGCTTTCTCGATGGCACATTCAAGTACGCGTGGAATCAACCGACCCAGGTTCACGTGCGCATCGGGCGGCGCAACACCGGACCGCGTTATGGAGAATTCGAGATCTTTCGCGTCGTGGAGCGCTGGGAGGGAATCCATTTGCCACAAGGCGCTCGAGTTCGCAACGCGCGGATCACACTGAAAGTCGAAGACTCTCCCGAAGACACGGTGGCCGTGGTGCTCTATGAAGTGAAGAAGGATTGGAGTCCGGGATCGGGAGGAACGCTGAACAATAATGTGAGCCCGCCGAAGCCCGGTGAAGTTTGGTGGAACGATGCCGGCTTTCAGCAGACCTCATGGGGCCTGCCCGGGGCGGGTTTCGCGTCCGATTCGGATCCGAATGCCGACACCGGCGAGATGCCATTGGCCGAAGCCAAAGTCTGTCATGGCTGCCCGTCCTTCGTGTTCGAATCGGCGATGCTCACCGAGTACATCAACCGCCGGCAGCGGGAGAACGCACCGCTTCTTTTCCTTTTGAAGACCGCCGACGCCCACGAAGACACGCCGGGCTCGCTCATGAACGTGTACTCGGGGAATCACGGAGATTCGCGCAACGTCGGGAGAAGGCCGCACCTCGAAATCGAATGGGAGGCCTCGAGCCAAACCTCGGCGGTGACCCGCAGCATCGCACTCGAACGGGGGCGGGCCATTGCCTTCCCGCGCATTCCTTTGCTGGGATCGCAGGCTCTCGCGGCGTCGTTCTTTGCGGATTCCTCCAGCTTCGTTCCCACGATTCAGGTGCGCACCGGAAGTGAGACCGAAACGGGATCGTGGCGTCCGCTTTCCGGCGTGACGCCATGCGAGGGGACGTGGGCGGAGATTCGCGTGCTCGCTGCGCAGGATCCCATTCTCTTGGGAGAACCGTTTCACGCGGAAATGCGCGATACGTGGATCCGCACCGCTGCACCGGAAGATCAAAAGGTGCCCTGGGTTTTCGTTTCACCGACGGGAATGAAGCACGAACTTCAAGCCGAGTATGTCGGGGAGTCTCGGTGGGAGATTTCCTTCATACCCGAAGAGCTTGGATTGTGGAAATACCACTGGTCGCAAAACTTCGATCATCCCTATCAGAGCGAGATGGGATATTTCGATGTGATTGGCGGAGATCTCAATTCGCTGCAGGAACCTTTGGAGAAGATTGCGGAACAAGCGAAGAATCACAAGCCCGCTGAGCTCGAAGCGCTTTCTCCCTTGATGCTTCGATTCGCTCGCTTGGAGCGCGCGGCCATGAGCCAACTCAATCCAGATGCGTATCGATCGGAGGCGGGACGAGAGGTGCTGGAGTCTCTTCGCAAGACGCGCGCAGCTTTGGGTGGCGGGCCGGTTCCGGATTCGATTCCGATGGTTCCGGATGGTCCGCCGAATTGGGCCGTGGAACAGGCCAAGAAAAAGAAGACCTAGCCTCACGAATCGACGCGATCGACCCCAAAGAAAAAGGGGAGGGGGAAACCCCTCCCCTTCGTAATTCAGGATCGCGAGCGAGTTAGCCCTTGGCCGGAGCCTCGGCCGGGACGGCAGCGACCTCAGCCTTGAATCCCGCAGCCTCGATGGCCTTCACGAGATCTTCGGCCTTCACTTCCTTCGCCACATCGACCTTCGCGTTGTGCGCTTCGAGATCGACCTTGGCGCTCGCCACGCCCTTCACGCTCATGAGGGCCTTCTCGACTTTGGAAACGCATCCGCCGCAGGTCATTCCAGAAACGTTCAGCACGAGCGCGCGCGCCGACGCGGACGCCGCATCGCTCTTGCCATGGCAGGTGCCCTTGCTGCCCGCCGCCGAAGCATCGGCACCGGAGCAAGATCCCTTACCGGACGATGCCGTCGCCGCACTGGCCTTGCCTGCGCAGCAGCCGGCGCCGGAGGACGCCGTCGCGGCATCCGTCTTCGCCGTGCAGGAAGCGCCCTTCGCGGACGCCGCCGCAGCACTGGCACCCGATGCGCAGCAGCCGGCCTTGCCGCCCGCCGCCATCGTGCCCGCCGTCGCAACTGCATACTTTTCCCAATTCGCCTTCGCAGCCACGGCGACCGCTTCGGGAGCCGTTTCCATCTTCGCGATCTGGACCATCTGGTTGTCCCAATCCAGATCGGCCTTGGCCACGAGGATCATTTCATTCGTCCAATTGGCAGGCATCGCGACGTTCTTGTCGCACTTGGCCTTCATCGTCTTGCCGGTCAGGTCGGCAATGGCCTTCCCGTCGGCGTCCGTCGCGCTCATGATTTCAAAGAAGTAGCAGGTTTCACCGCTCGCCTTGCAGGCTGAGTTTGCCGGCGCCGTTCCGCCTGCCGGAACCATGGCGGCGGCAGCCGGGGCCGCGGCGGTGGAGACGCGCCCCACGAGGCTCGCGGATTTCGTCGTACATGCGTAGGCGATGACCGCCGCGGACAGGACCAGGAGTCCTGCCATCGCGGCGAAGCGATCGATTCGGAGCTTTTGCATCGTGGATCGTCTCCTCTGATTCGGTTTGTTCTGGGGGGTCCCTAAGTTCGACTCGCAACCTTACCGGAATCTAGTGTGCGAATTCCAGCCTGGGAACCCCTGCATATCCAAGTTGTTCTCGCAGATTTGCGGAACGGGCCGGGCCATCGTCCGGGGGACCCTCGCCCCTACCGAAACCCTAGTGTATCCTCCTTTTGAAATTTCGGCGTGATTTTCCTCCGACTCGAGAGCGGATCTGGAATGTCGCAGGTTTTCCCACTGCGGGGACCCCACCCTCTCCCCGCGATGACAGAACCTCCCCCGAGGTCGCTCGTTCGCCTGCGGGTGAACGGCCACGAGCGCCAAATCGCGGCCCGCCCGTACGACGTTCTCTTGGATACGATCCGGGAAGACCTGCTCTTGACCGGAACCACCCGCGGTTGCGACATGGGAACGTGCGGCTGTTGCACGGTGCACATCGACGGAACGCCCACCCTTTCCTGTTTGACGCTGACCCTTCTGGCCGAAGGGAAGGAAATCCGCACCGTAGAGGACATTGCGCCTTTGGGCACGGAGCTCCATCCGGTGCAGAAGGCGTTTCATCAATGCGGGGGATCGCAGTGCGGGTATTGCACTCCCGGTTTCATCATGACCACGGTCGCATTCCTGCGTGATCATCCGCGTCCCACGGATGCGGAAATCCGCCGCGCGATCTCCGGCAACATGTGCCGGTGTACCGGGTACATCAAGATTCTGGAAGCGGTGAAGACCGCGGCCCGCGAGCTTGCCGGAGAAAAAACATGAGCGAGAAGCCGAAACCCAGCGGGCGTTCCCCGCACGGGGTCGGGAGCCGCGTCCCGCTCATCGACGGCGCCTCCAAGGTCACCGGGGCCGCCGTCTACACCGACGACATCAAGCTTCCCGGAATGCTGGTCGGAAAAATTCTGCGCTCTCCGTATCCGCACGCCAAGATTCGCTCCATCGACCTCTCCGCCGCGGAGGCAATTCCCGGAGTGCGCGCGATCATCACTGGGAGCCGAGATCTCGCCAAGTTCGGCGTTCTGCCGGTCTCCAAAGATGAAGTCGCGATCGCCGTCGACAAAGTGATCTTCATCGGCGATTGCGTTGCCGGGGTCGCCGCCGACGACGAGGAGATCGCCAACGCCGCCTGTGAAGCGATCCGCGTTGATTACGAAGAGCTGCCCGCCTTTCTCAGGGCGGAAGATTCGCTGAAGGACGTGTCGCCGGAGCTCAAGCTGCATCCCGAAACGCGCCACGCCTCCAATCTGCAAAAGGAAGTGCGCCAAGATTTCGGCGACATCGATGCGGCGTTCGCCAAATCCGCCCACGTCGCCCGCGGCACGTTTCATTTCGTCGGCGTGACGCACGCGTTCACCGAGCCGCACTGCACCATCGCGCATTACGAACCGGCAGGCCGGCTCACGATTTGGTCCGCGACGCAGGTTCCACATTATTTGCATCGCGACCTCGCCGCCGTCATGAGCATGCCGATGCATCGCATCCGCGTGATCCGCCCCATGGTGGGCGGGGCCTTCGGCGGCAAGTCCGATCCGTTCCCGCATGAGATGATTGCGGCGCTTCTCTCGCGCAAGACCGGTCGTCCGGTGAAGATTCGTTTCGATCGCGAAGAAGTCTTCATCTCCAATCACGGCCGCCATCCCACGAAAACGCAAATCGCCGTCGGCTGCGACGCGGGCGCGAAGATCACCGGGCTGGAGATCGATGCGCTGATCGATGGCGGCGCCTGGGGCAGCTTCGGC
>Ga0111539_10009527_pt1 | contig 12259 bp, 9 predicted proteins | sample RhiMethybrSRZTD1_FD_79667 | JGI IMG/M metagenome (GOLD analysis project Ga0111539, IMG submission 79667) | Populus rhizosphere microbial communities from Tennessee, USA - Rhizosphere MetaG P. TD hybrid SRZTD1 (version 2) (version 2) | ecosystem: Host-associated > Plants > Roots > Rhizosphere >...
ACCCACATGGAGAATCAGTTTGTGGTTCGCATCGAACTTGAACAGCTGCGGCTTTCCTGGATCCGCGCGTTGAAACACCCACAGGTTGTTCTTCGAGTCGAGCGCGACAGCAGGCACACCGCCAAATCCTGGCGGCAACAGGTACGGATAGGTGAACGTGTAGCCCATCGTCTGACGCCACTGCACACGCTGGAGTGATTGGCGGCTGATGCCCGATCGTTTGCCGCACAGCGGCGATCGACGGCATGGCGGCGTCTCGACGATGGCGGCGGCGGGAGCCGCAGTGGCCGTGGGAGCCGCAGCAACCGAAGGACCGGACCCGTTGCCGCGTGGCGGGACCGTCACACGCCCACTCGCGTCCACGATGGTGCGCCCGGTCGGATCGGGAAACGATCCTTGCAGAAACCACCCGGGCGATCCGTCAACGGCGGCGCCTGCTGTGGCCGGTTGAGATTGGGAGCGCGTTGCGACTCCGCTCAGCATCACGCCGAGGACCACGGCCCCGGCAGCGAGATGTCTTCTCATCGTCGGCCTCCGTTACGCGGGCCTAGTATGGCCTAATCGACTACAATCCAGCCGAAGAAGACACCTTATGGCGTTCGAGCTCGTCGTCAACGGCACGCGGCATACCATCGACGCGGATCCGCAGACGCCGCTGCTATGGGTGATCCGCGATCAGGTCGGGCTCACCGGCACGAAGTTCAGCTGCGGCATCGGACAGTGCGGCGCGTGCACACTGCACGTTGATGGCCGCGCCGTCAGGTCCTGCAGTGTCCCAGCGGCCTCGGCCATCGGCAAGCCCGTGATGACCATTGAGGGACTCTCGGCCGACGGCAGTCATCCGATTCAGATCGCCTGGAAGGAGCTCGACGCGCCACAGTGCGGGTATTGTCAGTCGGGCATGATCATGAGCACGCTCGCGCTGCTGCGCGCGCGCCCGAATCCCACCGACGCAGACATCGACGCGCAGATCACGAACGCCTGCCGCTGCAGCACCTATCACCGCATCCGGCAGGCGATTCATCGCGCCGCTGAACTGATGAAGGCGTGAACGCCGAGGATCGCATGAGCCCGACATCCATCGATCGCCGCGAGTTCCTCGCCACCATCGCTGCCGCTCAGGGTGCCTTCGTCCTCGGCTTCTGGCTGCCGTTGCGGGCGGACGCGCAAACCAAGCCAGGCACGGTGTGGTACGAAGAGCCGGCCACGCGCGAAGTCAACGCCTGGATCGTCATCGCGCCGGACGACATCGTCACGATCCGCATCGCCCAGACCGAGCTCGGGCAGGGCGTGTGGACGTCGAACGCCATGATGGTCGCCGAGGAATTGCAATGCGACTGGAGCAAGGTGCGCCCGCAGTACGCATCGGCGAATCGGGATGCACGTGAGAAGGCGCCCGAGTGGACGCTGAACGTTCCGGGAAACGGCGCTCAGGATCCCAAGGGCGGCGGCGTGCCGACGTTCGGCAATCGTGACCGGGTTGGCGTGTCGGGTATTCCCGACAGTCTGTACCGGCGAATGCGGACGAACGCGGCCTCGTCAGTCAAGGATGGCCGCTACTACCTGCAGCTCGCCGGCGCTGAAGCGCGCGAGCGGCTGCTGCTCGCGGCGGCGGCGATGTGGAACGTGCCGGTCTCACAGCTGGCCGCGAAGAACAGCGTCATCACGCACGCGGGGAGCGGCCGCAAGACGACATACGGCGCGATCGCGCAACGCGCGGCGGAGACGCCGCATCCCCATCCCGAGACCATCACCATCAAGTCGCCCGATCAGTGGACGCTGATGGGCACCGAGCAGAAGAACCTGGACGTGCCCTCGAAGGTGACCGGCCAGGCGATCTACGGCATCGATGTGCGGCTGCCGGGCATGAAGTGGGCGGCCGTGAAGACGTGCCCGGTGTACGGCGGCGACGTGAAGCGCTACGACTTCGAGGCCATCCGCCACATGCCGGGGGTGCGGTTCGCGGTCCAGTTCCCGATTCCCGATCCGGCGCTGACCCGCGGCCGCATCTTCAGCGGCGGCGTCGCCGTCATCGCCGATAGTTGGTATCAGGCCAAGACCGCCATCGACAAGTTGCCGATCGAATGGGACATTCCTCCCGTCAACGCGGCGTTCACGAGCGCCAACATGCGCGAGTCGCTACTCACGGCGCTCGATCGGCCGGGAACGGTGCGCGCCAGCCAGGGCGACGTGGACGCGGCATTCACGAACGCCACGCGGATCGTCGAAGCGACGTACTCGACACCGTTCCTGCCGCGCGCCCGCATGGAGCCGGGCAACGCGACCGTGCTCGTCACGAATGAACGCGTGGACATCTGGATCGGCGATCAAAGCCCGCAGGAAACCCGCTTCAGCGCGTCGAGGATTACCGGCATTCCCGAAACGAACGTCCATCTCCACTTGTGTCATCTGGGCGGCGGGTTCGGACGCAACGGCAACGGACCCCAGGCGGAGCACGCGATTATGATCGCCAACGCGCACCGCGGCACGCCCATCCACATGCTGTGGACGCGCGAAGAGGACTTCATCGGCACGACCTACCGCGCGATGGGCGTCGCGCATCTGAAAGCCGCTCTCGACGCCGACGGCTGGCCGATCGCGATGGACGTGCGGACGGCGATGCAGGAAGGCGGCTTCGGTCCGGAGGCATCGTTCCACGTGACGTCCCGCTACCACGTGCCGAACTATCGCTATTCCAACCACACGACGAACTTTCACGTTCCCGTCGGCACGCGGCGCGGCGTCGGACAGGCCGCGCACGAGTTCTATCGCGAGAGCTTCATGGACGAACTCGCCAGAGCGGCCGGCAAAGATCCGTATCGCTATCGCCGCGAGCTCCTGGCGCGCACCAACCTCCCGTACAAGCAGGACATGATCACCGCGCTCGACATGGCGGCAGAGATGTCAGGCTGGAGCACGCCGCTCCCGAAAGGCACGGCGCGCGCCATCGCGCTCGAAGAGCGGGGCGCGGAAGGCGACGGCATGGCGACGATCAGCGCCATGGTGCATACCGTCTCGATCAGCCGCGACGGCAAGGTCAAGCTCGAACGCGTGGACGTCGCGCACGAAACCGGATTCGGCTTGGTCAACCCGCTCTCGGTGAAGAAACAGATCGAAGGCCAGATCACCTGGTTCTACAACGACGCGATGCACCAGGCCTGCACGATCAAAGACGGGCGCATCGTCGAGAACAATTTCCACGTCTTCCCACTGTCGCGGATCAATGAAGACCCGCCGGTGATCAACATCCGTTTCTTCCCGACGAAGCACTGGCTGGTCGGCATGGGTCACGACCGCGCCACGTCGGTGCAATCGGCGATCGGCGACGCGATCTTCCAGATTACGGGCAAGCGCTTCCGCGATCTGCCGTACGCCAAGCACGATCTACGCTGGACCTAGGCAGCTCGCCCTGATGTGGGGATCCAAAGCCCCGAGTCGCGGACTCGGCGCGGTGCGGGACCGCGAGCGCCTCGGGGTCAGATCTTGATTCTTGCACCGCTGGGCTCGTGCCGCTCTTTGAGTGCAAGAATCAAGATCTGACCCCGTGTCACCGCGACTCCACTTCCCTCACCGTTGAATGCTGAAGGCTGTGCGTGGGCTCGAGCTGCGCGAAGATGGCGGCTGACGTCACGGTGACGACACCGACGCAGACAAAGGTCCAGCGGAAGGCGCCAAGCGTGTTGAGGTGATCCGGGCCGGCGTCGACGCCACCGAAGGCGCCCAGCAGTCCGCCCGCCACGGCGACCCCCAGACTCATCGACAGCATCATCACCATCGACAGCAGACTGTTGCCGCTGCTGGCGAGCTCGCCGTCGAGATCGCGCAGCGTCAGGGTATTCATCGCGGTGAATTGCAGCGAGTTGACGGCGCCGAAGGCCGCAAACTGCACGGCATGCACCCACACCGGAAGGCCTGGCCGCACCAGCGCGAAGCTCGCCATCGCCGTCCCCACCAGCAGCGTGTTGCCGACGAGCACGCGGCGGTAACCGAGCCGGTGGACCAGCGGCACAACCACCCGCTTGGAGAACATGCCGGCGAGCGCCGCGGGAATCATCATCATGCCGGCGTTCATGGGCGAGTAGCCCAGTGAGACCTGCATCAGCAAGGGAATCAGATACGGCATCCCGCCGCTGCCGACACGTGAGAAGAGATTGCCGAGGATGCCAACGCTGAAGGTATCCACCTTGAAGAGCGCAAGCCGGAACAACGGCTGCCCTGCTCGAGCGGCATGCAGCCAATACGCCACGAGGCTGGCCAAACCGGACACGATCAGGATGACCACGGCCGCATGACGCGGCTGCTGATCGGACAGCGCATTGAGCGCGAGCGACACGGCCACCATCGCATATGCGAGCAGCGCATAGCCGAGCGCGTCGAAGCGACCCACGAGTTGACGGAGATCGGGCATGAGGCGTAACGCCGCGACGCCACCGGCAACGCCGAGCGGAAGATTGATCAGGAAGATCCAGTGCCACGAGGCGATCTGCACGAGCCAGCCGCCCAGGGTCGGGCCGATCAGAGGCCCAATCAAGCCGGGCAACGTGACAAAGCTCATCGCGGCGAGGAACTCTGTCTTGGGGACGACGCGCATCACGACGAGGCGGCCAACGGGAAGCAGCATCGCGCCGCCGACCCCCTGTAACACGCGCGACGCGACGAGCTGCATCAGTCCTCGCGACAGCGCACAGGCGAGCGAACCGGCCGAGAACAGCACGACCGCTGCGACAAACACTCGCCGTGTACCGAATCGATCGGCCAGCCAGCCGGACGCTGGGATGACCATGGCCACGGCCAGCGCATACGATGCGACGACCGCCTGCATGCGCAGTGGAGATTCGCCAAGGCTCACCGCCATCGACGGCAGTGCAGTGTTGACGATGGTGGTGTCCAACATCTGCATGAAGGCAGCGGTGGCGACCAGCCACAGCATGGGGCGCGACGTACCCATCGGTTAATCAGCCATCATAGACACAACACAGCCATGATCTCGCCTCCTTCATTGCTCGACAGGCTCGTGATCGACGAACGCTTCGTGCGCGGATCCGGACCGGGCGGCCAGAATGTCAACAAGGTCGCCACGGCGGTCGAACTGCGCGTCGATCTGACCGCGTCGGCGCTACCAGAAGACGTGAAGGCGCGTCTGATTGCGCTGGCGGGACGGCGCGCGACGAGCGATGGCGTCCTCCTCATCGACGCGCGCGAACATCGCACGCAGAGTCAGAACCGCGAGGCCGCGCGCGCCAGGCTGCTGGCACTGGTGGAACAGGCACTCCACCGGCCGAAGAAGAGAACCAGAACACGGCCGACCAAGGCGGCGAAGGAACGCCGCCTGGAGTCGAAGAAGAAGCGCTCGAAGGCCAAGGACCGCCGCCGGCGAGTCAGCGACGACTAGGTTACTGTCTCTCCTGAGCACGCGCGCCGGCGAGGATGCCTCGCAGCCCGATGTTGCCTTCGTGACATCCCACCTCGTAGATGCCGCCTTCCGCGCGGTGCAGCCCATTCACCAGCGTCCACGGCCGAGAGAACGTCGCGGGATCGGTGACGGTCAGGCGGTACTCAATTGTGTCGGCGTCGAGCTTCCTGAATCGCTCGACGGTCTGCAGACCAGTGGTCGCACCGCGGAACAGTTTTTTGTCGTTGAAGTTCGTGGTTTCAACGACCAATGTCTCGCCTTCCCACCACCCGCGCGCGTCACCGGTCCACATGCGCACATCTGCGCCGACGTGCGGACGAGAATCGAGCGGGATGATTCGCGTCTCGTGCATCATCTCGGTGACGATGGCCACGTAGCCGGGTCCTTGCACGATCTCGAAATAGTTGTTGTAGAAGGGATTCGGCACCAGCAGACCGTCCGACGTGAGACACCGCTCCATCTGGTTGCGATCCTCCGGGACGTTGGCCAGCAACGGCTTGCCCATCTTCGGCACCGCATCCCAGCGCTTCTGACCGTCCGGCGTGAACGGGACTTTCCCATCCGGCGGGTCCACGATGAGCGAGGTGCTCCGGCCCGGCGGAACTTTTCCTTTGCTGGTTTCGAGCCAAATCTCGTTGAATTCGCCGCTGGTCGGCACCAAGGAAGCGAAGGTCGTGAGCAGACGATCGAGCGACGTCTTCTCGAACTCCGCCGCCTCTTCTTCGGTCAGCGTGTGTTTTGCGGCAAGCGCGTCCGGTCGCTCGAGTGGCGTCGGTGTCTGATTGCTCCAGATGCCTTGCAGGTCCGGATCACCCCAGGGAGTCTTGTGCGCCGAACCGAGAAGAGTTGCCGCGCTCAGGAGCGCGACGATGAAGATGAGCCCGCCTCGTTGCATGTCGTCCTCACCCTGAAATCAGTCTAGGTGTCGCCGTATTGAGCGAGACTCATGCCAGCCTGAAACCCGGCGGAATCGCCAGGAATTCGATGGCGTCCATAGGCTCGTACCGACATCTCGGCACGCGCGCTGAAGTATCGACGCCCGCCTCCGCCAAGGCTTCGGCGTGGCAAGGTGGTGCTAGCATTCGCCGCATGCGACGCCTGCTCCTCACGCTGCTCCTCGCTGGGTCTGTGCTCGTGCGCGGTGAAGCCCAGGAATCCACGGGACACCTCAATCCGGTGATCGCCAGGCTGGCGGCCGGCAAGACGGTGTACGGCCTGATCAATACAGGCGACCTGTCGCTGGCCAACGCGCGTGACACGGCGCGCGCACCCGTGGACTTCGTCTACGCGGACATGGAGCACAGTCCGCTCGACTTTCCCGGCCTGGCTGTCTTCCTCGCCGGTCTCACCGACAAGGCGGCGATCGTCGAGAAGAAAAGCGCACAGCCGAACGTGACGCTGTTCGCGCGCTTTCCACCCGAAGCCGATCAGTCGAACTGGGTCGTCAAACAGGCGCTCGACATCGGATTGATGGGCGTGATCTTCAACGGTGTGGACACAAAGGATCAGGCGCTCGTCGCCGTACGGACGATGCGGTATCCACCGCTGCGCGGCGCGCCGCGTCGGGAACCCGTTGGCATTCGCGGCTACTCGACGGCAGCGGCGAGCTACGCCTGGGGAGTCAGCGTCGCCGAATACGAGCGGCGTGCGGACGTCTGGCCGCTCAACCCTGACGGCGATCTGCTGGCGGTGATCATGATCGAGTCGGTCGAAGGTCTCGAGAACCTCGATCAGATTGCCGGCGTGCCCGGCGTCGGCGCACTGTTCCTCGGTGCCGGCTCGGATCTGTCGCGCTCGATGGGTGTGCCGGCGAGTTCACCTGAAGTCGAAGCGGCGTTTCAGCAGGTGCTCAAAGCCTGCAAGGCGCACAAAGTCGCGTGCGGCATCACCGCCGGGACTGCGAACGACATCGTGCGGCGCGTGAAGGAGGGCTGGAGCATCATTCGATCGACGGTGCCTGCGATCACGCAGGCCCGCACGCAACTCGGCGACCGTTAACTCAATTTGGCCGCGATGTCGCGCATGACCACGCCGGCGGCTTCACCCGCGTCGCGCGACGAAAACCCTGCCGGCAACACGACCAGGCCGTCGGGTGGCACACGTCGCTGAAACTCCTCGGCAGAAGACGTCCCGCGCATGGCGTGCAGCCCCGCACCGATCACCACGACCGTCGGCCGCATCGTCTTCAGCAGAATCAGTCCGTCGTGGAGGTTCTCCGCCGTGACGACGCGAAGCCCTGCACTCTTGACCAGTCCACGCAGATACGCGAGCACATCCGGAGAGGGATCCGCACAGAGGACGAGCGCGCCGGCGCTGTTGTCACTAGCAGGCGGCTCATTGTGCGCCGAGGCAATCGCGTCCGCTTCGGCCAGGTAGGGCTTGAGGACGCCGTCGAGTCTCGTGATCCGAAGCACGTCGCTGACCTTGGGTGACAGCGCGCACACGCTCAACTGCCCCGCCGCGTTCTGCACCCGCGTCAGGCATCGCACGAGCAGACCCAGACCGCCGCTGTCGATGTAATCGATCTCGCCGAGGTGCAGCAGAATCCGCGGGTTCATCGGTAGCAATTGGTCGATGCACGTCAACAGGGCGTCAGCCTCGGCGCCCGACACGAGGCGGCCACGGCACGTGACGACGGTGACATACCCGACCTGACGATGCTGAAGAGTGAGCTGCACGGCTTCAGGTCTTATAACCTGTCCGGAACGACAAACTATAGTGCCTATAACTATAGTTAGCATTCAGCCAACCTCCCGACGACACCCCCCGTCTAAGGAACCACGATGAAAGACGACGCCCCGAGTCAGGCGCTGCCGGACCTGGTGTTTCACGTGCTGCTGGCGCTGGGTCAAGGCCCGACGCACGGCTATGCGATTGGCAAAGATGTGGAGGAGCAGTCCGCTGGACGGCTCGATCCGACGACAGGAGCGCTGTATCAGGTGCTCCGCCGGCTGGCAGACGAGGGCCTCGTCGCGCCAGTGTCCGGCCCGGACGATGTCGATCCGCGCCGGAAGTATTTCGCGCTGACCAAAGCCGGACGCCGCGCCGCAGCGCAGGAGGCCGAGCGTCTCGCCACGCTGGTGCGGGCCGCGCGGCAGCGCAAGCTGTATCCGCAGCGAGCGTAACGATGCGGATTTACCGCTGTCTGCTCCGTCTCTCTCCTCTATCGCTGCGACGCGACTACGGTGCCGCGATGGAGGAGATGTTCGCGCGCCGCATGGCGGAAGCCAGGCAGGCGGGCACGTCGCGACAGGCGTACGTGTTGGGCCGAGAACTGGCCGGCCTGCTCGTAATCGCACTGTCGGAGCGATTCGGCACCACCGCTCGGATGCGGCGACGCCGCCAACAGCTACTGTCTGGTCCGAAGGCGGGAATGATGGACGTCCTTGCACAAGAGATTCGCCAGGCGGCACGACGACTCGTTCGAACGCCGCTCTTCACAACGACCGCAGCGCTGACGCTGGCACTGGCGATTGGCGCGAATGCGTCACTCTTCACCGTCGTGTACCGCGTCGTGCTGAAGCCGCTGCCGTACCCCGACTCGGAGCGGATCATCGCGCTGGACTACGGCATTCCTGCGCGCAATCTCGCCTCAGGCATGAACTCGATGGCCTGGCAGCTCTATTACCAGCTTGCCGACCACGCTCGCCTCCTCGAGGGCATCGCCGTCTACGATTCCGGCGCGACGACGTTGACCGGACGAGGCGAGCCGGAACGCATCAGGGTGACTCGTGCAACACCGTCGCTCGGATCGGTCCTTCGCCTATCGCCGGCGCTCGGACGTTGGTTCACCGAGGCCGAAGGGGTACCGGGTGCGGCACCGGTGGCGGTGCTGTCGCATGGACTGTGGGTCCGGCGGTTCGGGAGCGATGGCAGCATCGTCGGACGATCGATTGCGCTCGACGGCGTGCCGACCGAAGTGATTGGTGTCATGCCGGCCCGGTTCAGCTTTCCCGACTCGCGAAGCGACGTCTGGACTGCTGCCCGGTCGACGAGAGCCTCCGCGTCGTTCCTGTTCAACCTGAACGGCGTGGCACGCTTGCGCGACGGAGCCAGCGTCGAGAGCGCGCGTGCGGAGATCACCGCGCTCATCAAGGATCTGTCACGTCGCGTCCCGAACCAGACTGGCCTCGTGTCGGCAGCCGTCACGCTCCAGGAGGCAATGGTCGGCCGCATCGCGAATGCGCTGTGGGTCCTCCTTGCCGCTGCAGGTCTTGTGTTGCTCGTCGCGTGCGCCAACGTTGCCAATCTGTTCCTCGTTCGTTCGGAGACGAGACATCGCGAGGTCGCCGTTCGGCGGGCACTCGGGGCGGGTGGCCGTACGATCGCCCGCTACTTCTTCTCGGAAAGCGTGCTGCTGGCGGTGATCGGCGGTGGGCTCGGGCTCGCGCTCGCCTGGGGCGGCGTCCGGCTGCTCGTGGCCTTCGGCCCGGCCAATCTGCCGCGGCTCGACGAAGTTCGCATCGATAGCGTGGTGCTGCTGTTTGCGGCCGCGCTCGTCCTCGTGTCGGCCGCCGCGTTTGGACTCATTCCGCTTCTGCGTGTCGCGCCAGTCGCGGCAACGCTGCACGAGCAGGGCCGCGGCCAGACCGCGACACGGGGCAGTCATCGCGCGCGCCAGCTCCTCATGGGCGGACAAGTGGCCCTCGCACTGATCCTACTCATCGCGTCCGGCCTGATGGTGCGCAGCTTTCAAGCGCTCCGGGCGATCGATCACGGATTCGATCCGTCCGCCACGTTGACGTTCAGCATCGGGCTACCAGCCGCCACGTATCCAACCCGCCAGGCTGCCGTAGACGTGCATCGCCGAATCCTCGAGGGCGTGTCGCAGGTACCCGGCGTGAGCGGCGCCTCGACGTCCACCTGTCTGCCACTGGCGTTCATCTGTTTCGGCAACGGGCTGTTCGTGGATGGAGAAGCGGAAGACCTCACCAGACCCATCGCCATCGTCGGATTCCGCGCCGTCGCTGGCGGATACACCGACGTCATGCGCATGCCGCTGTTACGAGGACGCAGCCTCGGCCGCGACGACATCGACCGCCGCGAATCCAACGTCGTCGTGAACAAGGCGCTCGCCCAGGCGTACTTCCCAGGCCAGGATCCCATCGGGCGGCGCATCCGCTCGTCTCGCATGGGCACACCATGGCTGACGATCGTGGGGATCGTGGCAAACACGCCAACCGTGGCACCCGGCGAACGCGCCCCGACCGCGCAATTATTCATGCCCATGTCGATTGCTGGTGGACCGGACATTCCACGGGAAGCGCTGATTGGACCCGACGTCACCATCATGAACTACGTCGTACGATCGTCGCTCCCGTCCCCGTCCCTCGTCACGGCGGTGCGCCGAGCCATCGACAACGTCGATCCGAACCTCGCCATCTCGCAAGTGCGTTCGCTCCAGGACGTCGTGGATCGTGCGTCGGATCAGACGTCGTTCACGATGGTCCTGCTGGCCATAGCCGCAACGGTGGCGCTCCTGCTCGGCGCGATCGGCATCTACGGTGTGATCTCGTACATCGTCGCGCAGCGCACAGGCGAGATCGGCGTTCGGCTCGCGATGGGTGCCGAGCCGCGAACCGTTGCCCGCATGATTCTGAGACAGGGCGGGATGGTCACGCTGCTCGGCATCGTCGCCGGGCTGATCGCAGCGCTGGCAGGCAGTCAGTTGATTCGATCGTTGCTCTACGGCGTGAGCCCGCGCGATCCGATCGTGTTCTCGTTGACGACGGTCGCGCTGCTCGTCGTCGCGCTGCTGGCGTGCTGGCTGCCCGCACGCCGAGCGTCGCGGCTCAGCCCTCTGCAGGCATTGCGCACGGAGTAGAAGTCACCTGCTCGGCCAGAGGCCGCGGCTCGTCGGCATTCCCAAGTACCTTCAGCTCACCCTTGGTGACGAGAGGCAAGAGCGGGCGCCTCGAATCCTGGATGCCGCTGGCACGGCCCGTCGTGATCGGTTATCAGGATCCCGTCCGTTTCATGGGGAAATCCTGCCTGTTTCTGTCGCGTGGATGTCATGCTCTCCGGGCAGGCTTCTTGCTCAGGAAGCAACACGTCTTCCACACGCGCCTGACACGGCCCGAAGCTAGAACACTGCCTGGCTCGGCGCAGGGCAGCAGCCGCCCGCATTGTGCAGGTGACGTCACCGAGTGACTCAGCACCGAAGGGGAACACAATGCCAGCGACCGCACAAGCGCCACAAGTTGCAATTCCAACCACTGCCGCTCAAGTTCCTGGTCCCGCAGCGGGAACCATGATGAGCAATGAGTACGTCCAGATGGTCGGCCGCATGGCCTATCTGTGGGGCTGGCCGCTGGTCAATTCGGTCAACCGCTCCATCGCCTTTTCCAAGGCGCCCGAACCGGGCTTGATGGGCGGCACGATACCGGTCGCATTCAACCGGAACGCAATGCTGACCGGGTATATCAGCCCGAACCAGACGTTCGTCGCTTGCCCGAACCAGGATGTTGCGTACGGCGCCGGCTGGTTGGCACTGGACAACGAGCCCATCGTCTTTCAGGTTCCGGAGTTCGGCGATCGTTTCTGGGTTTACGCGCACTATGACGCGCGCACCGACGAGTTCTCCGAGGTCGGCAAGGCCTACGGCACTATGCCGGGCTTCTACTTGATCGTCGGCCCAAACTGGAAGGGCGAGACGCCAGCCGGCATCACGGCGGTGATGCGCTCGTCCACGCCGCTGGCCTTTGTCGTTCCGCGCATCTTCGTCGATGACACCGCAGAGGACCAAAAAGCCGTCCAGCCGGTGATCAGCCAGATCGTCTACTACCCGCTGTCGGAGTTCGACGGCAGGATGAAGACCAAGGACTGGAGCAAGCTCCCGCACTTCCC
>Ga0111539_10009531_pt1 | contig 12255 bp, 5 predicted proteins | sample RhiMethybrSRZTD1_FD_79667 | JGI IMG/M metagenome (GOLD analysis project Ga0111539, IMG submission 79667) | Populus rhizosphere microbial communities from Tennessee, USA - Rhizosphere MetaG P. TD hybrid SRZTD1 (version 2) (version 2) | ecosystem: Host-associated > Plants > Roots > Rhizosphere >...
ACCGCCGCAGGGTCGGCGAACGGCGGCGAATTCCGGCGCGACGTGGGGAGCGGGAGGACGGCCGAAGCACATGTGGCCGAAATCGAGTGGGACGGGCGCAAATGCCGGCTCCTTAGCCTGCGTGACGTCACCGAACGGCTGCTCGCGCACCAACGCATCGCGAACCTCGTCAACGAGCTGCTCACCACCAATCAGAAGCTCGTGCATCAGGCTTCGCAAGACCCGCTGACGAGCGTCCTCAATCGGCGGGGCTTGCAGGACGTCCTGATCGACGAGCTCGCACGCATGCACCGCGCCAGCTCGACTTTGTCCGCGATGCTCATCGATTGCGACGACTTCAAGGGTATCAACGACACGCTCGGCTACGCGATGGGTGACGCGGCGCTCGTCATCGTCGCCAACACCTTGAAGGCCACGCTAAGGCCGCAAGATCGCGTGGGCCGCGTCGGAGGGGACGAATTCTTGGTCCTGCTTCCCGGCACGCGGCCGACCGAGGCGACATTGGTCGGTCAGCGACTCTTGCAGGAGCTCTCCGTGGCGGCGCTCCCCCCCGCATTGCGCGAACGCAAGCTCACCGTGAGCATTGGCGTCGATCGGGTACCCATCGAGGCGAGCACGATCCAAGAGGTCATCTCCGCGGCGGCCACGCCGCTCAAGGCCGCCAAGAGTCACGGCAAGCAACGAATCTCGACCGCCGGAAATCCCGCCATCCGCGGCGTGGCGTTCGACGAGAGCAACGACATCTCCGAGCTGCTCTCCGATCCGAGCCGCCTGCGCGTGGCATCACAGAGCATCGTGCGCATGGAGGATGGCGCCGTGATCGCCCAGGAGCTCTTCGTCCGCGGCCCGCGCGGTGAGCTCGAGCAACCGAGCGTCCTCTTCGCCCTCGCGAGCAGCAGCAATTCGCTCATCACCTTCGACCTCAATTGCTTGCGCGCCAGCATGACCGCGCGCGCGAAGCTCGGCCGTCCCTTGGGGCGTTGCCACGTCAACCTTCACCCCCAGACGCTCATCGGCGTCCCGCTGCAGACCATCCTCGACGTCGTGGGTCTCCCCTTGCTCCCGCACGAGCTGTGCATCGAAATCAGCGAGCAGCAGCTGGTGGGCAGTCCGATGCGCCTGCGCGACGCGCGCATCGCCCTCCGATCGCGCGGCATCGACGTGGCGCTCGATGACGTTGGGTTCGGCCATAGCTCGCTCGAAGCCCTCATCGTCCTCGAGCCCGACATCGTGAAGATCGATCGGCGCTTCGTGCACGGCGTATCCAAGGACATCGGACGCAGCCGCGATCTCAAACGATTGGCGGGAGTGCTCCAGGGGCTCGGCGCGCAGGTCATCGCCGAAGGGGTCGAGTCGCGGGCCGACATCGACGCCTTGATCCCCATCGGCATCGCCTTCGGTCAGGGATACTTCTGGGACAAGCCGACCGTACTCACGGCCCCTCCCCCGCCATCCTCCGCGCGCGCCATCTGACAAAACGCCCTTTTCCGTCCGTTGGGGATGTGCAACAGTCGAGTCGAAGCGCGAACAAGGGTGCAGCTGCGTTTCGCTGCAGGACCTAGGGTGGTCGGGCCGCCATCCTCACCGGGCAAACCGGTTCGAGGTCATGGCCAAGAGCGAACATCCGAGGACGAGCGTACGAGCGCGAGGGCGTCTTTTCGGTGCCGTCGTGAGGCCGCTGCAGGCGTTCATGCGGCTCGAAGCAGCGAGCGGGTTGGTCCTGCTCTCCGCCGCCCTGTGCGCGCTCGTTTGGGCCAACTTCGACGTCGATAGCTATCTCCGCGTTTTCGAGCATCCGCTCGCGATCGGCGCCGGCGCGTGGGAGGCGCGCTTCACGCTGGCCGAGCTGGTCAACGACGGCTTGATGACGCTTTTCTTCTTCGTGGTGGGGATGGAGATCAAGCGCGAGCTCGTCGTGGGGGAGCTCGACACCGTGCCCAAAGCGCTGCTCCCCGGCATTGCCGCCATCGGCGGCATGCTCGTTCCGGCGGGGATCTTCTTGATCTTCAACTGGGGCAAGAGCGGCGTGCACGGCTGGGGCATCCCGATGGCGACCGACATCGCGTTTTGCGTCGGCGTGCTCACGCTGCTGCAGAGGCGCGTGCCGCGCGCGCTCATCGTGTTCATCACCGCCCTCGCGATCTTCGACGACATCGGCGGGATTTTGGTCATCGCCTTCTTCTATGGCCACGGCCTGAACGCGGCGTGGTTGCTCGGGGCGCTCGGCATCGCGCTCGTACTTACGCTCTTCAACGGGCAGTACGTACGAAATGGCATCGCCTACGCCGTCATGGGTAGCGCGCTCTGGTACGCCCTCCATCGCGGCGGGATCCATGCCACCATCGCGGGCGTCGTGACCGGCCTCATGATACCCGCGCGGCCCCCTCGCCCCGGCCGCGAAGTGATCGGCGAGCTGGCCAACCACGTGACGCGGCTCGACCGTGGCGGAGGCGACGACGAGCTCGGGGCCGCCGAAATCTTGATGATCGAAGAAAAGCTGGAGGAGCTCGAAGCGCCGGTTCAGCGGTTCGTTCACCTCTGGCACCCTTACGTCGCGTTTCTGATCATGCCGATCTTCGCGCTCGCGAACTCGGGCGTGTCGCTGCGTGGCGCCGGTCTTTCGATCTTCGCGACGCCCGTCGCCCTGGGGGTCGCGCTCGGCCTTTTCCTCGGAAAACAGCTGGGAATCTTCGCCTCGACGGCGCTCACCGTGCGGCTCGGGTTCGCCCCCATGCCGGGGCGCGCACCGGCGTCCAAGCTCTACGGCGCGTCCACCGTCGCAGGCATCGGCTTCACCGTCGCGCTCTTCATCGCAACGCTCGCGTTTCGCGACGATGCGTCGCTCCTCGCCGAGGCGAAGGCCGGCATTCTCGCCGGCTCACTCGCCGCCGGCGCATTCGGAGCCTTCCTGCTCCGGCTCGGCCGGGATTAGGATCCCGCGCCGCTCGCCGCCCAGAGCAACGTTCGAACCGCCCCCGCCGATCGCGCTTGCACCAGCAGCCCGCAGACCTTGAAAAAGAAGTTCAATCGCATGGCTACCTCCCCGTGAATGTGCGCTCAATATTGCCTCCCGCTTCGTGCCAGCTCTGTGGAGAACTTGTGAGCTTGTCGTGCCACCGGACGGATTGCGCCCAAAGCCCTACTTGTGGTCAAAGCACCTCATTGCCGGTACCGATGCTGCGCCCTATCGCCTTCGCATTTCTCGTCTTTTCCATGCTGCTCGTGGCGGGCCCCCCTGCCCTCGCGCAGCTTCGTCTACCCGCGCAGCCGGCGCCGAGCGCGAGCGTCGCGTCGCGCTCGGAGGAGCAAGTCGACATCGACTCGCCACGTGCGTCGCTCGCCGACTACCTCGCCGCTTGCGATCGGGGGGACTACGCGCGCGCCGCGGACTTCCTCGAGCTCGCGCCGTCCGAAAGCGGTCGCGGCCCCGTCCTAGCCCGCAAGCTCAAGGCGGTGCTCGACCGGCATCTGTCGCTCGATCTCGACGCGGTGTCCGCCGATTCCGCCGGCAACGTCGCCGACGGCCTTTCCGGCCCCACCGATGAGCTCGGAAAAGTTCCCGACTCGAAAGGCAAGCCGCAATCGGTGCGGCTCGTACGCCGCCAGCGTGACGGTTTCGACCGCTGGCTCTTTTCGCACGCGACGGTGCAGAACATCGACGAATGGTTCACCGACCTGCCGCACCGCTGGATGCTCGAACATTTGCCGGAGCCGCTCCTTCGGCCGGGCCCGCGCGGCGTTCTGCGATGGCAATGGATCGCATTGCCCCTCTTGGCCATCGTATCGCTCATCGGTGGCGCCTTGGTCAGCCGCTTGGTCGTTCCGGGGCTGCGGATCGTGGCCGCGAAAACGCCGGCCACGTGGGACGATGCCATCGTGGCGCGGCTCGGAGGGCCGCTCGCGCTCGCCACCGCCGTGGGGGTTTCGTTCCTTCTTCTTCCTCTGTTGGCCCTTTATCCCTCGGCCGAGCGATTCGTGTCGGGGATGCTGCGCACGATCATCTTCGTCGCGTTCTTCTGGTCGCTCTTGCGTTCGGTCGACGTCATTGCCGACATCATCAAGATGTCGCCGTGGGGCGTCAGCCACGTCGCGTCGCGCTCCCTCCTTTCGCTCGGCGCGCGCATCAGCAAGGTCGGTCTCGCCATCATGGCCGTGGTGGCGATCATTTCGGAGCTCGGCTATCCGGTGGCGAGCCTCATCGCCGGGCTCGGCATCGGCGGCTTGGCGCTGGCGCTCGCGTCGCAGAAAAGCGTGGAGAGCCTCTTCGGCGCGTTCGCCATCGGGGTCGATCAACCGTTCCGCGAGGGGGACTTCATCAAGGTCGACGATTTTTCGGGCACCGTCGAGGCGATCGGGCTGCGCTCCACGCGCGTGCGCACCCTCGATCGCACGCTCATCACCATCCCCAACGGCAAGCTCGCTGAAATGCGCATCGAATCGTTCGCCCACCGCGACCGCATCCGCTTCGCGTGCATCCTCGGCTTGGTCCACGGGACGACCGCCAACCAGATGCGTCTCGTCGTCGCGGGGCTCGAGCAAATCCTGCGCGAGCACCCCAAAATCTGGCCCGATGGGATCACGGTGCGATTCAAGGAGCTCACCCCGAGCTCACTCGACATCGACGTATCGGCGTGGTTCGGCACCTCCGATTACGACGAGTTTCAGACGATTCGCCAAGAGATCCTCTTGCAGTTCATGGAAACCGTCGAAAAGACGGGCACGCACTTCGCCTTCCCGACGCGCACCGTGCACCTCGCGGGCAAGGAGGCCTGAAGCGCTTGCTGCTCAGTGTTGCGTCGCACTTCTCGTAGACACCGGGACGCCGTCGATCTTCGGCTGAGGTGCAGGCGACGGGGGAGGTCCGAGCAACGTGTTGAGATCGGATCGCTCGACGGTCTCGGTGGCCAGCAGCGCGGCGACCAGTCGATCGAGGGCCTCCCGGTGTTGGAGAATCGTTCGCTTGGCGTCCTCTGAAGCGCGCAGCAAGACGTGACGCGCCTCCTGCTCGATGAGGTGCACGGTCGCGTCACTCGTGCCGCCGTCGGTGGCCAGCGTCTGCCCCAAAAACGGGTGCTCGTTGCGATGCTCGTAGAAGACGGGTCCCACGTTTTCGCTCATCCCGAAGTGGGCCACCATCTTGATAGCGAGCTCGGTCGCGCGACGAAGATCGTTCTCCGCGCCCGACGACGGGGTGCCGTGAACGATCTTCTCCGCCGCGTACCCAGCCATGAGCACGCGCAACCGCGCGTCGATCTCGGGCAACGTGAGGATGTGCTTGTCGGCGTTGGGCGTCTGATGGGTGGCGCCAAGCGCCATTCCGCGCGGGAGGATGCTGACCCGCTCGAGCGGCTCGGCATCGGGCGTAAAGTGCGCGACGACGGCGTGCCCCGCTTCGTGGACCGCCACCCTACCCTTCTCCTCGGGGTCGAGCAGCGTTTCACGCACGTCCCCGAGCACGATCTTGTCGTAGGCTTGGGTGAAGTCGCGAGCGTCAATGGTGTCTGCGTGGCGTCGGGTCGCCGAGAGCGCGGCTTCATTGACCAGGTTGGCCAGATCCGCGCCAGAGAAGCCGGGCGTGTTGTCGGCGATGACACCGAGATCGACGTCGGCGCCGAGCGGCTTGTTGCGGCAATGCACCGCCAGAATCGCGCGGCGCGCGGCGCGTTCGGGCCGATCGACCACGATGCGCCGATCGAATCGCCCTGGGCGCAGGAGCGCCGCGTCGAGGACGTCGGGGCGGTTGGTGGCGGCCAGCACCACGGTAAGATCGTTGCGCGTGAAGCCGTCCATCTCCGAGAGCAGTTGGTTCAGCGTCTGCTCGCGCTCGTCGTTGCCACCGCCGAGCCCGGTGCCGCGCGAACGCCCGACGGCGTCGATCTCGTCGATGAAGACGATAGAGGGGGCGTCCTTCTTGGCCTCTTCGAAGAGCGCGCGCACGCGCGAAGCGCCGACGCCCACGAAGAGCTCGATGAATTCCGAGCCGCTGATGGAGAAGAAAGGCACGCCCGCTTCGCCCGCGACTGCACGCGCGAGGAGCGTCTTGCCCGTTCCCGGGGGCCCGACCAAGAGCACGCCGCGCGGCACCTTGCCGCCGAGGCGCTGAAAACGCGCCGGCTCGCGCAAGAAATCGACGATCTCACGCAGGTCCTGCTTGGCGGCTTTGAGTCCCGCAACGTCGTCGAAGCGAACGGGCACTTGCGACTCGTGCTCGTACCGGCGCGTCGGGCCGCGCACCATTTTCGAAAGCGGGTTACGCGAGAGCATCCCTTGCGCGCGCCGCGAAAGCCACGCCCACGCGCCGAGGATGAGCACCCAGGGCAAGATGGTGATGAGCAGCTGCACGACGAGAGGCTGCTCCTCGCTCTTGACGTTGATCTTGACGCCCTTTTCGCGCATGAGCGGCAACAGATCGCGATCCTCTTGCGCCGGCAGCATCGTGCTGAACGAATTGACGGGGCGGCCGGCGACGGTCTGCGACTCCTTGAGCGCGCCGACCACGCTTTGACCTTTGATGGCCGCGCTATCGACCTTTCCTTCGGAGAGGAGCTGGTAGAAGTCGGTGTAGCTGATGCTCGTGTGTTTGCCTTCGCCCGGCGCGAAGTATTGACCCCACGTCAAGATGCCCAGCAGAAAGAGCGGAATGAGCCAGGTGAGCCACGAAGGGCGCCGCGGCTCGCCCTCCGGCGGCATGCTCGGAGTTCGCTCGGGGGGCGCTGCACTGGGATCGACGGGCATCGGCTTCGATCAACGGTAGGCACGTTTTTTCACGCGTCCATCCGCGCCTCGGGACTTTGGGGGACAAGTCCGACCTTCGCACCACGGCGAAGGGCCGACTGCTAGCGCTTCTCGTCGCGTGCGCTCGGCGCGGCGATCGTCCCGCGTCCCTTGGCGGTATCGACCACGACACGAAGCGGCGCGGCCAGCCGAATGTGCCGCACCGATCCACTTACGCCTTCGTAAACCGCCGGCTGCGCATCGAGCCAGCTCCAGTCGATGAACGCTTCCGTCGAGCGGCGCGCGACGCACAAGTAAGCGATGCCGAAAGAGGTCAAGTTGTGAAAGAAGTGCGACCCCTGCGACGGTTCGACCTCGAGGTCGGCGAAATCCGTTTCGACGATGACGCGCGCCGCGGAAATTTGCGACCACGAGACGGGAATACCGAGCCACGGGTCGCGCGACCCCCATCGTCCCGGCCCGATGAGCACGCACGTGCGACCCTGTTGGCGAAGCACGTGGTTGATGCGCTCGATGGCCTGAGCCACCTCGGGTGTGCGCGCTCGATCGGAGTCGGGGTGCACCGCCACGATGTCCGTGATGTCGGTTTTGCGACCGCGCCCGAGCGCGCGGCGCGCGATGACGACCAGCTTGCCGTCCGGCGCCCCCTCTTCGGCCGTCGCCCCTACCCGCTCGACCAGCATGGGGCGCACCTGCAGCACGTTGAAAGTGCGCTGCGCGCTACCCACCCGATCGACCGCGAACTCGATTTCCACCGGCACCCCCATGGCCTTCTCCGTCGCGCCGAGCACGCGCACCAACAGCTCGGCGAGCGGAAACACCTGCCCTCGGAGCACCGGTGCAAAGGTCGCGAGAGGCACGCCCCCCGGCACGAGCCCGGTCGTCACGATGTCGTTCGCGGCGAGGTGCGTCGAAACGAGGTGATCGGCCACGCCGTCGCGCACGGATTCGATCGTGTCGAGCTGAACCAGCACCGCATCGGGGTTGGGGCCAGGGACGAGATCGTGACGACTCAAATCGAGCGCCCAAAAGCGCCGCTGCGCGCTGCGCAAGGTGTCGGCGACGGTCGAGAACTGGGGCAAGACTTGCGGATGCAGCGGACAAAAGCGGAGCGCCTCGCGCCCTTCGACCACCGACTTGCCGAGCCCGATGGCGACCTGCGCCACGCCATCGGCCGGCTTCATCGGTCCGAACGGATAATAGTTGTGCGACCCCGCCACGCCTGAAAACGCCGGATAAAAGCGGGTCCCGACGGCGCTGCCGACCAGTCGCTGCAAGAGCACCGCCATCTGTTCTTCTTCGAGCCGGTGCGGCGTTGCCTCGAGGTAGTCGCGTGCGCCTTTCATGTAGGTCGACGCGTAGACGACCTTCACCGCCTCGATGAGCTGGGCCAGCCGCACATCGAGACTGGCGTGGTTGTTGGGGAGCATGACCGTCGCGTAGACGCCGGCGAACGGCTGATACAGCGAGTCCTCGAGGATGCTCGACGATCGCACCGCCAAGGGATCGGTGACCACCTCGAGAAAGCGCGCCAGTTGCGTGCGCACCGTGCGGCTGAAGCGCCCCTTGCGAAAGGCGTCGAGAATCTCGCCGTCAGAGAGCGCCCCCGGGGCGAGCACCCGCGGATGCAGACGATTCGCCTCCAAATAGTCGGCGAAGATGTCCGCCGCGAGCACCACCGTTTGCGGTATCTCGACCTCCACGCCGATTTCCGGCGCGCCGATGCGATCCTGCGCCAGCAGCTTGTGAAGAAAAGCGAGCCCCCGCCCCTTGCCCCCGAGTGAGCCCGATCCGATGCGCGCGAACGAGACGAAGCGGTCGAACCTTTCGACGTTGAAGTCGCTGATGACGTGCCGCTGCATGGCGCGGAGGTAGCCCGCCACAGTGTGATGCAGGTACGCGCGCATATCCGCGATGCTCGGAAACTCCGACACCCGGCGCGGCCGCATCCGCGCCGCCAGCTCGAACTCGGTGCGCGCCGAAAGCCATCGCGAGAACCGATTATGGCGTGCATGGTGCTCGAGCGACGCATCCGGCACGCGATCGATGCACGGCAAAAGCTCGCGCAGGTCGCTCGCGCGCGCCACCTCGGTCCCGTCGGGCAAGCGAAAGACGAAGTCTCCGAAGCCGTAGCTGTCGGCGATGTACCGATCGAGCTCCTCCAAGAAATTGGGGGCATTCTTGTGCAAAAAAGCGGCGGGGAGCGACTCGGCGTGTTCGCGCGTCGACGTGTCCGTCGATTGCAGGAGGATGGGGACGTCGGCGTCGCGCGCACGGATGGCGCGCGCGAGCGCGAGCCCCGCTTCGGGATCGGCACGCCCCCCGCGCGGGAAGGCGATGTCCGAAATGACGCCGAGAACGTTGGCCGCGTACTCCTGATAGAGGTGCCACGCCTCTTCGTAGTTTCCCGCGAGCAGGATTTTGGGGCGGGCGCGCAGTCGCAGATGGCGGTGCGACACGTTGAGCCCCTCGGCCATGAGCCGGTAGGTCTGCCGCGTCATCTCCGAATACAGGCGCGGCAAGAGAAACGACGCGAACCGCGCGTCGTCCTCCGCGAGGAGCACCGCTTGCACACCGCCGCGCAAGACGTCGTGCTCCGCGTTGCGCCGGTCCTCGACCTGCCTGACCAGCGCAAAGAGCGCCTTGACGTCTCCTTGCCAGAGGAAGATCCAGTCGACCGATCCCCGATCGCGCAGCCCTTCCAGCGCGGGGAGCTCCCATGCGTGCGCCGCCAGGACGCCCACCGCAAGCCCCGGGTGGGCGTCCTTCACTTGACGGCCGAACAAACGAAGATCGATGTCGGAAAGGTGTGCGCTCGTCACCACCAGATCGAAACGCTGCTTTTCCAACAGCTGCAAGGCGTCCGCGCCACTCGCCGCACGCGTCACCTGCGGCGCGTGGCGCGGATTCACGTCGAGATCGCGGTATTCCTGGATGACGAGCTCCGCCAGCTGCCCGTCCTCTTCGAGCACGAAGGCATCGTATTCCGTGGCGACGAGAAGGATCTCGCGCACACGAAAGGGCATCAGGTCCGCAAACTGCTCGGACCGGACCGCGAAGTGACCCGTCGGTTCCAGGATCCCGCTCAGACCAGACCTTGGTCGATCATGGCGTTGGCGACTTTGACGAAGCCGGCGATGTTGGCGCCGAGCACGTAGTCGCCCGGTCTATCGTATTCGCGAGCCGTCGTCACGCAGGCGTGGTGAATCGACTTCATGATGTCGTAGAGGCGCCGATCCACTTCTTCGGCCGTCCACGAGAGGCGCAGACTGTTCTGCGACATCTCGAGCCCCGACGTGGCGACGCCGCCCGCGTTGGCCGCCTTGCCTGGCCCGTAGAGGATCTTCGCCTTCTGGAAGATCTCGACACCATCCGCGGTGGTCGGCATGTTGGCCCCCTCCGCGACGCAGATGCACCCGCCATTGACGAGCGCCTGCGCATCGGCCGCCGAGATCTCGTTTCGCGTCGCGCTCGGGAGCGCGACGTCGCACTTGATGCCCCAGGGGCGCTTTCCCTCGCGGAACTCTGCCTTGTAGCGCGCCGCGTATTCGCTGAGCCGGCCGCGACGCACGTTCTTCAGGCTCATGACGAAGTCCCACTTGTCGCCGCGGATGCCGTCGGGATCGTAGATGGTGCCCTCGGAGTCGGAAAGCGCCACGACCTTGCCGCCGAGCTCGTTGACCTTTTGAATCGCGTACTGCGCGACGTTGCCCGAGCCCGACACCGTCACGGTCTTGCCTTTGAAGCTCTGGCCGCGCGTCTTCAGCATTTCTTCGGCGAAGTACACACAACCGTACCCCGTGGCTTCAGGGCGAATGAGCGAGCCTCCCCAGCTGAGCCCTTTGCCGGTGAGCACCCCTTCGAACGAATGGGTGAGCTTCTTGTATTGCCCGAAGAGGTAGCCGATCTCGCGACCGCCGACCCCGATGTCCCCCGCCGGCACGTCGACGTTGGCGCCGATATGCCGATACAGCTCGTTCATGAAGCTCTGGCAGAAGCGCATCACCTCGCTGTCGGATTTGCCCTTGGGATCGAAGTCGCTCCCACCCTTCGCGCCACCCATGGGGAGCGTCGTCAGGCTGTTCTTCAAGATCTGTTCGAACCCGAGGAACTTGAGGATGCCCAGATTGACGGTGGGGTGAAAACGCAATCCCCCTTTGTACGGCCCTATCGTGTTGTTGAACTCCACGCGGAAGCCTCGGTTGACTTGCGGACGCCCGCGATCGTCTTGCCACGCGACGCGAAAGCTGATGACGCGATCGGGCTCGGTCATGCGTTCGAGGATCAGGTGATCGACGTATTCGGGATGTCGCTCGAGACACGGCTCGAGCGAGTCGACGACTTCACGTACGGCTTGGTGGAACTCCTGTTGTGCCGGATTACGCGTGACGAGCTGCTCCATGAAGCTCGCCAGATACATTTTGGCGTTCATTCGATCCTCCTCCGCTACCGAAATGGCGATTCGAACGGCGATTCGACCCACACCCACTGCCGAGAGCGATGCAGCGAAGCACGGCTTCGCGCTCTTCTTCGCTCGCCCCAAGCGCGTACCACTCGTCCTGTGCATTGGTCAATCGCTCTTGGCAATGGCGCGCCGCAGCAATTCCAGACGAAATCGCGCGGTGCCCCCGAGGCTCTTTGCGGCCCCCGTTGGCCCTGCGATCACCTTCCTGAAGTATTCGCGACTTGGCGTGGTGCTTCGCTCGGCGCATGCAGACGGTAGCGGCGTGCTGCGGCCCAAGGGCCGAGATCGAGCAAATCGACACCCTCCGCGCCGACCATCGGTTACAAGTGCGGCCCGGCTCGTGCGCGACCCACGAACAAAGCAAAGTGCTTACCGCAAGAATTTAGAAATGAATTCTAGAATGAGACGTGGAAATCTGCGGCGCAGCTTGCACGCGGAGAACAGGCGGGGAGAGAGGTCGCCCAACGGCAAGGCACGAGCGACCGATTGCCGGCGGTCGTGAATCCCGAGGCGCGGGGACATCGGGTCCGGCGCGGACACCGGGTGTGTGCCCATCCGGGGGTTGCATCGGCCTCGAGCCCGCGGCACCTGGAGTTCTCGAGCCGTGGCACCCCTTCCCATGGGGCCCAGGGCGAATAATACCTGACACAAAGCTGTCAAATAGCGTTGCTAAAGTCTCATCAACGCTTCGAAATCAACGAGGAGAGACCATGGAAAGCACCGAAAAGCAGAAGAAGCACCCGGGCAGCTGTCACTGCGGAGCCGTCCGTTTCGAAGTCGTCGTCGACGCCACGTCGGGGAGCAAGTGCAACTGCAGCGTGTGCACCAAGATCGGCCCGACGGGGGCGATCGCGAAACCGGACAACTTCAAGCTTCTCACCGACGAGAGCAAGCTCAGCACGTACGTCTGGGGGGGCCGCATCTCCACGCGTTACTTCTGCAAGGAGTGCGGCGTCCACTGCTTTGCGCGCGGTCATCTCGAACAGCTCGGCGGCGACTACGTCGGGGTGAACCTCAACTGCATCGACGACATCGATCTGCGCGACGTCGATCTC
>Ga0111539_10009533_pt1 | contig 12254 bp, 9 predicted proteins | sample RhiMethybrSRZTD1_FD_79667 | JGI IMG/M metagenome (GOLD analysis project Ga0111539, IMG submission 79667) | Populus rhizosphere microbial communities from Tennessee, USA - Rhizosphere MetaG P. TD hybrid SRZTD1 (version 2) (version 2) | ecosystem: Host-associated > Plants > Roots > Rhizosphere >...
AGAGTTAGCATTCGTTGGATTGCAGCCGGTTGACATAGCAACAACAGGAGTCGATCGCGTTCTCCAAACACGGCAGTCATCTGGTCCATCACGCCGCACGGCGCACCGACTACGAGGTTCTCGACTTTTTGACAGAGCAGCGCTTTGTCACGCGCTTCGACGCGAATGCTGAAGGCTTCGGTTACCGCCTGCATCACGGCCACTTCCAGCGCTGCCGATGAGCTGACACCTTTTCCGAGCGGCACTCGCGACGAGATCAAGATATTCGCGCCCGATACGAAGTTCACATTTCTTTCGCGCATCAACACCAGAAATACGCCGGCAACGTACGCCGCCCAGCGATTGGAAGCGTCGCGCTGAAAGAATTCACGCGCCGCTTCGTACTCGAGTGGTCCATCAAACACGCTCAACGAAATATTGAACGATTTACGATCCGAATCGTCATGCATCAGTGTGATGATGTTGAGCGTGCGCTCCGTCTGTAACTGAACTGCGGCAAATGTCGCTTCGGCGATCGGAAACTCAAGCACATGCGAACCTGAGTAATCAGCAATGCCACCCATTACATCCAGGCGTCCGGGCGCACGAGCAGCAATCACGTCGGCTTCCGAGTTGAATAGTTCGCGAGCGGGAGGGAAAGGATGAGCGGCGAGGCTGTTGAGCAGGTCGATAAAGTCGGGCACATCGGGCGTTTGGTTGAGGTTGCCGTAAACGACGCGATACATGGCTAGGAATCCAGTAAGCCGCGCTTCTCGAGTGCGGCGTGCAGTAGCGGTTCGATAGTCTCGCGGACGTGCTGGTTTGCGTAACCTACCCAACTCACGTCAGGCTCGACAGCGAGACGTGCTTCCAGCGGACCACCATCGACTGCCGTAACAATCACACCCGCTTCACGCGCGATCAGTTCGGTGCACAGATCGTATGGATGACAACACAAGAGTCGCGGCAGTCCGCGTTCAGTGGTGACTGGACCGAGATGCGCTCTCAGATCTGCTGTGAAGCGATCGTGCCCGGCAATCAACTCGTAAAGCTGACCGCCCGTCGACGTGTACTGGTCTTCGAAGCACTGCGCTTTACCGATTTGCGGTGTGCCAAGCGCGCCGCGGACGATCTCGTCGTCGATCGCCGCCAGCACGTCTCTTACACCGGGAAAAAATCGAGCGACTTGCGAATAGCTCTGGGCGAGGTCGCGTGCAGTGGACGGATGGAGTTGAAGCTCGCGATGCTGGCCAGTCAAACGATTGAACCGCTCGGCGTGGAATCCGTCGCCGCGAAAGGCCCAGAGAACATCGGAAAGGTGTTGCTTCACGAGCGGTATCTCCGTCTGCACGGCGAGTTCGATGTCTCTCAAGCTCGTGCCTGGACCACGATTCGGAGCGACGCCCGTGAGGATCCAGCCGCTGCGCTTTTGGTACATCAAACTGCGGGTGCCGTCGATCGGATCGACAATGATTCGCCAAACAACCTCAGCCTCTGCCGTTCCGCGCGGCAAGACGATCTGCCCATCGCTGAGTCCCTCGGCGATGAGCAGCAAAGGCGTGAACGGCGCCACTTCGCGCTCGAAGAAGTCGATCAACAACTCTTCGCTTACGCGGTCGAGCGCGAAGATCGTGTCGCCTTCCTGTTCGCTGACGACTGTCGCCAGTTCGTCCGACGTCGCACGCTCGCAAGCCTCGATCACCGACGCGCGAATCTGCTCGTGCAATCGACGCAATGGGTCGAGAAGCTGTCGAATATCGTGCGTGCTTGTCATTTCAACGACTCTTTGTAATGGACGTTCGCCTGCGCTCGCAGCTCGGCCGCTTTCTCTTCCGGCGAAGTGTCACTCAGAAAATTGCCGCCGCCGATTTCGGGGCCCGCGAGAAACTTCAGCAGGTCCGGTTTGCGCAGCGGCGGATGAAACTCGATGTGAAAATGAAACCCGTTGTGATCGCCGCCGTCCGTCGGCGCCTGATGCAATGGCATTACGTATGGAAACGGCATCTGCCACAAATTGTCGAAACGAACCAACACGTCTTTCAGCACACTCGCGAAGTCGAGCATCTCGCTTGCCGAGAGCGTCGCCACGCTCGGATGCGTGCGTTTGGGAGCCACGTAGACTTCGTAAGCATACCGCGCGAAGTAAGGCACAAACGCGATCGCCGACTCGTTCTCGGCAATGATGCGCGTGCCGGCTTCGCGTTCGGCGGCGATGATGTCCTGGAAAAGCACGCGGCCGGTCTGGTCCAAATACTGTTGACTTACTCGCGCTTCAGTTTCGATCGTCTTGAAGACAAAGTTCGTCGCATAGATCTGGCAATGCGGATGCGGATTCGACACGCCGACGACCTCGCCTTTGTTTTCGAAAATGAGCACGTGCTTGATGTCCGGCAGGCGACCGAGTTCTTCATATTGTTCGCGCCAGACGTGCAGCAGTTGCTGAATCTGATCGACGTTGAGTTCCGCGAGAGTCAGGTTGTGTTTCGGACTGTAGCAAACTACGCGCGCGACTCCCTGGGCTGGGCGACTTTGATAGAGTCCGGTTGGCGTCTCCACTGACGACGGAGCGGCGAGGGAAACACACGGATGATCGTTGTCGAAAACAAATGTCTGGTCGTATGGCGGATTGACTGCGCCGCTGACGCGCACGTTGCCGGGGCAGAGATAGCAATCTGCCACATACTCCGGCAACACGGTCGCCATTGACTTAACCGTGCTACCGATCCACGGTCGATCTTGCCGGTGTGCCGCGACGATGACCCACTCTTCTCGCAGCGGATGCCATCGCTCTTCCCACGTCATCTCTCGTTCCCTAAGCTTTGACCACGGATTACATGGGTAAGCTCAATCGTAGTCGTCGAGCGTCCCAATCGAATCGTAAATGCGTCGCGCTCATAAACAAACCTCTGTCGCGATGCGTAAGTTCCGGTTCCCACGGTTTGTTGTAGGCGAAGTCTGGCGTTGGGCGTGTAGTCGTCGGCTCGAGAGAGCGTCAGTCGTACTACGTTCGCCTTCGTGTTAATCGCGACCCTCTCGAACGTGCCGGCATCGAGCGTCAGCCACAAACCGAGCGGCGCGATGAATACGCGTTTGCGAAACGAATCGAGCGGTTGCACGTTCACCCAGTTACCCCTGACGCTGATGTTTCCACCAAACGACTGCCAGCCAAACTCGGGATGATTGATAACGTAAGTGGCGACATTGAAAGCGTGGCCAAAGAAGTTCGGACCATAGTCACCACTGTAAGGGTCCCATTTCAGAGTCGCAGGAAACGAATGAAACGCCGCCGAGGCAAAGCCTTCCTGGTCGATGTTCGACAGCGCGCCCATCATGCCGCCGTAACCAACTCGCAGCAGATACTCGTCGTCGGGATGTTCGCGATAGTGCGCGAGCACTGGAATCGCGTTCAGCCCCGATCCGTAATGATGCAACTGCCGCTCGATCCGCCGAATCTTGCCGCCGTAAAGAAAATCCCAGTAACGACGCGCGTTGCCGTTGTAACCCCAGTGCGGCAACGTCGGCATGTAGCCGATGATCGAGTTGAGCGAAACGAGGGCCTTGTCGTCGTGACCGAAGTACTTGCACCACGCGTAAACTTCTTCCTGACCAGTCGAGTCCCACGCCATCTCACTGCCGAACGGATACGGATCCTGCTTCCAGCGATCGGTGCGCTCGCGCACTAAGCCTTCGATAACCTGCGCCTTTTCCTGCCACGCTTCTCGTTTCAGATCGTCGAGCAGTGCGACGATGATGTCGCCTTCCATCAGGCCCAGCTCGACGTAGCCAACGCGACGGCGTCCGTTGGCCTGTCTGCCAAACATGAATTTGGCGGTTTCGTACGCCTGGTCCAGATACCAATCCCACGAGTGGTTCGTAACCAGACCCGGATGATTACGCGCCAGGCGATACATGGACCAGTACGCAGCGATCACGTGCGGATAGTTGTAGCCGCGCCCGATCGACTCGGCGTCTGCTTTCTTCCAACTAGTCCAGGTGGTCCAGTTGAGCGCCGGATCGTATTTGAAGTCCGGCGCGTCCTGCGGCGAGTAGTAAAAGAGACTCTTTCTTACGCCGTACTGGTTTGGCCCGTCTTTATATTGCAATCCTCCCCACAGAACACGGTCGATGAACTGTTGATACTTCTCAATCTCTTCCTTACGCGGCTGGCCAAACTCCTTCATCGCCGCGGCCAGCCATGAACCCGAACCACCTTCATCGCCGAGCCCGGCGATCCACACGCGACTGTCCTGCGTCACGATCTTGTTTGCTTCGCGATCGTAGCTCATGACGGAAGGACTGCGATGAAAGGGATCGTTTGGATCGTCGAACCACTGACGTGTGAAAAGAAAGTTTCCTAGATCGGCAACAGCCTGAGCCGCCGGTTTGGTGACGTAATAGCTGATCGATTGAGTTGAACCATCCTCGTAGTTGAGCGTGAGACGCGCGCGGCCCCACTTCTTGCCGCGCAGTAGAAAGGCTTGCCAGTTCTTCGTTTTTTCTCCTTTGATCTCGAGCGCACCCGCCGGATCGACGGCAACGTTCTTCACGTTGCGTCTGTAATTAATGAACAGACGGCCGTCGAGATCCATCGGCAAAACGTAACCGGGAATACCGATCGCGACCGGCCGGTTGTCTTTCGCGAGTGTCGCTTCAATGCCTCGAATCTCATCGGCAAGGAGAAACTTGAGGCCGAAAGTCTTCGTCGCGCCCGGCAGTAGCGTTGTCGAGGTGGGTGGATTCCAGGGAACGGCGTCGCGCCATTCATCTTCGGCGAGAGCGCGCGTGTGGACCATCCACGCAAATGCACCTTCGAATGTCTGACTTGGCCTGGTCGGTTCGTTCAGCAGTTGGTACCCCTCGAACGGCGTCTGTCCATCCGGCACGACGACCAACGCTGGGCCGGCGCCGCTCAATCGCGTGACTTGTAAGTAGCCCGCGTCCTGACCGATGTAAGGATCGGAGAAGGAACACTTCTCGTGCGCTTCCTTCAGGTTGCGGCCGGTGATCATGTTATTGAAGACGACCGGAATGCCGAGCGCGCCAAGTTGAACTGGTTGCGCCGTCTTGTTCCTGAGTTCGAACCGCAAAACAAGCCGGCCATTGTCGACGATCCACGATCGAGTGATTTGAAGCGGGATGTCGGAAGGTAGCGTGTGTGACAGATCAGCAGCGGCGAGTGTCGGTCCGCTCGCTTTCAACGGCTCAACGGGCTTGCGTGACTCGGCGGTATCGTACTTCTGCCATGGCCCACTACTACCTATGCGAGCGCGAAGGACCAGGTCTCCGAGCTGGTGATAACCATTTGCTGCGCGTTGCGACAAACGATCCGAAGGCGTGAAATCAAACCCCGTGGCGCTCTTCGGCTCGAGGGCGGCGACTGTTTGCGACGTGCTTGTTAATCGCAGTTTGAAATCGGTGGTATCGAGATCGAAATAATCCGTGTTCTCTCCGAAACCACAGATAACACAGATCAAAAGCAGGATGGGTGCGCCAAGGATTAGTTTCATCTGTCCTCAGCACGCACGATGCGAATGCCATAAACTGCGGCGGTTTCATTACCACCGGTCGACTGAACCCGCACCGTCACCTTCTGTTTGTCTTTAACAAGCGCAGCGGGAATCACGTAATCAACGTCGTAGAACCGTCCCGTCGGATTGCCCGGCTGGAAACGATCGACTGAACCTTCGCCGATCCGCTGTCCATCCACCACGATTTCAAACGATCGCTTCGCGCGTTCCTCAGGATTCAACGTAACCACCACCGCCAACGGCTTCGAAGAATCGACCGGCAGATCATACGAGAACCACTTCCGCGAACGACGTCCGACACGGCCCAACACGCGATCCGGCAACGATTCTTCGCTCTTCGGATTGAAGCTCTTCTCCATCTCCGGATCTCCAGGCGTCAGGAACACGATCGTCGCCGCTTCCAACTTCTGCTGTCGCGCGCGCGCCGCGGTCAGCTCCTCAATCTTTCTGGTCCAACCGTCGTTTGTGTAGAGATCCCAGTAGATGGAGTAGGTCCGGCGGTGCAGACGGTAGAAGGGAACAAACTCCACCTCGCTCGCCTTATCATCGGCACTGCGGCCGGCGCCCACTGTGCGAAACACACCGAGATTGTCAGCAACTGGCTGCAACCACTCCGTCACCGACTTTTCCGCTGTAACCAGCGCGGGAGATTCTGTCCCGATTCCACCACGTCGCTCCGGTCCAAGATCACCGGCGAGCACGAGCGGCCCCCACATCAACGCCGCACGGCGCTGATTATCGGCGAGTCCCTCGACGTGCAAGGTCTTCGGCAGAACTAGGGAAACGCTGTCGCCGGTTTTCCACGTCTGCTTGAGTTCGACGTACGAACCGGGACGCGGCAACTGCGCGACGCTCTTCCCATTCACTTTTACTATAAATCCCTCACCGGCCCACGACGGCCGTCGCAAAAGCAACGTGAAAGACTTCGGGCGTTGCAGCGTTAAGTTCACGGTCGCCGCATCGCCTTCAGGAAAGTTTGTACTCGTCGTCACCATCGCGCCTGCTTCCTTCCAGTTTGCGGTCGACGGAACGTACAGGTTGATCCAGAAACGATCTCCCGACTCGAAGTAGATCCCGTCGCCATGCAGACTGTGACTCTCCATGCCGCTACCGACGCAACATGTAAACGAACGAAACATGTCCTGGTACTCATGACGCACTCCACGTCCGACCGGCACCATGTAACACGTGCGTCCATCTTCCGGATCCATCGACGCGAGAATGTGATTAAACAGTGCGCGCTCTTCGAACTCCGCGTACTTGATATCGGGATGCAGCGCGAACAAGCGACGCGTCATTTTCAGCATGTTGTAGACGTTGCACGTCTCGTTGGTCCTGCCGTCGACGCGTTCCGCCAACTGGTCCGGTGGTCCAAAGTACTCGTCTTTGCCGTGCCCGCCGGTAGCATACGAGTGGTCGTTGACTACCGCGTCCCAAAAGAACTCGGCCGCAACGCCCTCAGACTTGTCGCCGGTGTAGACGTACTGCATCAGCACGCCTAACATCTTCGGCACTTGCGTGTTGCCATGCTGTCCGGCCAGCTTGTCTTCGCGGCGTTTGAGTGGATCGAGAAAGGCGTGATGATCGAAGCGATGCGAAAGATCGATCCATCGCTTATCGCCCGTGTCGGCGTAAAGATCCGCGAGCACCTCGTTCATGCCGCCAAACTCGGTGTTGAGCATTTGCTGAGTCTGTTCCGGGTTGAGCTTCGACATGATCGTCTCCGCCCAGGCGGCAAACTTGATCTCCAACTCGAGCGCGGTGCGGTTGCCTGTGTAGCGGTAAGCGTCGCGCAAGCCGGCATAAGTTTTGTGCAACGTGTACCACGGCGACCAGAGACCATTCAGATCAAAAAAAGTCGACTTGATGTTTCCCTTCGCCACTTCGGCAAACTTCTCGCGCAGCCCGTCGACGGCGCCGAGATAACCGTCGCCGTTCTCGTCCTGGACCTCCTTCATCTCTTTCACGAGATAATCGGCGCGTTCTTTGAAACGCGGATCGCCGGTGGCTGCGTACATCAGCGACACGCCGGAAAGATAATGCCCGGCGATGTGTCCGGTGAGGTTTCGTCCGTCGCCGTCCCAACCCGCGTAGCCTTGCGCTTTGGGTTCGAGACCCGCGCGCTTGCGGTAGTAGGCCATCATCCGATCGGGTTCGAGCTTCAGGAGGTACTCGGCGTTCAGATCCTGCGCGCGTTTCAATGGACCACCCGTTACGCGCACGGCAGAGAGAGGCAACGGCCGCGCGACATCAGGGACGGCGTTTCGGATTGCTTGAGCTTGCGTTTGCGCCCCGCTCACAAACAACAGGCAGATGAGCGCTGCGCCCAGTGACTTGATGTTCATTGAAGCAACCTTGTTGGTGATTTTATGGTGTTTCGTAGTTTCGGGTCGCGCCCGAGTCGCAGCTTACTTCTTCCAATTGATCCGTGTCGCAAGTGTGGAAAGACACGACGACCACATCTCTGCCACGCGGAAAGAACTCGTGCGGCACGCCTTCGGGTATGACGTACCACGTCTCCTCCAGCGCATCACCTTGCTCGCCAAACTGTTTCATCTCATCCCAAATCGTTCCGACTCTCGACCTCCCCTGACCTTCAATCATCACCATATGCTGAACGCTGTTCGGATGGTAATGGCAACCCGAAGAAACGTCTCTCCTCAGCACGAAGATCCAACCCGAGCGGATGTCGTCCGGCAGCGGCGACTTCAGCGATTGCAAGTCGATCGTGGACCAGACAAACGGCTCCAACGTGTGTTGCAACTGCGCCTTGAGATCGTCGACAACGCGTTGGATCGCAGGACGTGCGACGATTTCAGCGACCGCGTCGTTAAGCAGTCGCAATAGATCGGCGGCTTCTCGCTGTTGGGTCATGGTGGACCGGCCTATTGCAGCTTCGCATGCAAACTGATCTCGGTCCCTGCCAGTGCTTTCGACACTGGACAATTCTGCTTCGCATCCTGCGCGAATCGTTGAAACGCCGCATCGTCAAGTCCCGGAATTTCAGCTTCGGTGTTCAGATCGATATTCGTGATCGAGAACGCGTCGCCAACTTTTTCGAGCTTGACTTGAGCAGTGGTATGAATGCGTTTCGGTGGTTGCCCCGCACGCGTAAGCGCCGCGGTGAGCGCCATCGTGAAACAACCCGCGTGCGCCGCACCGATCAATTCCTCCGGGTTGGTCGCCGATTGTCCTTCTTCAAAGCGAGATTTAAACGAGTAAGGACCATCGAACGCGCCGCTCCCGACTTTCAATCGCCCGCTACCCTCCGCAAGATTACCTTCCCACTCCGCTTCCGCTTTTCGTGACGGCATAAAATCCCCTCCCTTTTTTTCACTTGAATGCTGCACATCAAATTCTATCCGGCCCGACCTGTCAACTCTGACAGGTATCCTGTCCGGGCCTCGTCACTAATATTTCCTCGATTGCCGGATCCGAGACTCCAAGGAGATAGAAGATGAAAAAGTTAATTGTTTCGTACTTTGTTTTGGCGGTGGCGTTCGTTGCGAGCAATAGTACCGCTCTGGCGCAGACGGAAACCGCCGCGGGGGTAAATGTTGAAACAGACGTTGCCTTGCTTCGACGTGACCTACGCGCCGATAAGAAGAAGTTAATCGCAATGAACCTACCCTTGACGGAAACGGAAGCCACCAAATTTTGGCCTGTCTACGACCAGTACGCGGCTGAAATGGCAAAGCAAAATGACGAGTTTTACCTGCTGATCAAGGATTACGTCCAAAAACAGAAGACGATAACCGATGCAGAAGCGACCAGCATGATCGAGAAGTGGGCGGATATTCAGGTGAAGCAGTCACAGACCCGCCTAAAGTACATTCCGATCGTGGAAAAGGTTATCTCAGGAAGGAAGGCGGCGCTGTTTTTCCAGATCGATCGCCGGCTCTATGCCTTGATGGATTTGCAAACTTCGATACAACTTCCGCTGATGGTCCAGGAGAAATGAAAGCTAATTCGCAGCGATTGGTGATGGAGCGGGAGACTCGAGCAGTCCTCTGAGCACCAGTAGTTGGGCCATGAGCCGCAGCTCGTTGCGCTCGAACCTTTCGGTCAACGCTCGTGTCCGGCTGAAGTCAGCCTTGGCTAACGCGGCCACACCCTTTCCGTATTTGAACAGTAAGAAATCGAGCGGCATTACATTCGGCTGCTCCAGAACGATCTCGTTCTTCTTCACCGCTCCGGTCTTAACAACTTTGTCGAGCAACAGGAGCAACGAAATCTGACCGTTGGCGTGGTCTATGGTGCGTTCGGCGAGAGCAAAAGCCTTGGGTGGATCGACGATGGCGTAAGCGCACAAGAGAGTCAGTAGCGCGTTTGTCTGCTTCTCGTCAGTTAGATCGGTCTTGATCAGAGTAGCGGCTTCGTCGAGCATCGCAGCAGCGTCTTCATCCTGGCTTTTTTCCTTCAGCATCAACGCCAACTCAACCATCGCCCGCGCACGTTCTTCCTTGCGACGTATTTTTGGCAACAGGTCCTTTAATTGATCGGCTTGCTTTCGCTGCGCAGTCACCGAGATCTCCTCGGAATCGAGGAAATCAAGGATCTGCGCTCGCTCCTTGGGATTCACTATGTCTTTTTCTACGACGTCGCGAAACCACGCGGTCTTTCCCTGGGCAATCGACAGTATCGCTGCTTCGTAATACGACCCAAACTGCGTTGCACTGTCGGCCGCGCCAGCGTAGCGTACAATTTCTTCCGGTGTCTGGGCACGATTGATCACAATCTGTTCCCGATCGCTCCTGTTCGGTGTTCGTTGAATGCTCGCTATTTTCTTCGCTAATGCCGCGCGTCGTTCAGGAAAGTATTTTTCTACTTCCAGCATGACAACGGAGACCTGCCAAAGCACATGCGGCATCACCGTCGCACTAAGCGCTGCGTTTGTCAGCAGTTCCACCAGATCTCGTTTCTGTTCGTCGCTGAGATTCAAAATTTTCGACGCGCGGACGCTACCGTTCACACTCCCCAGACTCGCGCGCGCCTGGGTAGAGTCGGGTGTTCTGCTCTCCTGCAAGAGCTGAATAGCAACGAATACGGCTTGAAGTTCGCTGGCCAGATTGGTCGTTCGCAATTTGGAGATTAGGTCACCGGCAAACTGCGAACCCTTTTCCGAATCGACATCGTTGAGTCGTTGCAGTAGGTTGAGCACTTCCAGCGTGAGACCTTTCGCAAGACTCTGACGCGCGATCTGTAACGCTTGCGCCGGATCGCGCGCAGCAAGCTCACTGGCGATTCCCTGTTCGAGCTGCGTGTCGGCGGGAAATGTAAACTCGTTACCCATCTGCCGCGGCGGGACTTGCCGGCTCGCGCGCAACATGTCGAGCGCGAGTTGAGCATCACGCTTCGCGACTTGCCGCAGTAGTTTCTGTCTCAACTCGAACGCCGAGAGATAGCGTTGGATTATTTTTATCCGATCGTCCCGCGAGAGGTTTTGGCCCGTAGCGGGGACTGAAGAACTGATTAAGTTGAGTGCGTTGAGCGCGTCCCAGTAAACCGTGCGAGCTCGTTTTTCGTCGATGGGCCAAAGGAGATCCGCGGCGCCCGACATTATCAACAAACGGTTCTCGGGAAGTTTGAGGCCCCACGAGGCGGAGGCGAGATCGTTCAAGAGGACCAGCGTCTTCTTCTCAAGTTCCTGCGCCTGCTTTTCCTTTTCGGAGCTTTTGGCGGTTTCAGGGGTTTGCGCTCGCGAGACAGCCGGAATGGCCAGAGTGACCGTGATGGCCCAGAGAAGTAATAGCGAAGCTCTCGCCGGAGTAGTCATACAGAATTAAGAAATATCCACCCGTTGCGGTAAATTATGTTCCAAAAAATACCGTAACTTTTCGCGTCGAACGCAGTTTTTCTAGTTAGAAAACTGGCGCGAGGCTAACTTGAGTCGGGTTACTGAATCGGACGAACGCATGGCTGTAGAGGCTGCCCAACGGGATCCGGGCCGCTTTGCGGAGCTTTATGAGCAGAACTTCCACAGGGTTTATGCCTACGTCGCGTGCCGTGTTCAGGACCGTTCGCAACGACAGGATCTCACCGCGCACGTTTTTCAACAAGCCCTGGCGAACATCGGCAAGTTCAAATGGCGTGGCGCGCCATTCGTCACCTGGCTCTACCGGATTGCCGCAAACGCAATCGCCGACCAGGCACGAAAACGGTCACGCGAAGTGGCAGAAACGGAAGTTGCGACGACGAACACATCCTTGGATTCGGATCTCGAACAAGTAGAACGTCGCGCGCGACTCTTCCGCGCAGTTGAAGCGCTGCCCCATGATCAGCGCAAAGTGATCCTCCTGCGTTTCGCGGAGGAAAAGAGTATTCGCGAAATCGCCTCCGAATTGAATCGCAGCGAAGGCGCGATCAAGCAACTTCAATTTCGAGGTTTGGAAACTCTGCGGACACGATTGCGCGAGTAGGTTGAGTTTAAGTAAATGGCTGAACGTTCCATCATCGATCAACTGGACGACGCTGTCACCGCCTTGCTCGCGAAACGCGACACGGCAGTGAATGAGGCGGATCGTGAGTTGGCTGAACTCGTAGCGGTTGCGCGCGAATTGCACGGCTTGCCGTCGGAAGGATTCCGCGCCGCACTGAAGGAACAACTAGGAGGCAAGGACGAGATGAGCACCGCAACTAAACAGATCGAATCGACCCCGCAACCTTCGCAAACGATTACTCCCTATTTGACCTACCGCGATGCCGCAGCCGCGATAGACTATTACAAACGTGCCTTCGGCGCGACGG
>Ga0111539_10009534_pt1 | contig 12253 bp, 9 predicted proteins | sample RhiMethybrSRZTD1_FD_79667 | JGI IMG/M metagenome (GOLD analysis project Ga0111539, IMG submission 79667) | Populus rhizosphere microbial communities from Tennessee, USA - Rhizosphere MetaG P. TD hybrid SRZTD1 (version 2) (version 2) | ecosystem: Host-associated > Plants > Roots > Rhizosphere >...
CCGCGGCCGGAGCCCACGTGGGACGTCGCCGCAGCGACCGCCGGCGCCTGACATGACCCGATCGTGCACAGCGCCGGTGCCGCTCGTGCCGCAGCGGCGCTTTGCCGGAGTCCGCTTCGGGGCGCACCGCAGCCCGCGCAGGGGAGAGGGCGACGAGGTCGCCGGGATGCGTCCGTACCGGCGCGGCGACCACACGTCGTCGATCGACTGGAAGGCCTCGGCCCGGCTCTCCGCGGCCCGGGGCACCGACGAGTTCGTGACCCGCGAGTTCTTCGCGGACCAGGCGCCGCGGGTCGTCGTCGTGTGCGACCGCCGACCCGGGATGCGGCTGTACGACGCCTCGCTTCCATGGCTCGACAAGGCCGCCGCCGCCGAGGAGGTGGTCCGGCTCCTCGCAGCGTCGGCGATCGCCGAGCGCGGCGACCTCGCCTACGCGGACCACGCGACCGAGCGGGGAACCTGGCTTCCGCCGAGCCGTTCCGCCCACGGCCGGCTCCTCACCACGCGGCTTGCGTCCACGCCCTGGGAAGGCCCGGAAGACGGCCTCGTGCGCTCGTTCGAGCTCCTGACGCGCCGCCGGACCCTGCTCCCGGTCGGCACCTTCGTCTTCGTCGTCTCGGACTTCCTCGCCCCGCCGTCGGCCCGTGCCTGGGCACCGTTCCGCTCCCTGCTGCTCGACGTGACGCCCGTGATAGTCCAGGACCCGACGTGGGAGCAGCGATTCCCGCACGTGCGCTCCACCGTGCTCGAGGTCGTCGATCCCGACACGGGACGGCGTTCCGACGTCTGGATCGAGCGCGGAGAGCGCAGGTCCCAGGAGAACGAGGAGCGGCTGCGCGCGACCGTCGAGGGATTCGGCCGGCTCGGCTTCGACCCCGTCGTGGTCGGCTCGAGCGCGCCGGAGGACGTCCACGCGGTGTTCGCCCGCTGGGCGGTCCGACGCCGGAGGGCTCGGCGGGCAGCGGCGTGACCCGGGTTGTCGTCGCCGCACTCTGCAGCCTGTGGCTGCTGCTGCCTGCGGCCGCGCTCGGCGCTCCGTCGATCCGCGCCGAGGTGTCCGCGCCCGGGACATCGGTCGGCCGACCGTTCGACTACGTCGTCCGCGCGACGCTCGACTCGGAGGACGGGGCACAGCGAGCCCGGATCGTCGCCCCGATCGGCGCCTTCGCGGCGATCGGGCCTTCCTCGGTCGTGCGCGACGGGCGCGAGGTACGTCTCACGCAGCGGCTCGCGTGCCTCGGCCTGGGGTGCGTGCCCCGGCGCCAGAGCCGCGTGGTGCCGCTCCCGGCCGCCCGCGTCGTCGCCGACGGTCGCACGACGGTCGCCCCCTCGGTCTCGATCTCGGTCGTGCCGCGGGTTCCCGCGGCGGCCGTCACCGCGCGCGATCCGGCGTACCGGCGACAGACCGGGATCCCTCCCGCGGGCTTCTCTCCGCGGCCGGGCGTTCTCGCCGCCGGCGCCGCAGCGGTGCTCGTTCTGGTCGCTGCGATCATCGTCGCGACGGGCTTCCGGCACGGCGCGCGTTCCGCCCGGACTGACGTGGACGACTACGAGCGCGCCGTTCGACTTCTGCGGGAGTCGCGGGGCCGCCCGAGCCCGGACCGCCGCCGCGCGGCAGGGCTTCTCGGGCGGGTGGCGAGGGCGCGCGCGGGGGAGGGGCTCGCCACGAGCGCCGACCGCGTCGCCTGGTCGCGTCCACAGCCTGACGCGGCGGCCGTCGGCGGCCTTGCCGACCGAGCGGAGAGCGATCGGCCGTGAGCACGTCGAGTGCCATCCCGCTCTCCGACGCGGGGCGCTTCAGGAGAACGGCGCGCCGGACACGGATCGTCCAGCTGCTCGCGCTCGCGGGCGTGCTCGGAGCGGCCGCATGGCTTCTCGTGGCCGCCTTCCGAATCGACCGGTCGACGACGGCGTTCGCCCCGGAGTCGACGACCGCGATCGTCGTGCTCGACGTCTCGGCGAGCATCTCGTCGGAGACCTACGACCGGATCGTCGCGACACTCGACCGGCTCGCGGACTCGAACGGCCGGTACGGGCTCGTCCTCTTCTCGGATACCGCCTACATGGCACTGCCGCCGGGCACCGACGCCGCCGAGCTCAGGCCGTTCGTGCGCTTCTTCCGCGTCCCGCCCAGGACCGGAGGAGGGCTGCCCGATCCGCCGCGAAGCCCGTGGAGGGACACGTTCAGCGCCGGGACGCGGATCTCCAGCGGCCTCGAGAGCGCGCTGGTCGAGATCCGCGACCGGCGGCTCGACAAGCCCGCGGTCGTCCTCGTCAGCGACCTCGACGACAGCACGAGCGACCTCGATCGGCTCCGGAGCGTGGCGCTCGCCTACCGTCACGCGGGCATCCCCCTCCATGTCGTGGGGCTGAACCCCGCGCCGGAGGACGCCGATCTCATCCGAACTCTCATCGCCGAGTCGGGAGATCTGGTCGCCGCACCGACCGGAGAGACCGCCTCGGGGCGATTCCTCGCCGGACGGGCGACAAACGTCGCGCTCGCGACCGTCGCGCTCGCGCTCGGCCTCGCCGTCCTCCTCGTCGTCACGCAGCGCGTCCGCTGGAGGACGCCGTGAGCGCGCTTCGCGTGACGTCGGCCGTCGTCGCCCTGCTCCTCGCCGCGGGTCTCGCAGCGCTCGCACACGACCTCCGCGCTTGGGACGGCGGGATCGAGCGCGGCGATCGCGCCTACGCCGAGGCGCCGTCGGGGGCCCGGTGGGTGGCTGCGCCCTGGCTGCCGGGCGACCCTGCGGGCGCGATCCTCGGCGTCGAGCCGCGGCTCGAGCTGCGACGGGCCGTCCAGTCCTTCACGCGCGCCGTCGACGTTCCGCAGGGGATCGACAACGGGGAGCGCCGCGCACGCGTGCGAGCCGCGGCCGAAGTCGCGCTGGCCCGGGTCGCGGAAGCGGGCGACGCGAAGGCAGCGTCACAGGCCTCGAACCTGATCGGTGTCCTCGCCGAGACCGAGCTCGAAGGGCCGACGACGAGCCGCGGGCGGTCGGCGTTCGAGGCGGCCGTTCGCGCAGACCCGCAGAACGAGTCCGCGGCGTACAACCTCGAGCTCATCCTGCGGCGCGCACGCGTCGTCGGTACGCGGGAGGGGCCGGGATCGGGATCGGGCGCGCGCGGGCCTGCGCGTCGAGGTGCGGGCGCGGGCGTCCCCGGGATGGGGTACTGACGGTGCTCGCGCTCTCGATCGAGCTGCTCGACCCGAGGCTGCTCGCGCTCGCGCTGGCGGCGGCGCTGCCCGTGGCGGCCGGCGGCGTCGTCGTCGTGAGGAGCAGAGGCGCGGCGAGGACGCTGGGGCTGACTCCGGCGCCGCTCGCGCGCGCCCTCGCGCCGCTCGCTGCGGCAGGGCTCGCGTGCGTGGCCGGCGCGACCGCGGCCGCCCAGCCCGTCGTCGAGACGACCGAGGTGCGCAAGCAGCGGACGGCGTCCGAAGTCGTGTTCGTCGTGGACGTCTCCCGCTCGATGCGCGCCGCCGCCAGTGCCGAGGGACCGACTCGGCTCGATCGCGCGCGGGCAGTCGTTCGCTCGCTCCGCGCGTCGGTCGAGGACGTGCCGGCCGGGCTCGCCGGGCTCACCGACCGCGCCCTGCCGTACGTGTTTCCGACCGGCGACGGGCGCGCGTTCGACGACGTTCTCGCGCGGAGCGTCACGCCCGAGGCGCCGCCTCCGATCACGTCGTTCAGCATCGTCGCGACGAGCTTCGAGCCCCTGGCCACGCTCGGTCGTGACGGATTCTTCTCCCCGGGCGCACGCTTCCGCACTTGCGTGCTCGTCACAGACGGCGAAGCGCGGACGGGCGGCGACGAGCCCGAGGACGGGGGAGGCGGAGGCCTGACACCATTGTCTCCGAGTCTCGCGCCCGATGCCTCCCCGCCGAGCTCCGGGCCGTCGGTCGACCCCGCGGTGAGCGGCAGTGCGCTCTCGTCCCGCGACGGCTGCCGGCTCGTGGCCGTCCGCGTGGGAAGCGGAGCCGATCGGATCTACGGCCCGTCGGGCGTGGTCGAGGCGCAGTACCGCCCCGACGCCGCGGCCGCCTCGACGCTCGAGCGGTTCGCAGAGGCGGCGGGAGGGTCGGCCTTCACCGAGGACGACGTCGGGGAAGCCTCCGACGCGGTCCGGGAGGCGGCCGAGCGGGGACCGGTCGCCGACGCGGCGCGACACGTGAGCACCCGCTCGCTCGCGCCGTACTTCGCCGGCCTCGCCGCACTCCTCGCCGTGGTGACCGCCCTCTCGCGGACGCTTCGCGGAGGCTTGCGTCGGCAAGTATCCGCAGAGTAGGCTCTGCGTCGGTGCACGGCATGAAGCGGCCACGGTGGGCGCGGGTCTCGATGGTGATGGCTGCCGTCATCCTTGTCGTCTCCGTGTCCGCGGGAGTCGCGCTCGGCCGCTCGGACGCCGTGGCGCCGCCGAGCGGCGACTGGCTCGCATGGGGTCGCACGCCGGATCAGAACCGCTACTCGCCGCTGACCCAGATCACGCCCGCGAACGTCGACCAGCTCGGCCGGGTCTACACGGTCGACTTTCGGCAGAGGGACCCCGACGTGCGAAACGGTCAGCAGTCGTTCCCGCTCGCGATCGGGGGCACGCTCTACGTCACGACGAACGACGCCAACGTGTTCGCGATCGACGGGCCGACGGGGCGGACGATCTGGCAGCGCAAGCCGTTGAACAGCGCCGTCTTCAAGAACTTCGGCGTCGCCGCGAATCGTGGCCTCGCCTACTGCGCCGGCCGCCTCTTCATCCTCCAGCTCGACATGAAGCTCGTCTCGATCGACCCGAAGACGGGTGCCGTCCTGGGTGAGGTCGCGCTGAGCCAGGACGTGCCGAACGCGACCGCCAACTACGGCTACTCGGAGACGAGTGCGCCGATGTGCGCCAACAACACCCTCGTCTTCGGCGCCGCAGGCTCGGAGCGCGGCAACCGCGGCTTCGTGATGGCGTACACGCCGAACCTGAAGCCGGCGTGGCCGTCGCCGTTCTGGACGATCCCGCCCGATCTCACCGGGTGGCGCCGGTCACGGCTCGTCGGCGGCGGGCCCGTCTGGACGCCTGTCACGATCGACAGGACCACCAACACGGTCTACTTCGGCACCGGCAGCGCCACTCCCGTCTACTACCCCGCCCTCCGCCCCGGGCCGAACCCGCGCACGGGGGCGCTCATCGCCGTCGACCTGCGCGACGGCCGCATGAAGTGGTGGCGGCAGCTCATCCAGAGCAACAACCAGTGGGAGTACGACGTCGCGCAGCCGCCGCTCGTCTACAACACCAAGATCGGCGGTCAGGCACGGCGGGTCGTCTCGGTCGCGACGAAGGAGGGCACGTGGTTCGCCTTCGACGCGAGGACCGGCCAGCCGTTCCACCAGCGCGTGAAGGTGATCGATCGCGTCGAGCATCCGCCGCTCAAGCCGGGCCAGCCCGTGACGATCTTCCCCGGCTCGATCGGCGGACTCAACTTCTCGCCGGCCGCCTTCGACCCGAAGACGAACTTCGTCTTCAACGCCGCCGCGGAGACCGCCGGCGTCCTGATCCAGGACCGGCTCAGCCCGACGCAGAAGAAGCGCAAGCTCCTCCTCGGCGACGTGTACCTCGGACTCTCGAACGGCACCTTCGGCGCGGCGCTCGCGGGGTGGAAGGACCACGGCTCGATCAGCGCGATCAACGCGTCGACCGGCCGCCGCGTGTGGAAGTTCAACACACCGGAGCCGGAGCGTGGCGGCGTGACGGTGACCGCCAGCGGGCTCGGCTTCGCGGGTGGCGGCGACGGTGTCCTGCGCGCCTTCGACCTCACGAACGGGAAGGTCCTCTGGACGTTCCAGACCGGCCGCCAGATCGCCGCCGGGCCGACGATCTTCACCGCCGACGGGAAGGAGTACATCGCAATCACCGTCGGCGGTACGCCGACGTCCTCGGGCGGCGGCCTCGCGTCGCAGCTGCAGGTCTTCGCGATCGGCGGGAGCAAGACCGAGTCGCCGAAGCCGCTCTCGACGTCCGCCGAGCCCCTCGCGTCGACGGCCGCGCCGAAGGCGACCACCGCGCCCGCTCCCACACGTTCCGTGGCCGCCGCGACGACCGCCCCGCGCAAGGCGCGGATCGTGATCGACGGGGGCGCCGTCTCGCTGACGCCCTGGACGCCGTCCACGTCGAACCTGGTCAACGTCGGCGGCCGGGTCGTCTTCGGCGGCTCGCCCGTCGTCGGAGCGCGGGTCGCGGTCGACCGCTACGTGCTGCCGCGGGCGACCGACAGCCAAGGCCGCTTCGTCTCGCCCGTCGACTCCACGCTCGCCCGGCGCCATCCCGTGACCGTCGTCGATGTCTCCCGCGCGAGGGTCGGCGGACGGGCACTAACCGACGCCCAGCAGCGCGCGGTTCGGGGTGCCACGAGCGGGATCAGCGTCGCGTACCGGCTCAGCGGTGTCACTGTCAGCGAGCGGAACGGCAACGTCGTGGTCAGCGGCCGCGCGACGCGCGCCGACGGCGCCGCCGTCCCAACCGTCATCCTGCTCTCGTACCGGCTGTCGGGGCGGATCACGGACTCGGCCGGCAACCCGATCCGCGGCGCGACCGTGGTGACGAGGACGAACGACCGCGACTTCTGGACGTTCTCGGAGCCCTCGGATGCGAACGGGCGCTACAACGGGTTCTTCCCCGCGTCGGACAAGTCGGGCAACGACCCCGTCGAGTTCGCGGTGCAGATCGCGTTCGGGCGAACCTCGTACACCACTGGCGCGCGCAACCCGTCGTTCAAGCGCCTCTCGAGCTCGACGATGGATGTCCGCCTCCCGGCCTCCGGCATCGCGGCGCCGCTCCCCACGACGACCGCCGTGCCCGGCGCGATCTACCGCGGCCTGCTGGTGGGGCTTTCGGGCCGCAATGGCCTCGTCAAGCCGATCTCGGCGACGTGGCCGGACGCGCGAGGGCGATTCACGATCGTGCTCCCTCCGAGCGTGAAGGGCCAGACGCTCCGCTTCTGGCAGAGCGAGTTCCAGACGTATTCGACAGGCGCCGTTCCCGGCGGTCCCGTCAACATCACGTGGCCGACGCTCCTCTCGCCGCGCGTCCCGCGAGACACCGGCTTCGTGCGGATCCCGCGCTGAGCGACGTTGGGCGCTCGCCGCTCCGCCGCGGCTCGCTGAGGTAGAGGTGCCACAGGAGTCGTGCGCGCTCGTGCGGCGGAGGCGCCAGGCTCGCCGATCCGCTCGAACTCTCCCGGTGACGGTGCGAGGCCCGGCCAACCGCCGAACCTCGCACCCACGCGGCGCGCTTCGAGCTCATGCGCGCCGGCACGCGCTGCGAACCGCCGCCGGCTCGAGGAGGCCCAGGTACCCCGTCGCGCACGGCTTCACAACGCGACGCGAGGACGTCCGGCGGGAGGGGGTCGCCGATGGCGTGCCGGCGGACGAGTGGGCGCAGGCCCCCGTCGGATAGAGGCGGATCGTGCACGTCGGCTGACGAGCCGCGTCCGCAGTGCCAGGCGCGACGAGCCCGATACCGACGGCTGCGAAGAGGGTCGCGATGACCTGAACGCGGGTGAGAATTGCAGGACTCATATCTCCTCCTTCTCGTGTCCTCCGGCGAGTGCCGGTCGTGCTCGACGGTAGGAGGGGCGCAAGCGGCTGCCATCCAGGAAAACCCGGAAGGCGGCGCGTGTTCAGGGATGGCCGTGACCGAGAGGCGTAAGCCGATCAGGGTTTTCCGGGACGTGTCGCCGGGCGTGTCGCCCAGACTTGGGGTGTGGCCCGACGCTCCTCTCGCCGCGCGTCCCGCGCGACACCGGGTTCGTGCGGATTCCGCGCTAAGCGCTCGAGACGCGCCGCGGCTCGCTGAGATAGAGGTGCCAGAGGAGCCGCGCCGCGCTTGCGCGATGCGGGCGCCATGCCTCCCCGATCCGGTCGAGCTCGTCCGGTGACGGTCGCTCGGCGAGCCCGCGCGCCCGCCGGGCCGCCTCCTGGAGGGCGATGTCCCCGATCGGCCAGGTGTCCGGCCGGCGAAGCGCCGAGAGGAGGTACACCTCGGCCGTCCACGGGCCGATGCCGGGGAGCGCGACGAGCGCCGTGCGGACGTCGTCGTCGTCGAGCGACGCGACGACGTCGAGATCGAGCGATCGCTCGACGATCGCCGTGGACAGCGCACGGACGTAGCGGTTCTTCTGCCGGCTGAAGCCGTCCGCCCGCAGGTCCTCGTCGGTCGAGCGGAGGACGCCCTCGGGCGTGACCTCGCCGATACGCGCGGCCAACCGGTCGTAGGCCGCCTTCGCGGAGGCGAGCGAGACCTGCTGCTCGAGAATCAACAGGACGAGCGTCGGAAACCCCGGCTCGCGCGCCCAGAACTCGGGCAGGCCGTGCGTCGAGACGATCGCCGCGAGGTCCGGATCGGCGGCGCAGAGCTCGGCCGCGGAGGCCGCGAACGTCGCCTGGTCGAGCATCCGGTGACCGTACCCTCCGCGCGTCCGTGCGCGTGGCCGTTGCGGTGGGACGCCGCTCTGGGATACGGTGAGGCCATGAGCCGCCGGCCCCAGCCCTCTTCCGCTCCGCGTTCGGGCCCGGCGCTGCTCCTTCTCCTCCTTCCCCGCTAGGGGAAGCGAGCGTGCACATACACCCGCCGTGCTCCCGCACATCGCCGGGAGTGGTACGCCCCCGCCCAGGAGAAGCCCAATGCCGATGCCGTTCCGTCACTACCGCCCGTACGCCGCCGTCGACCTCCCCGACCGGACCTGGCCCGACGTCGTCCTCGAGCGAGCGCCCATCTGGTGCTCGACCGACCTCCGGGACGGGAACCAGGCGCTCGTCAACCCGATGGACGCCGCCCGGAAGCGTCGCTTCTTCGACCTGCTCGTCCGGCTCGGCGTCAAGGAGATCGAGGTGGGCTTCCCGGCGGCCTCGAAGGCCGACTTCGACTTCTGCCGCGTGCTCGTCGAGGACGGCCTGATCCCCGCCGACACGACGATCGCCGTGCTCACCCAGGCACGTCCCGAGCTGATCGAGCGGACGTACGAGGCGATCGAGGGCGCGCCCCGCGCGATCGTCCACCTCTACAACTCGACCTCCGAGACCCAGCGGCGCGTCGTGTTCCGGCTCGACCGCGACGGGATCACGGAGCTCGCGGTCCGCGGCACCGCGCTCTGCAAGGCGCTGGCCGCCCAGACGGACACGAACGTCGTCTTCCAGTACTCGCCCGAGAGCTTTCACCACACGGAGCTCGAGTACGCACTGGAGATCTGCGAGGCCGTCGCGGAGGAGTGGGGGCCGGCCCCGGACGCGAGGATGATCGTCAACCTGCCGACGACGGTCGAGGCGTTCCCGCCGAACGTCTACGCCGACCGGATGGAGTGGTTCTGCCGGCGCTTCACGCGGCGGGAGAGCGCGATCATGTCCGTCCATCCTCACAACGACCGCGGCACGGCCGTCGCGACGGCCGAGCTCGGACTGATGGCAGGGGCGGAGCGCGTGGAGGGCTGCCTGTTCGGGAACGGCGAGCGAACGGGCAACGTCGACCTCATCACGCTGGCGCTCAACCTCCTGACCCAGGGCGTCGATCCTGCGCTCGACCTCGCCGAGCTCGACGAGGCGCGTCGGATCGTCGAGGAATGCAACGAGCTCCCGGTCCACCCGCGGCATCCGTACGTCGGCGAGCTCGTCTACACGGCGTTCTCCGGCTCGCACCAGGACGCGATCAAGAAGGGGATGGACGCCCAAGAGCGCTCCGGCGCCGACCTCTGGGACGTCCCGTACCTGCCGCTCGACCCGAAGCACGTCGGCCGCGACTACGAGGCGATCATCCGCGTCAACTCGCAGTCCGGGAAGGGCGGCGTCGCCTACCTCATGAAGACCGAGCACCACCTCGACCTCCCGCGCGGGCTCCAGGTCGACTTCGCCCAGAAGGTGCAGGCGATCACCGACGTGCGCGGCGGCGAGCTGACCGCGTCCGAGTTGCTCGACGCGTTCACCGAGCACTACACGGGGGTCACCGAGCCGTACGCGCTCGTGTCGTACACCCATTCGAGCGGGGAGAGCGACACCCTCGTCGCGCAGATGATCGTCGACGGGGAGGAGACGGAGGTCGTCGGCGAGGGGAACGGCCCGATCGCCGCGCTCGTGCACGGGCTGGAGGAGCGCTTCGGCCTCGCGATCGACGTCCGCGAGTACCACGAGCACGCGATGTCGAAGGGCGAGGACGCGACGGCTGCCGCATACGTCGAGGCGGACGTCGACGAGGAGGCGTTCTGGGGCGTCGGGATCCACCCCTCGATCGTGACCGCGTCGCTTCGCGCGGTGATCAACGGCGTCAACCGCGCAACGCTCCTTCGTACCGCGCGCGACGCGGCCGCCGCCGCGTTCGACGCATGACCTCCCGTTTGTCGTGCCCGGGCGAGGGGTACGCCTCCCCGGGCACGACCAAGGAGGCAAATCCGAATGGACACGATCTGGTGGGTCATCATCGCGGCGGCGGTGGCGATCGTCGTCGTCGCGCTCGTCGCGCAGGCGTACATGCGGTCGAGGCGGCGTGCGGTTCTTCGCGATCAGTTCGGGCCGGAGTACGACCGCGCCGTCGGCTCGGCCGGTTCTCACCGGGCGGCGGAGCGCGAGCTCTCGGAGCGGGAGAAGGCCCGCGACGAGCTCGACATCCGTCCGCTGTCCGAGGACGCTCGCGCCCGGTTCACCGACGACTGGCAGCGCGCCGAGGGTCGCTTCATGGACGATCCGGAGCTCGCCGCCCGCGAGGCGGACCGGGTCGTGCGTGACGTGCTCGAGGAGCGCGGGTACCCGAGCGACGACTTCGACACGCAGGCGAAGGCGGTCTCCGTCGACTACCCGAAGGCGGTGCAGCGGTACCGCCACGGGCACGAGATGGTGCACGGGAACGGTGCGAGCGGCAGCGAGCGGACCGAGAACCTCCGGAAGGCGATGGTCGACTTCCGCTCGGTGTTCCACGAGCTCGTCGATGTCGTCGAGCCAGACGTCAGGGCCGAGCCCGTCGAGTCGCCCGAGCCGGCGACCCGCTCGTAGCGCGGGGCCGGAAACCACTGGCGGTGCCCGACGTTCAGCCGCGTCGGGCGCCGCTATAGTTCCGGCGCCATGCGGATGTAGCTCAGTTGGCTAGAGCGTCTGCTTGCCATGCAGAAGGTCGAGGGTTCGAGTCCCTTCATCCGCTTCGCTGAACCCGCTGTAAACAGCGTAAGTCTGTCCCGACACCGCAGGTCGGCTCATGACTTGGGAGTGTCGATAGTCAGCTCTTGGTCAGATTCGCGGCACGCTCGACCTCGCGCCAGCCCGTGCGTATGCCGATTCGACCGCGCGCGACTCCCTGGTGCCGAGGGAGGTGTCAGCAATGTCGTAGTGTCGCGGCGGTGAGTCGTTCGCGGATCGTCACGTTCGCGCCGAGACACGGCTCAAGGCGGGTTACGCGGCGACGTACCGGTAGATGACCCCCGGAGTCGCCGTCGTCAGTCGGAGCTCCCGAGACTAGCCCTTCCGTCCTGATTCTCTGGCTATGGGTCTAGCGCACAGAGCTACTGCCGACGCGATGCTCAGTGCCTGCGGCGGCGGGGGAGCGGCTGGGGCGCGGAACCGATGCGGCGGGTTCCCTCCAGCCGACGCCGCCGCAGCTTTGCCGTCAGTCGACGCGCCCCGGAGCGTGCCACCGAGGGTAGGGGGAGAGCGGCACAGCCCCAGGGGGCGCATCGGAGGAAGCCACGGACAGTCACTGCGCTCCAGCCGCCCCTTGGTGGAAACGGCAGGGATGCGCTCAAGCTCTAACCGCAGGAGGGCCGTCAACGGCTCCTCACCCTCCATCCTCCTCCTTTGCGGGGGCGAATACAGCGCCCCCGGTGGAACCGTGTGGAAAGGTGACCGGCAATCTCCGCACTTTGCGCGATGTTTCGACGCCCACCTGTGGAAACCCCGTCACAACGCGGCTACAGGGTTTCTCACAGACCCGCCAAGGGCATCCCGAAAGAGCCAGACGGGGGATGTGCCCGACCGTGGCGGCCGAGGCACTATCCAAACGCCTGGCCTGTCCCGACTCGAGCAAACGGCCAGCCGCAGCAGAAACCAACACCCGCCTCCTCGCAGGGGAGAGAAGCGGTTGAGGGCGCGGCCACTAGTCGAGGAGCCGCAGACCTGGCGGGCTTGTCCGCGGGCCGGTCGTCACCACTGGAAGCGCCAAGGCGTTCGCGCAGCCCCACCCGCCCGCGACCAGGGCGAAGCGTCGCCGCGGTTCTCGTCACCCAACGTCTTCGATGATCTCG
>Ga0111539_10009535_pt1 | contig 12251 bp, 9 predicted proteins | sample RhiMethybrSRZTD1_FD_79667 | JGI IMG/M metagenome (GOLD analysis project Ga0111539, IMG submission 79667) | Populus rhizosphere microbial communities from Tennessee, USA - Rhizosphere MetaG P. TD hybrid SRZTD1 (version 2) (version 2) | ecosystem: Host-associated > Plants > Roots > Rhizosphere >...
TCCGCGACCTGCACGTCTACCTTGGCCCGTCCCACGTCCTGCAGGGGATCTCGTTCGACGTGCCGAAGGGCGGCGTCACCGCCCTGCTCGGCCGGAACGGCGTCGGGAAGACGACGACGCTGCGCTCACTGCTCGGGCTGGTCCGTCCGCGCGGCAGCGTCGTGCTCGACGGGGAGGACATCGCGCGGCTGCCGACGCACCGGATCGTGGGCCGCGGCGTCGGGTATGTGCCCGAGGACCGCGACGTCTTCGCCGGCCTGTCCGTGAAGGAGAACCTCGAGCTGGCGGAACGCAACGGGAAGGCTCGCTACGACCTCGTCTACGAGCTCTTCCCGGAGCTCCGCGAGCGGGGGGAGCAGAAGGCCGGGACGCTCTCGGGCGGCCAGCAGCAGATGGTCGCGATCGGCCGCGCGCTGCTGAACGAGAACCGCATCCTGCTCGTCGATGAGCCCACGAAGGGCCTGGCTCCGCTCCTCGTCACGGAGGTCGCGCGCGTGCTGGAGCGGGTCAGCGAGAGCGAGACGATGCTGCTCGTCGAGCAGAACCTCGGCGTCGTGAAGCGCATCGCACGCGACGCGATCGTGCTCGACGGCGGACGCGTGACCTACGCCGGCCCGGCCGAGGAGCTGCTCTCCAATTCAGCCCGGGTGCGCAGCCTGCTCGGCGTCTCCGGCGCGGGAGGGCACTAGTGGACACGTTCGTCCTGCTCACCATCACCGGGCTCGCGCTCGGCGCGATGTACTTCCTGATCGCGTCGGGCCTCTCGCTGATCTACGGCCTCATGGGCGTCCTCAACTTTGCGCACGGGGCCTTCATCACCGTCGGCACCTACGCGACCTGGTACAGCGAGACGAAGCTGGGCGCGATCGGGTCGTCGCCGCTGCGCTTCCTCGTCGCGGCCGCGATCGGGCTCGCGGCGGGCGCCGTGCTCGGAGCGCTGGTCGAGATCGTGCTGATCCGGCCGCTCTACCTGCGCCACATCGAGCAGGCGCTCGTGACGGTCGGCCTCTCGTTCGTGCTGATCGCGCTCGTCGAAGCGATCTGGGGCCCCACCGAGCGCATCTACCCGACGCCGAAGTGGATGTACGAGACAACGACGATCCTCGGCGCGCAGATCCCGAACGACCGCTTCGTCGAGATCGCGGCTGCGGCCGGCGTGCTGCTCGCGCTGCTCGGGTTCCTGCGCTACACGCGCTACGGGCTGATCATCCGCGCCGGCGTCGAGAACCGGGCGATGGTCACGGCGCTGGGCATCGACGTGAAGAAGGCGTTCACGCTCGTGTTCGCGATCGGCGGCGTGGCGGCCGCGCTCGCCGGCGTGCTGGCCGGCGTCTACTACGGCTCCGTCGACCCGACCCAGGGGACCTCGCTCTTGATCTTCGCGTTCATCGTGACCGTGATCGGCGGGCTGGGCTCGCTCACGGGTGCCGCGGCGGCGGCCGTCGTCGTCGGGCTGGTCCAGCAGTACGCGAACTACTACGCCTCGTCCGGGACCGGCGACCTGGCGGTCGTCCTGCTGCTGGCGTTGACCCTGCTCGTTCGGCCGGGCGGCCTCGCGCCGAAGGTGGCGCATTGAGGCGCGCGCTCGGGATCCTGGTCGCCGTCGCGGTGTTCGGACTGCTCGCGCTCGTCCCGAAGATCTCGATCGGCACGCACGGCGTCTTCAGCTCGGAGCTGAACAGCCCCGGAACGCTGCAGCTGCTCGGCCTGATGCTCGTCTTCGGCGGCGTCGCGCTGACCTACGACCTGCTCTTCGGCTTCACCGGCCTGCTCTCGTTCGGCCACGCCCTCTACTTCGCGGTCGGGGTCTACCTGACGGCGATCGCGACCACGAGGTGGGACTGGAGCCTCGGCCAGGCGCTCGGGTTCACGGCGCTCGTCGGCATCCTGCTCCCGCTCGTCCTCGGCGCCGTCAGCCTGCGCGTCGCGGGGATCGCCTTCGCCATGGTCACGCTCGCCTTCGCCGAGGCCGGCTCGATCCTCGTGGACAAGAACCCGCACGGGTGGACCGGCGGCGAGGAGGGCGTGCCGGTCGCCTACCAGAAGCTGCCCGAGGCCTTCGTCGGCGTGCTGAACACGAAGAACCTCTACTGGCTCGCGCTCGGCTATCTCGCAGTCGTGTTCGTGCTCGTGAACTGGGCGGTCGACTCGTCTCCGGGCCGCGTCTGGCAGGCGATCCGCGAGAACGAGCGCCGCGTCGAGGTCCTTGGGCTGCAGCCGTTTCGCTTCAAGCTGATGGCGTTCGTCTTGTCGGCCTTCCTCGCCACGGCCGGCGGCGTCGTCTACGTGCTGCTGATCGGCGGCGCCACACCGCAGGTGACGACGCCGTCCTTCACGCTGGCACTGCTGCTGATGGTGGTGATCGGCGGCACCGGGACGCGCTGGGGCGCCGTGCTCGGCGGGGCCGTCTACACCTTCCTCGACAACCGGCTGCTCGACTGGTCCGACTCGGAGCGGATCCAGGACCTCCCGAACGTGCTCAGCACGCCGCTGTCCGAGCCGCTGTTCGTGCTGGGGACGCTCTTCATCCTGCTCGTCTACTTCCTGCCGGGCGGGCTGGCCGGGCTAGCGCGGCTGCGGCCGCGGCGGAGCGGCGTCGCCCTACTCGACGAGCCCGTCGCCACGGTCGAGGCGGAGCTGGAGCGCGTATGAAAAGGCCCGAAGCGGTGAACGGCGGCGTCAAGCTCGCCTACGAGGTCCGCGGGTCGGGCCCGCCGCTGCTGCTCGTCCAGGGTCTGGGCTACGGGCGCTGGGGCTGGGAGCCGATCCTCGACCCGCTCGCGGACACGTTCCGGGTCGCGTTCTACGACAACCGCGGCATCGGCGAGAGCGACATCCCGCCGGGGCCGTACACGGCGAAGCAGCTCGCCGACGACGCGGTCGCCGTGCTCGACGCCGCCGGGATCGATCGCGCCGACGTGCTCGGCACGAGCCTGGGCGGGATGGTCGCGCAGGAGCTCGCGCTCGCGTACCCCGAGCGGGTCGAGCGCCTCGTCCTCGCGTGCACGACGCCGGGCGGCCCGTCGTCGCACCCGATGCCCCGGCAGACGGTCGACCTGATGGCGGCGGCGCCGACGCTGCCGCCGGAGATGGCGCTGCGGCGGTTCGTCGAGAACGCGCTCTCGCCCGAAGCACCCGAGGAGCTGGTCGAGCGCATCCTCGCGCTGCGGCTCGCGAACCCGTTCGACCCGGCCGGCTGGCAGGCCCAGGCGGCGGCGGGCGCGGCGTTCGACGCGTTCGACCGTCTGGAGGGGATCGCGGCGCCGACGCTCGTCGTCACCGGCGAGGAGGACGTCGTCGTCGACCCGCGCAACTCGGAGCTCCTGGCCGAACGGATTCCGACCGCGCGGCTCGAGCGCGTCCCCGGCGGCCACCTCTTCTTCTGGGAGGATCCGGACGAGCTCGTGTCTCTCGTCAAGGAGTTCCTGCGGTGAGCGGCCGGCTCGTACTCGGCAGCTGGATCCGCGACCGGGCTCGTACGACGCCGGGACGGACGGCGATCGACTTCGACGGCAGGATCGTCACTTACGCCGAGCTCGACGACCGTTCCGAGCGGCTGGCGGGCGAGCTCCTCGGAGCCGGCCTCGTGCGCGGCGACCGGGTCGCCACGCTGACCGGCAACTCGCCGGAGCACGTGGCCGTGCTCTTCGCCTGCGCAAAGGCAGGCTTCGCGCTCGTGCCGCTGAGCCGGCGCCTTTCGGCGGCCGAGCTCGCGTACCAGCTTGACGACTCGGAGCCGGCAGTGCTCCTCGTCGAGGACGAGCTCGCCGCGCTCGCCGACGCGGCGCTCGAGCAGGCCGAAGTGCGACCCTCACGCCGGCGCATCGAGGACGAGCCGCCGCCCGCCGGTGCGGTCGACGTCGAGGTCGCCGACGACGATCCGCTCTTCCTGATCTACACCTCCGGCACGACCGGGAAGCCGAAGGGCGCCCTCCTGACCCACGCCAACTGCTTCTGGACGAACCTCTCGTTCGACCTCGCCACCGGCGTCTCCGGCGACGACGTCGCGCTGCAGGTGCTGCCCCAGTTCCACTGCGGCGGCTGGAACGTCCAGCCGTTGCTGACCTGGTGGAAGGGCGGCACCGTCGTCCTGGAGCGCAGCCTCGACCCCGCACGCTGCCTCGGGCTGATCGAGGAGAAGCGCGTCACGACGCTGATGGGGGTGCCGGCGATCTATCTCTTCATGGCGCAGGAGCCGGCCTTCGAGGGCGCCGACCTCTCGAGCGTCCGGCGCGCCGTGGTGGGCGGGGCGCCGATGCCCGAGGCCCTGCTCGAGACGTGGCGCGGGCGCGGGATCGAGATCGTGCAGGGGTACGGGCTCACGGAGGCCGCCCCGAACGTGCTCTGCCTGCCGGCCGAGGACGCCGTCCGCAAGCAGGGCTACGCCGGCAAGCCGTACCCGTACGTGGAGGTGGCCCTGCGCGACCCGGGCTCCGGTGCCCTGCTCGACGGCGCGGGCGAGGGCGAGCTCGTCGTGCGAGGCCCGAACGTCTTCGCGGGCTACTGGCGTAACCCAGAGGCGAGCGCGGCGGCGCTCGCGGACGGCTGGCTGCTGACCGGCGACCTGGCCCACCGCGACGAGGAGGGCTACTACCGGATCGCCGCGCGCCTGAAGGACATGTACATCTCGGGCGGCGAGAACGTCTACCCGGCCGAGGTCGAGAGCGTGCTGCACGAGCACCCGGCAGTCGCGGACGCCGCGGTGGTCGGTGTCGCCGACGAGCGCTGGGGCGAGGTCGGGATCGCGGCGGTCGTGCTCGCCCCGGGCGCAGCGGCCGACCAGGACGAGTTGCTCGAGCACTGCGCCGGCCGGCTCGCGCGCTTCAAGGTGCCGCGCGAAGTCCGGTTCGTCGACGAGCTCCCCCGCTCGGGCATGGGCAAGGTGCGGAAGGACGAGCTCCGCGGCCTGATCGTCCAGGAGGCGCCGGCGTGAAGCCGGTCGACGTCGCGGCCGCGCCGACCGCCGTGGACGGCCGCGCCCTCGGCACCCGCGGAGCCAGGACGCGCCAGCGGCTGCTGGACGCAGCCGAGGCCGTCTTCGCCGAGCACGGCTACCACGACGCGTCGATCGTCAAGATCACCGACACGGCCGGCGTCGCGATGGGCACCTTCTACCTCTACTTCCGGGGCAAGAAGGAGATCTTCGACGAGCTCCTCCGCGACCTGAACCGGCGCGTTCGACACGCGATGAGCGAGGGCTCGTCGCAGGGGACGACGCGGCTCGAGCAGGAGGTGCTGGGCTTCCGCGCCTTCTTCCGCTTCACCGCCGAGCACCCGGGCCTCTACCGCGTGATCAGGCAGGCGGAGTTCGTCTCGCCCGAGATGCTGCGCTACCACTACGACAAGCTCTCGAGCGGCTACGTCGAGGGCCTGCGCGCCGCCGCGGAGCGCGGCGAGGTCGGGGACATCGATCCCGAGGTGACCGCCTGGGCGTTGATGGCCGCGGGCGAGCTGATCGGCATGCGCTGGATCCTCTGGGACGAGCGGGACGAGATGCCTCAGCACGTCCTCGCCGAGCTCGAGCGCATCATCGCCTGCGTGCTGGAGACGCGCCGGTGAGCCGCATCAGCCTGGCCGCCGTCGCCTCCTACCTGCCGGAGCGCTGGATGACCGCAGCCGAGATCGCGGAGGAGACCTCGATCCCGGAGGAGATCGTGGTGGAGAAGTTCGGCCTGCGCGGCAAGCACATCGCCGCGCCCGACGAGCACGTCAGCGACATGGCCGTGACGGTGGGCGGCCGGCTGCTCGACGAGCAGGGGGTCGACCCCGAGTCGGTCGACCTCGTCCTCTACTTCGGCTCGATGTGGAAGGACTACCCGGTCTGGCAGGCGGGTCCGGCGATCGCGCACCGCCTCGGCTGCGAGAACGCCTACGCGGTCGAGTACGCGAACGTCTCCTACGGCGCCCCGGCCGCGGTGCGCCTCGCGCGAGTCGTACCTGCTCGACTACGAGAACGAGCGCGCGCGCTTCATGATCAACTTCGGCGACGGCGCCGCCGCCGCGCTGTTCGTCAAGGACGGCGGGACGAACGAGGTGCTCGGCTCGTTCGGCATCACGGACGGCTCGCTCTCGCGCCACGTGAAGGTGCCTTCGGGTGGAAGCGTCGATCCGGACGGCGCGGAGCGCTCGCTCGACGTTCTCGACCAGACGGCGATGAAGGCGCGCCTCGACGACGTGAGCCTGCCCAACTTCGTGCGCGCCGCCGAGGGCGCGCTCGCCCGCTCGGGCGCGACGCTGGCCGACGTCGCCTACCTCTGCGGGATCCACATGAAGCGATCGATGCACGATGCGCTCGTCGAGGAGCTCGGGCTCGAGCCGGACCGAGCGGCGTACCTCGACGACGCCGGCCACATGAGCGGCGTCGACCCGATTCTCGCCCTCGACCGCGCGAGCCGGGCGGGCACGATCGCCGACGGCGACCTCGTCCTGCTCCTCGCTGCCGGCACCGGCTACACCTGGGCCGCGAGCGTCGTCCGCTGGGGCGATGCGGCCCCATGACCCGTCGACCTACAGGAGGTAACGCCTGATGCGCCGACTCGCCGTCCTCGCGGCCCTGCTCGCCGCCCTCGTCCTGCCCGCCTCGGCCGCGCCGGCGGCCGGCACGACCTTCCCGCCGGGCTTTCCCACCATCCTGGACGCCTCGCTGGGGACGCCGGTCCTCGGCTTCGGCGGCTCGGGCAAGGTGCACCGGACGCCCGTCATCCTGCTCCACGGCAACAACGACACGCCCTATCCGACCGCCTGCAACCCCTTCGGCGACGTGCAGGCGCTCGCCGACCACCTGCTCGCAAACGGCTACGCGCCCTCCGAGGTGTGGGCGCTCGGCTACCAGGGCGATCAATGCGACCTCGCCGCCGACCAGACGCGGCGCTCCGCGTTCGCGCATTCGACGGTGGCCAACGTCCCCGACCTGCGTGCGTTCGTGCACGCGGTGCTCCGGTACACGGGCGCGAAGCGCGTCGACATCGTCGGGCACAGCCTCGGCGGCACGCTCGCGCGCGAGTGGCTGCGGCAGGATCACGCCTACCACCTCGTCTCGCACCTCGTCGCGATCGACAGCCCGAACCACGGCATCGTCGACTGCTCGCCCGATCCGCTCAACTACTTCCAGCTGCCGGTGTTCGGCGGCTTCACGCCCGACAGCGCGGTCTGCGTCGAGTACGGGGCGGAGGACACCGCGTTCCTGCAGGCGCTGAACCGCAAGGAGACGCCGGCGCCGACCCACTACCTCGCCATCCGGAACGCGGACACGAGCTTCGTCTACTTCTCGGCGCAGGACGGCTTCTTCGCACCGGTGCCCGCCGAGGATCGCACGGGCGCCGCGCACGATTTCTCGAGGAGCGCCGAGCTGCACGGCAAGCGGGCGCTCAACGTCTCCCTCACCGGTCAGGGCCGCTTCGATCCGATCCTCGGCACGGCCCACATCGGGATCCTCAACTCGCCCGAGACCTGGAGCCTTGTCACGGAATTCCTCAGCGACTGAACGAGTCGCGATCGTCACGGGCGCGGCCGGCGGGATCGGTCGCGCCCTGACGGCACGGCTCGAGGCCGACGGGTGGCGCGTCCTGCCGGTGGACGTCCGCGGCGGCTTCGAGGCGGATCTGAGCACGCGCGATGGAAACCGGGCAGCCGTCGACGAGGCGTTGGCGCGGTTCGGCCGAATCGACGCGGTCGTCGCCAACGCGGGCTTCCAGCACGTCGCACCGATCGAGGAGTTCCCCGAGGAGCGCTGGGACGCCCTGCTCGCGCTGCTGCTGACGAGCCCCTTCCTGCTCGCCAAGTACAGCTGGGAGGCCCTCGCTGCGAGCGGCGACGGCCGGTTCCTCGCGATCGCGTCTGTGCACGGGCTCATCGCCTCCCCGTACAAGGCGGGCTACGTGGCCGCCAAGCACGGGCTGCTCGGGCTCGTGAAGACGCTGGCGCTCGAGGGCGCCGAGCACGGCATCGGCGTCTCGGCGATCTGCCCCGCCTACGTCCGCACGCCGATCGTCGAGTCGCAGATCGCCGACCAGGCGAGAGCCCACGGGATCGGTGAGGAGCGCGTGCTCGAGGACGTGATCCTCGCCCCGCAGGCGGTCAAGCGGCTGATCGAGCCCGAGGAGGTGGCCGACGTGGCGGCGTTCCTGCTCGGACCGGGCGGCCGCAGCTTCACCGGCTCGCCGCTCGTCATGGACCTCGGCTGGACGGCGCGCTAGGAGCCGCTCAGTAGCATGGACGGACGGCGGATCCGACCGGTTCCGCCTGTCGTCATGGACCAGCCCGTCCTGCACCCGTTCGTCCGGGAGCTGGCCGACAGCGAGCGGCTCCAGCTCTTCGCGGATGCTCTCCCCGAGCGCGCTCGGGTGTCCGACCCTGCCTTGCCGCTCGTCGTCACGGCGCTCCGTGAGCGGCTCGAACGCGGTCTCGTGGTGCTCGTCCCGGAGGACGGAGACGCGCGCGACCTTGCCGAGGCGGCCGGCTGGTTCATCGGGCCGCAGAACGTCGGCCTGTTCCCGAGCCGTGGCGTGCGCTGGGAGTCGGGCCTCGAGCCGCCTCCGCACCTGGTCGGCGAGCGGCACCGGGCGCTCGACGTCCTGGCGGGCGGCGGCCTCGTCGTCGCGTCGGCGGCGGCGCTCGCGGAGGGTGTGCCCCCGGAGGAGGCCCGGCCGCAGGCGCTCCGGCTGAGCTTGGGGGACGAGCCGGGCATCGAGGCCCTCGCCGAGCAGCTCGCGCTCGCCGGCTACGAGCGGGTCGACCGGGCCGAGGAGCGCGGCCAGTTCGCGCTGCGCGGCGGCCTCGTCGACGTCTACCCGACGACCGGCCGCGAGCCGCTGCGGATCGAGCTCTTCGGCGACGAGATCGAGGCGATCCGTGCCTTCTCCGCGTTCACCCAGCGGACGCTGCACCCCGTCGAGACCGCCACCATCCGGCCGGCGGCCGAGCGCCGGATCGACCTCAGGGAGGTGACGCTTCCGGACGACGAGGGCGGCGAGGCTCCTGGCTCCCCCGACGACCTCGTCCCGGCGATTCCCGGAGGGCCCGATCTCGTCTGGCAGGTCGACGAGGTCCGGCAGGTCTGGGCCGAGGAGTTCCCCGGCGTGCCTCAACCCTCGCTCGCGGGCGTGTCCGAGCTCGACCCGCTGCCGCAGGGGCAGCGGCACGCCTTCGAGGCGCAGCGGCCGGCGATCGCCGCGCGCGGCCTCTCCGAGGCGGAGAACGAGCTGCGTGGTTTCGCGCACGCGGGCCATCGCGTGGTCGTCGCGTTTCCCCACCGCGGTGAGGCGCTCCGCACCCAGAACCTGCTGCGCCGCGTCGACGCCGGGCTGCTCGAGCCCGGCGACGACCTGCCGCCCGAGGGCGAGCTCGCCTTCGCGGTCGCTCCCGCGCGTCGCGGCTTCGTGTGGCGCGACCTCGGCCTCGTCCTGCTGCCCGACACGCAGGTCTTCCGCAAGCGCCCACCGCGCGCCGACACCCGTCTCGGACGCGCGCTCCAGTCGTTCGCCGACCTGCGCACGGGCGACCACGTCGTCCACGAGGACCACGGCATCGGCCGGCTGATCGGCTTCGAGACGAAGGAGGTGGCGAGCGTCACGCGCGACTACCTCCTGCTCGCCTTCCGCGGCGACGACCGCCTCTACGTCCCGCACGAGCAGATCGGCAAGGTCTCGCGCTACGTCGGCGCCGACGGCGCCGTGCCCGCCCTCTCCAAGCTCGGCGGCAAGGCGTGGCAGCTCCTGAAGACGCGCGCGCGTGAGAGCGTCCGTGAGCTGGCGGGCGAGCTGCTGCAGCTCTACGCGCAGCGTCAGCAGGCGCCGGGCATCGCCTACGACCTCGAGCACGAGTACATCGAGCGGCTCGAGGCGTCGTTCCCGTACCGGGAGACCGACGACCAGGCCGCGGCGATCGAGGCGGTCAAGGAGGACCTCGAGACCGCCAGGCCGATGGACCGGCTCGTCTGCGGCGACGTCGGCTTCGGCAAGACGGAGGTGGCGGTGCGGGCCGCGTTCGCCGCCGCCGTCAACGGCAAGCAGACGCTGATGCTCGTCCCGACGACCATCCTCGCGCAGCAGCACTGGAACACGTTCCGCGAGCGCTTTCGCGACTTCCCCGTGACCGTCGAGATGGTCTCGCGGTTCCGCAGGCCCGCCGACGTGAAGCGGATCCTGGCCGACTTCGCCGCCGGCAGGGTCGACGTCCTGATCGGCACGCACAGGGTGCTTTCGCGCGACGTCATCCCGAACGAGCTCGGGCTCGTGATCGTGGACGAGGAGCAGCGCTTCGGCGTCGCCCAGAAGGAGCTCCTGCGGCAGCTGCGCCTCGAGGTCGACGTCCTGTCGCTGAGCGCGACGCCGATCCCGCGCACGCTGCACATGTCCCTGTCGGGGTTGCGCGACATCTCCGTGATCGAGACCCCGCCGGAGGGGCGGCGCCCGATCAGGACGCACGTGGGCGAGTACGAGGAGGACCTGATCAAGCAGGCGCTCGAGCGGGAGACCGCGCGCGGCGGCCAGTCCTTCTACCTGCACAACCGCGTCGAGACGATCGAGGAGGCGGCCCAGAAGCTGCAGCAGCTCGCGCCGGAGCTCCGCGTCATCGTCGCCCACGGACAGATGCGGGAGCGGGAGCTCGAGGAGAAGATGCTCTCGTTCCTCGCCGGCGACGCGGATGTCCTCGTCGCCACCACCATCATCGAGTCCGGCCTCGACATCCCACAGGCGAACACGCTGATCGTGGAACGCGCGGACACGCTCGGGCTGGCCCAGCTGTACCAGATCCGCGGGCGGGTTGGCCGCTCGGACCTCGTGGCCCACGCCTACCTCTTCTATCCCGACCACTCCGAGCTCACCCAGGAGGCCCGCGCCAGGCTCGCCACGCTCGCCGACCACACCGAGCTCGGCGCCGGCTTCGCGATCGCCATGCGCGACCTGGAGATCCGGGGCGCGGGCGACCTGCTCGGCGCGGAGCAGTCCGGCCACGTGGCGGCGCTCGGCTTCGAGCTCTACGTCGAGATGCTCGGCGAGGCGGTCGCGGAGCTCTCCGGCCAGCGCCGCCCGGTCGCGCGCCCGGTGCGCGTCGACGCGCGGATCGACGCCTACGTGCCGGGCTCGTACATCGGAGCGGAAGCGCTCAAGATCGACCTCCACCGTCGCATCGCGCTGTCTGAGAGTGAGGACGAGCTGCGCGAGCTCGAGGCCGCCACCGAAGACCGCTACGGGCCGCTGCCCGACCCCGTTCGGAACCTCTTCGCGATCCAGGAGTCGAAGCTGAAGCTGGCCCGGATCGGGGCGGACTACCTCGTCTTCCGCGGCGGCCGTGCCTCGGTGGGCCCGCTCGTGCTCGGTTCGGGCGAGCTGCGAAGCCTCCGCGGGGAGATCGACACGGCGGTCTACACGACCGCCAGGCAGGAGGTCACGTTAAGAGGCGATGAATTTTCCGAAGCCGTTCGATTAGTCGATGCTATACTGGCCACGCGCCAGGCAGCGTGAGCAAAACCGCTGCAAATGGCGCTCTTTCTATGAAAACGCCCAGGTTTACAAGCATCGCGCTCGCGGCCGTCCTCGCCGCCTTTTTCCTCGCCGGCTGCGGTGGCAGCTCGGACTCCAAGGACGTGCCCAGCGATGCCGTCGCGGTGGTCGGCGACCAGGAGATCTCGAAGCAGCAGTTCGACGCCCTGATCGCCCAGGCGCGGGCGAGCGCCACGCAGCAGAAGCGGACCTTCCCGAAGGCCGGCACGCCCGAGTTCAAGAACCTGCAGAACCAGGGGCTCGAGTACCTCGTGCGCCGTGCCGAGTTCGAGCAGAAGGCCGACGACATGGACGTCAAGGTCACCGACCAGCAGGTCAACGAGCGGCTCGAGCAGCTCAAGAAGCAGTTCTACGGCGGCGACGACAAGAAGTTCAAGAACTCGCTCAAGAAGCTGAAGCTCACCGAGGACCAGGTCAAGAAGGACGTCCGCGCCCAGTTGCTCGAGGAGGCCCTCTACAAGAAGGTCACCGGGGACGTGAAGGTCTCCGACAAGGACATCCAGGACTTCTACGACAAGAACAAGGCGCAGTACAAGCAGGCTGCGACGCGCGAGGTGCGCCACATCCTCGTGAAGACGAAGGCCAAGGCCGACGCGCTCCACGCGCAGCTCGAGAGCGGCGCCGACTTCGCGAAGCTCGCGAAGAAGAACTCCGAGGATCCCGGCTCGAAGAGCCAGGGCGGCAAGCTCACGGTCTCGCAGGGCCAGACGGTTCCGCCGTTCGACAAGGCCGCCTTCTCCCTCGACA
>Ga0111539_10009536_pt1 | contig 12251 bp, 10 predicted proteins | sample RhiMethybrSRZTD1_FD_79667 | JGI IMG/M metagenome (GOLD analysis project Ga0111539, IMG submission 79667) | Populus rhizosphere microbial communities from Tennessee, USA - Rhizosphere MetaG P. TD hybrid SRZTD1 (version 2) (version 2) | ecosystem: Host-associated > Plants > Roots > Rhizosphere >...
CCCGTGAGCTGCAGCGCCATCAGGAAATCGCTGGCCTTCCTGATCCCGCGGATCAGGTTGTTCTTCAGGTCGATGATCGTCGGCCGTCCGGCGCCGGACGCCACGGCGACGTGGTCGAAGCCGTGCGCCCACGCGTCCTCGATCGGGATGGTGCCGCCGAACCGGACGCCGCCGTACATGCGGAGGCCGCGCCGTCGCGCGAGCGTCAGGTACAGCAGCGTCAGGAAATTCTTGTCCCAGCGGACCGTGATGCCGTATTCCGACACCCCGCCAAAGCCTTCGAGGACGCGCCGGTCGAGCGGACGGTAGATCTCGCTCCAGTCCCGGATCGGACGCGGCGGGACATCATCGGTCCCGACGATGTCATCGGGCAGCGGCTCGATTTTCAGGGCGTCCACACCCACGACGCCGAAGCCCTCGTTGACCAGGTAGTGCGCCAGCGTGTAACCGGCCGGGCCAAGGCCGACGACCAGCACGTTCTTGCCGTTGTACGGAAGCGCGTGGGGACGGCGGACGTTCAGCGGGTTCCAGCGGGTGAGCAGACCGTAGATCTCGACGCCCCACGGCAGGGTCAGAACGTCCGTCAGCACCGTGGTTTCGATCTGCGGGATGTTGACCGGCTCCTGCTTCTGGTAGATGCACGATTTCATGCAATCGTTGCAGATGCGGTGCCCGGTGCCCGGGCACATCGGGTTGTCGATCATCACCAGCGCGAGCGCGCCGACCGCATCGCCCACCTTGCGAAGCGCGTGCATCTCCGAGATCTTCTCGTCGAGCGGGCAGCCGTCGAGCGCGATTCCCAGCGGGTTGACGACGACGCGCCCGTCCTTGTCGTGGAGGCCCTTCGAACACGAGTCCTTGTCGCGCTCGTGGCACAACACGCAGTAATGGATCTCGCTCAACGATTCCCGGCGCGTGAAACGCGGGTCTGTCAGACCGAAGCCATCGCGGCGTCGAAGGCGCCAGTCCGGGCCACGCATCGCTTCAGGCAGTTGCGGCTCGGGCCGCTGCACCTCGACGAGGTTCCAGTAATCGAGGGTCTCGGGAAACCGGAAAATCACCCAGTCGCGATAGGCGCGATCGTGGAGTCGCGCAGCGCACCAGCGTTTGAGCGCCTCCGTGTCGGGGCTAGGGGCCAGGGGCTGGGGGCTGGTGGTCCTCTCCCGGTCGAGGAGTGCGCAACCGGCTCGAGCCACGGCGAGCTCCCGATCGCTCGTCTGCTGATCCGCGATCATCCGCTCGACAACGGCGTCGTCTTCGGCGGACGCCGAGACGTGCGCGCCGCCCTTGAGCAATGGGAGCGCACGGCGGCGGACGAAGTCGACCTTGAAGCGGAAGAGGTCGTCCTGCGCGCGCGTAGACTCGGCAATCGCTTCTGCCGGCGTGTCGACCTCGAAGAGCCGCTGCAGGAATCGGCTGACGTGCGGTGCCATGCCGGTCAGAAGATTCGACAGCGCCAGCGGCGGCCGTGGCGCATCGGGGGCGCGGCGATAGGCGTCCCACTCGAGCCAGAACGCAGGATCGGCGGCGCGCACCTCCTCGCAGAACCTGTCGTAGAGCGACGCCAGGCGGTCGGGACGATGTAAGTCTTCGAACGTATAGCCTGGGAGGCCGAGTGCCGTGGTCACGAACAGAAAACGGTACTAGGGACTTCCGGCGCGAGTCAACCGCACGCGGCTCCGGCGGACTGATAAACTAGGCGACAGGTTGGCGTCCGTTGACCATCACGCTGAATGGCGACCGCTTCGAGATCGTGCGGCCACTCACGGTGACCGATCTGCTGGCGCACCTGGACATCGATCCGCGGCGGGTCGCCGTGGAGCACAATCTGTTCGTGCTGAAGCGCGACGCCTTCGATCGCACGGTCATCCGAGAGGGCGACTCGGTGGAGATCGTGAACTTCGTCGGTGGTGGGTAGTGAAGAGCCTGCCGCGCCGACCTGTCCCGCCGAAGCGCATCGCGCGAAGGCGGGGGCTCGGGGCTAGCTGCAGTGGGGACTAGGGGACTAGGGGACTGGCTTGGATACGTTCAAGATCGCGGATAAAACGTTTTCGTCAAGGCTCATCGTCGGGACGGGCAAGTATTCGTCACCGGCGGTGATGGTGCAGGCGCACGAGGCGTCGGGCGCCGAAATGGTGACGGTCGCGGTTCGCCGCGTGAATATTTCGGACCGGTCCAAGGAATCGCTGCTCGACTATATCGACACCGCCAAATACTTCCTGCTGCCAAATACCGCGGGGTGCTACACCGCGGACGACGCCATCCGGACCGCGCGGCTCGGACGCGAGGCGGGGCTGTCGAACTGGGTCAAGCTCGAAGTCATCGGCGACGAGCGGACGCTCTTCCCGGACAACACCGAGCTGGTCGAGGCCACGCGCGTGCTCGTGCGCGAGGGGTTCGTCGTGCTGCCGTATACGAGCGACGATCCGGTGACTTGCCGGAAGCTCGAGGACGCGGGGGCGGCCGCGGTGATGCCACTCGGCGCTCCGATCGGTTCGGGCCTCGGCATTCAGAACACCAACAACATCCGCATCATCCGCGAGTTCGCTCGCGTCCCGCTCATCGTCGACGCGGGTGTAGGCACGGCGTCGGATGCCGCGCTGGCGATGGAGCTTGGCGCCGACGCGGTCCTGATGAACACCGCGATCGCGGGCGCCCAGAATCCGGTGGCGATGGCCGAAGCGATGAAGCTGGCCGTGCGAGCGGGCCGCCTCGCCTATTCGTCCGGCCGCATCGCCCGTCGGATGTACGCCAACGCGAGCAGTCCCGTCGAAGGTCTGGTCGGCCGCTGATCACGAAGATGCCGGGACCCGACGATCTCGCGGCGCTCGAGGCGGAACGCGAGGCGGCGGACCGCGCATACAACGACGCGCTCACGCGGCTCGATCGGGCGGTTCAGCAGCTTCCTGCCGACTTCCCTCACCCGCCGCCGGTTCCCGACGAGCACCAGGTCACGCCGCTCAACACGCTGTGGAAGATCGATACACCCCCTCCCCGCGGCTTCAAACGCGGGTTTGTGGCGGCGGTCCGCCGGGCCGTGGCGCCGCTCTTCGAGCAGCAGCAGGCGTTCAATTCGGCGATGGTCGATCACGTCAACCGCAACGTCCAGGTCGCGCGGCAGTCCCGCGAAGCGATGGCGACGACACTGGACGTCCTTCGCGGCACGATCGAGGACCTGATCCGCTTTCAGACTCTGCTCGTCCTGTTCGCGCAGCAGATCACGCCCTACGTCGACACGCGCGATCGCGACGTCGCCGGGCTCCTGCGCGGGCTGTCCGGGGCCATCAACTCGGTTGCCGACGAGCTGATGAAGCGGTCGGACGCGATGCTGACGCGGGATCGACGCCACGAGATGCGGGTGTCCGCGCTCGAGAGCGAGCTCGCCGCGCTGCGCGGCCGCCTGGAAGAGCTCACGGCCGCGCTGTCGCGCGAGCGCGGCCGCGTCTAGACCAGATTCGCGGCGGCCTCTGATTTCACCACTTCCCACCAGGTCAGTTTCAACGCCGCCTCGGATGGCCGCGTGCGCAGCACCACCGTGAGTACCCATCCGGCAATCAGCGTCGCCGCGAGACCGAACGTCGACGGCCACATGAACCCGATGCTGGTGCGATAGGCGACGTAGTAGCTGGTGAAGCTTCCCAGGACGCCGGCAATCAACACGGGCACGGCGGTGGCGCGCCGGCTGAACATCGCCAGCAGGTAGATCCCGAACAGCGGACCGGTGAACGCGTTGATCAGCTTGTTCGCAATCTCGAGCAGACTGCCAATCCTCGAGACATTAATCGCGAGCAGCGTGCCGAGGGCGCCGAACCCCACCGTCGCCACACGCGCGACCAGCACCTGCCGCCGGTCGTCGCCGCGGCCGCCGCGATCGTCGGTCTGACGTCCGAGGACCAGCCGGTTGTAGAAGTCGACCACGACCACGGACGTGCACGAGTTGATCGCCGAGTCCACGCTCGACAACGACGACGCCATGATCGACGCGATCACCAGCCCGACGATGCCGCGCGGGAACGTCAGCGACATGAAGTACGGCAGGATCTTGTCGGTCGAGAAGTCTGGCGGCAGCGGATGGCGCTGGAAGTAGGCGAACAGCGCCAGACCGACGAACGAGAGCGCGAACATCCAGATGATGTCGCCAGCCGCCGTCACGACGAACGCCCGCCGGGCGTCCTTCAGCGACCGTGTCGTCTGCAGCCGCTGGACCATGATCTGATCGCCGACGTACGCCGCCATCCGTCCCACCATCAGCGCGAACATGATCGACACGACGTTGAGCGGCTGCTCGAAGAACGCCTGAACGCCCGCGAAGAAACCGTCAGGGGATCCCGCGATCGGCGCGAACAGCGTCGTCTTTCCGGCCGCAGAGGCGACCTGCCAGATTTCGCTCAATCCGCCCGGCACCGACCGCGAGGCGATCACGACGACCGCCGTCAGACCACCGAACCGCACCACGAACTGCGCCACATCGTTCCAGATGACCGCCTGCACCCCGCCCAGCGCCGTATAGAACGTCACGACCACGCCAAGCGCGAGGATGGTCCCGGTGAGCGGGATGCCGCCTCCGGTGGCCGCGCTGATGGCGAGACACGGGACGTAAATGGCTGTCGCCATCCACCCGAGCCGCCAGACGATGAAGATGCCGGCGGCGAGGGAACGGACGCGCACGTCGAACCGCGCCTCGAGGTACTCGTATGTCGTGTAGAGATTCAGCCGGCGGTAGAACGGGAGCGTAACCCTCGCCACCCACGGGTACAGCAGCAGCCACGAACTGGTGCCGACCAGCAGAATGAGCCCGTATCTGATCGTCGACGAGGGCTGCATCAGGTAGTCGATGGCGCTGTCGAGCGCGGCCATCAGCGACAGACCGACGGGCAGCCACGTCATCGACTGCCGGGCGCGGAAGAACTCGTCGAGGTTCACCTGGCGCCGGGAGAAGTAGAGACCGACGCCCGTGAGCATGATCAGGTACGCGACGAGGATCGCCGCGTCGATCGCGTGGATGCTGGTGTTCATGCGGTGTCCGTTTGTACTACAAGCCGCCGCGCAGACCACCGTCTCGCCTAAAATAGCGAGGTTCTGACCAGGACTGCGCTTCTCGCGAGCGTCGGAGCGGGGTTCGTCCTCGCCGTGCTCTATACCGTCTCGCCCGTCGGGCTGTGCGCCGGCACGCTCACGGTTGCGGCCGCAGTGCTCGCCCGGCGGAATCTACCGGACGACGAGCGCCGAGTGCTGACGACGATTGTGGCGACAGCGGTGGCGGTCCGGGTCGCCGCCATCGTCGCCATCTTCTTCACGAGCATTCCGATTCACGACGACCAGTTCGTCGGCGCCCTCACCGGTGACGGCGCGTACAGCATGACGCGCGCGCTGAGGACACGCGACCTGCTGCTGGGCGTTCCAGTCAACAAGTACGACTACGTCGTCGCCTTCGACGAGTACGGCCGCAACAGCTACGTCTCGTTTCTCACCCTGGCGCAGGTCGCCTTCGGACCGGCGCCCTATGGGGTCAGGCTGATGAACGCGGCGCTCTTCATCGCCGGCGCCTTGCTCCTTTACCGCCTCGCGAGGGGCACTCTCGGTCCGGCCCCGGCCCTGACCGGTCTGACGGCGGTGCTGTTCCTGCCCACGCTGTTCGTGTGGTCGATTTCCTTGCTGAAGGAGTCTCTCTACTTCACCGGCAGCGCCCTCATTCTCTGGGCGGCGGTCGTTGTCCTGCGAGCGGACACGTGGCGGGCGCGCGTGTATGGAGTTCTCGCCGCGCTTGCCGGCGCGATGGTCATCCGCGATCTGCGATCCGGCGCGGTCCTGCTCGCCGCCTGCGGCCTCGCGACTGGCCTTGCGATGCGGGCGGTCAGGGTGTCTTGGCGTCTTGCTGCAGTGGCGGCGATCGCCATAGTCCTGGCCCTGGCGTCGTTTTCGATCTTCCCGGCTGTGCAGGGCCGCGTCATCCGGGCGCTGGAATCGACGGCGAAAACCCATACCGGCCACGTCTTCACCGTCGGCCACGCCTACAAGCTGCTCGACGCCGGCTACTACTTCAATCCACAGACGCCGGCGGCGTCGACGTTGACGCTCGACAGGGGTCAGAGCGCCCGCTACGTTCTCCGCGCCGCGGTCAGCTTCGCGGTCGTGCCCACGCCCTGGCAGCTGGCGTCCGTGCGTGAGCTGGCGTTTCTGCCGGAACAGATGTTGTGGTACGTCATGCTGGCTCTGCTGCCGATCGGCGCCGTGGCTGGATGGCGGCGCGATCCGCTGGTCACGTGCCTCTTCCTTGGCTTCGCGCTTCCTACCGCCGCCGTCCTCGCGCTGACCAATGGCAACGTCGGCACCCTGTTGCGGCTGCGGGGACTGGTGACGCCGTACCTCGTCTGGGTCAGCGCGGTCGGCCTCTGCGCGTCGCTGGCAATGCTCACCCGCCGCGCCGGAGCCGGATCGTGACGTTGATCGACGACCGTGGCCGTCTGTTCGGGCGCCTCAACCTCGTCGACGCGGCGATTGCCGCGTTCGCACTCGTGCTGATACCGATCGGGTATGGAACCTTCCTGCTGTTCCGATCGGCCGCGCCGGCTGTCAGCTCGGTCACGCGGGTGCCAATCACGGCGGAAGAACGGCGTCTCGCCGGCGGCAGCCGCCTGTCGGCGAAGCTGAAGGTCCGCGGGTCGGGATTCCGGCCGATGCTTCGCGCCACCATCGGCGATGTGCCAGCGCTCGGATTCGTCTTCGAGAACCCGAACTCGGCCGACGTGCTGGTCGGAGAGACGGCACCGGGCACGCACGACCTCGTCATCTACGACGGCGTCCAGGAAGTGGCTCGGGCCGCAAAAGCCGTGACCATCCAGGCCGCCGCACCGGCGCGCGTCCGCGCCGTGGGCACTCTGTTCGATCTGGATGAAGCGACCGCTCGCGCCCTGCGCGTGGGACCGCTCGCAGGAGGGGGCGCTTCGCAAGGCGACATCGTGATGCTGGGCGATGTCCAGCCGGGCCGGCGTCAATTCGCCAGCGCACGCGCCGATGTCGAGGTGGCGGTGCCAGACCGCTGGGAGCGCCACGCCATCCTGATCCTTCAATGCGATCTCGATCCCAACTCCGACGGCTGTGCGCTGGGCGGAGTCCCGCTGACGGGCGTGACGAAGCCAGGGATCCGACTGATCGGTCCGACGTCGGCGGCGATGTCATTTGCGATCGACGAGCTGCTTCCGACCGACCCTGCACGTCGAGCCGTCGCCCGGGTCCGTTTTACAGGCGCCGCGGCGGCGATCGCGCTGCTTCGCGCGGGCGATCGCGATAACACCGCTGACGACCGCGCGGCGACCGTCACTGCCCTCGGCCGCCGAATGGACGACAGAGACACGGCATCGGTCGACGCGACGGTCAGTCTGGGCGTCGATCAGTCTCGCGACGGGTGGCGCTATCGAGGACATCTGGCTCTGCCCGGCGCTCCGTTCACACTGACCACGGACCGTTACGTCGCGAACGGGTCGGTGATCGAGCTGACGATCGATCCACACGGAGCGGATCGCTAACGCCATTCCATTGAAGGTCGAGACATGATTGAAAACCGCCGCGACGACTCTGCGTGGGCCGTAGAAGCGATTCATAGCAGTCGCCTCTGGACGCTGGCGCAGTCGTTTGCGCGCGTCGGGACCTCCAGCGTCGCCAATTCCAAAGCTCTGACACTGGCACGGCGATGCCGGGCCGGCTACGAGCGATTGTCAGGGCGCGAGCGCTTCCGGACGACGGCGGTTGCCGTCAGCGTCGCTACGGCCGTGCACGCGCTGCTGATTGGCTTCGTGCCGCTGGCGCTTCGACCGGCGGTGCCGCGTGCGTGGTGGTTGGTGGTGTCGGCCGCCGCGGCGATCGCCGCGGTCTGGGGGGGCGGGAGGGATCAGGCCAGGGACGCGTAGGACAGGAGCAGGTGCTCGAGCCAGAGCAGATAGATACTGCCCCACCGTGTCGCCGCGGCGGCGCGCCTGGGCGCAACCGTCCGGCTGTTGTTCGTTCGATCGAGATCGAGCAGCAGGACCCGGTCGGGATCGACGACCGCCGAGACGGCGCGGGTCTGGCTATGGTAGCGGAACGTTCGCCGTTCGTCCCGGCCGTCCCACCAGTCGGTGCGTTGCTGACCGTCGCCGAAGACGACGCGCAGCGTGATGCCGCGGCCGTTCTCGAACCCGCCGACGCGGTCCCCGCTTGCGCCGGTGAAGCGGGCATCACCGTACCGGCGTACGGTCACGGTCGTCGTGACCCCGCCGTCGGCGGCGCTCTCGCTGCTGAACGCCTCTACGCCGTAATCGAACACGCCTGAAGAACGGAAGACCGCGTCGAAAAACCAGGAGAGCCGCTGGCCGCTGACGTCCGTCGCCACGCGCTCGAAGTCAGCCAACTGCGGCGCCTTGCCTTTGAAGTCGCGGACGAACTGCAGGAGGATGGCGTCGAACACCGGACGCCCGACCCAGCGCTCCAGCGTGCCGAGCCCCACGACGGTCTTGCCGGCCAGTGCCCGTTCGTCGAGCGCCGAGATCGTTTGCCCCTGAACGTTGACGCCACGATGCGCGCGGAACGCGGACGCCGGCTCGCCGTCGGTTTCCGCCAGCAGGCGAATCCACATGAACCGCGGCACGAACCCGCCGAAGTAGCGTTGCTCGAGGATCGCAAAGCCCGGAGGATTGCTGCCCCGCTCGAAGGTCGGCACCACGGCGCGGCGCGCCGTGAATTCGACCAGGCCGTCGACGAACCACGTGGCCTGATTGCGGGCGTCGATGGCGGCATCCCAGCATCGGCGGCTGACCGCGCGCGCCACGGCGAGCTCGGGCGCCATCGATGCGACGAACGTCCACCACGGGACGCGATCGATCCGCGTACCACGGTCGACGGCGTCGCGTTCGTTCCAGGCGCGATCGGTCAGCGCGATCTCCTGAACGTCCAACGGCCCGGCCAGCGCAACGCACGTCTTGAGCGTCGCGGCTGCCGCCTCGAGATAGCGGTCGGCGTCGCGCGCGTGCTCGGGCTGCAGAGCGATCCGGACGTCAACCGGCTGTTGCTCCGGGATCTCGACGCGGGCGTGGAGGGCAATCGGCGGTCGTTGTGGCGCGCACGATGCGACAGCGATGGCCGCGCCGACGGCCGCCAGAGTGCGTGTTGATAGAATACGAATCAGTGTCGCGCCCTCCCGGCGAAGTGGTCGATCGGCGTACGTTCCTGAAGGCGGCGGCCGGTACGCTGACGGCGCTGTCGGCGCCCGGATATGCCGAAACCGCCGGCGCCACGCTCTACAACGGCATCCGACTGGCGGCGCCGTGGCCTCCAGTACGGCGCGGCATCCAGCCAACACCGCTGCACCCGCCGTATCTCGTGGACCGGCCGGAGATCGTGCCAATCGACGTCGGACGGCAGTTGTTCATCGACGATTTCCTCGTCGAAGAGACGTCGCTCGAGCGCGTGTTCCATCGTCCCGAGTATCACCCGTCGAATCCGGTGCTCCGCCCCACCACGCGCTGGGAAAAATACGACGAGTACGCCGAGCGAACGAACACGCGATCGAATCCTGCGGCGATGCCGTTCAGCGACGGCGTCTTCTACGATCCGCAGGATCGCCTGTTCAAGATGTGGTACATGGGCGGTTATTCGCAGAACACCTGCCTGGCGCTGTCGCGCGATGGCGTCGAATGGAGCCGGCCGTCGCTTGACGTCGTTCCGGGGACGAATATCACGATGGCGATGCATCGCGATTCGTGTACGGTCTGGCTGGATCTCGAGGTGCGCGATCCGTCGCGGCGCTACAAGATGGCGTCGTGGTACGACAAATACCTGCTCCTCTACGAGTCGGGCGACGGCATTCATTGGCGCGAAATCGGTCGCAGTGGCGCCGCAGGGGATCGGACGACCTTCTTCTACAATCCGTTCCGGAAGGTGTGGGTCTTCAGCATTCGCGACATGACCCCTGGCAATGCGCGCTTTCGACGGTATGTCGAGTCGGCCGACTTCGAGCGAGGTGCCGCCTGGTCCAAAGACGGTCCGGTGGAATGGGTCGCGGCGGACACCGATGACCCACGCCGTCCGGAATACAACGTGCCGGCCGAGATCTACAATCTCGACTGCGTCGCGTACGAAAGCGTCCTGCTCGGGTTGTTCACCATCTTCCGCGGCGAGCGGACCGAGCGCGAGAAACCGAACGACGTCTGCGTCGGCTTCAGCCGCGACGGATTCCACTGGGATCGACCCGATCGACGGCCGTTCCTTCCCGTCTCTGAACGTGTCGGCGACTGGAACTGGGCCAACGTCCAGTCGGCGGGCGGCGGCTGCCTGGTGGTCGGGGATCGGCTGCATTTCTACTGCAGCGGCCGCCGCGGCGTGCCGGGCAGCAACGACCCCGGCATCTGCAGTACCGGCCTGGCGACTCTTCGCCGCGATGGGTTCGCATCCATGGGTTCTCCTGCCTCTCCATCCGGTGTGACGCGTCTCGAGCCGTCTCCGGCCGCCGACACCCTGATTACGCGGCCGGTCACCTTCTCCGGAAAGTATCTCTTCGTCAATTTCGAGGCGCCCGACGGGGCCCTTCGAGTCGAAGTGCTCGATCGCGGCGGCAAGGTCATTCCGGCGTACGCCGCCGCCCACGCCATCCCCGTGCGCGGCGACTCGACCCGCGCACGCGTGACCTGGACGACCACCCCCGATCTCGCCGCCGTCGCCGGTCAACCGGTCCGCTTCCGATTCACGCTGACGCACGGGCGTCTCTACTCATTCTGGGTCAGTGCTTCCACCGTCGGCGCCAGCCAGGGCTACGTGGCGGCGGGGGGACCCGGCTTTACCGGACCGGCCGACACCATGGGCGACCGACGCTAGTTCGTGGGTGCGCGCAGCCAACCCTTCGACCAGTAGTAGATCCACGCCAGGTAGTCGTATAGCGCCTCGTCTGAAACGATGAGCGAGGCCGCGTCTGGAATGAGCGGAGACGGCGGCGGCAGGTGTTCGGAGCGCATCAGCGACACGGACGGAACCGGATCGATTCCCTGTGCCCGAAACAACGCCAGCGAGCGGCCCATGTGGACGGGCGAGGTGACGAGGACGAACTGTCCGAACCCTCGTTCGCGGAGCATGCCGGGAATGATGCGCGCCTGATCGCGAGTGGTCTTGGACGACGATTCCTGGACGACCCGATCGGCCGGCACACCGGCGGCGATGATGATCGCCGCCATCATTTCGCTTTCGGGCTTGAGTTGCAGGTCGGGCCGCGGCTTCCCGCCAGACGCGACGACGAGCCGTGCGCCGATCAGCTTCGCGACCCGCGCCCCCTCGAGCGCGCGCAGAATGCTCTGCGGCGTCAGCACCCCCACGACCTGTCCGCCGCCGCTCATGGTGCCGGAACCGCCGCCGAGGACAACGACCGCTTCGGCGCCGCGCGCCTCTTCACGGCTGTGCAGCGCGCCGAACCCGCGCCCGAGGCCCGCGACCAGCAGCGCGGCGCCGGTGCTGGTGGCGATGAACCAGTATCCAGCGACAGCCGCCAGGAGAAACCGGCGAGGCCATCGGGATGACGGCCGCAAGAACAGGCCCGCGACGCCGACGCTCATGACCAGCAGGATCGTGAACGGAGACGAAGGGTGCAGGTGTTGTTTGAGGAAGTCCAGGATCATTCGGCGAGCGGCGGCCCGTGGCTACGAGCCGAGCTGGCGGATGTGCGGGCGGGACTCGGACGACAGCGCCTGGTCGACGATCGGCTCGAGACCGACACGCAGGCGCGAGAGCTGGACGCCCTGCGTCGAACACAGGACTTCGAGGTTGTTGAGGCGTTCGGGCGACATGTTGCGAGCGCTGACGACCACGGCATCGACCGATGCCGCTTTGACGAGCACACCCAGGGCGGAATAGCCGCCAAGGACGGGATAGCCCATCACGCGGATGCCGGCCTTGCGCGGGTCGTCGTCGATGAAGCCGAGGAGACGGACGTCGCCGTCGCCCGAGACGACCTCGCGGATCACGAGCCCGCCCGCATCTCCCGCGCCGTAGATGACGACGCGCCGGCCGGATTGGCGCTGGCGCTGCGCGAACTCCGCCACGATCCGGAACGATGCCCGCGACAGGGTCGCGGCCATCAGCAGCAGAATGCCGTAGATGGCGAAGACGGTCCGTGAATACGCGAAGTAGTGGTAGACGTAGAGGATGAAGAGCTGGGCGCCGACGGTTCCAAACAGCACGCCACGGGCGATGACGATCGAATCCATCAGGCCGAAGTGCCGCCAGACGCCGCG
>Ga0111539_10009537_pt1 | contig 12250 bp, 19 predicted proteins | sample RhiMethybrSRZTD1_FD_79667 | JGI IMG/M metagenome (GOLD analysis project Ga0111539, IMG submission 79667) | Populus rhizosphere microbial communities from Tennessee, USA - Rhizosphere MetaG P. TD hybrid SRZTD1 (version 2) (version 2) | ecosystem: Host-associated > Plants > Roots > Rhizosphere >...
CCGCGAATGGGGAGTATTCGGCTCACCCTTCTTTACACGGCGGACATACAGGGTGATGCAACGTCGGTCGCCGGCAACTACCGATGCGGGAGCTAGGTCCGCTTTACCCCCGAAAGCGGACATTTCAATAAAATCAATGGGGTTGCCACTCGTATAGCCCCGCTCTGTTCACGGGGTTGCCACTTTGAGTGCTCGCGCCCGCTCCAGCTTTTGGACGGCGGATCGCATCGACAGTTCTTGGTTGGCGCGCTTGGTGTAGTGCGCGGCCATCTGCGGAGTCTTGTGGCCAAGCCGCACCATGATTTCGCGCTCGGTTCCGCCTGCCTCGGCAATCTCGTTGCCAGCGTTCTTGCGAAGCCCGTGAATCGAATAGCCCGTGACGCCCAATTCGCGCAGCTTAATCCGGACCATGCGGCTTAGGCTGGCCGCCGTAACGGCATTGCCACGGTCGCCAACGATGATCGAATCTGCAACGCGCGGCATGGTTTTCAATTCTGCAAGCAGTTCCTCGGTGCAGCCGACCAAAGCGGGTGCGCCGGTTTTCTGTTGGCAAATCTCGAAATGGTCGCCCTTCAGGTCTGCCCATGTAAGCTTGACGAGATCGGATCGGCGTAGGCCGGTGCCAAGCGCCAGCCGCACCGCAAACACCAAATGCGGGGACGCCTCGGCCACAAAACGGGCAATCAATTCGTGCGGCCAAGGTTCATGCTCGTGGTGGCCGACATGAATGCGCCTAATGCCGTATGTCGGATCGGCACCGGGGAGATCGAGGCCAAGCTGTTCGTCCGCGAAGTCCCACAGCGTTGAAACGATGGCGATGGCAATATCGGCCGCGCTGGTCGTGAAGGCGTCACGTATCTCGTTGCGAATTGCTTTCACATGACGCGGCTGCAAATCCTTTATCAGTCCTGTCCCGTAACGTTGTTTTAGCGCATCAATAATGCGGCAATAATTTCGCTTCGTGGCCTCTGCGCGTGTTTGATATGCGGGCGAGGCTATGAACTGCTCGATAACCCAGCCAAGCGATCCGCGCATGAAGATAAGATTTTTCGGCAGCCGAATCGGATTGGATTTAATCTCGGTTAGCAGCGCATCATAGGCCGTTGCAAATCCTTCTTCGTGCGGGGCTGGCAGCGGCCACCGATTGCCGCGATAACGAAAATAAAAGCGCACATGCCCGTGACGGTCGCTAAAGCTGTGCAGATATTTCAGCCGGACTTCGGTCATTTATCGCCCCATGATTTTATCGAAGCTGTTATTCTCGGTTGGCGTGTATTCTTTCGCTGCATCAATCACCGCGTCGAGATCGAACCTGTCCCAAATCTTGATGCTGTCGATTGTGAATGCTTGCGGTATTGTGCCCTTATCAACCAACTCCAAAAATTTCGTCTTACCCATTCCAAGATATGCGGCCGCATCATCGGCCCGTAAGCCACGGGGGCTTATCAAGTGGTTTTGTCTCTGCAATCCTTTGGACATTAGCGTTCCTGAAAATAAAAGGACCAGCGCCGAATTCGGTGCTGGCCCTCGGTTTGTGATGTAGCGATTTAAAATTCGTTTGCGCGTCCTGACTAAAAAGAGGCTCCAGCCAACCGGCCAGGACGGCGCGGCGGGTAGCTGATTTTGTCATGGGCAATCGCTCCTATGTGCGGTGTGAAGCACCGGACATGGAGTCGTGCCGTTCAGTGTTTTTGGCTAAATTGTATTCGGTCATGACGCGCCGCGCTCCGGTGCGTTGTGGCAAGTGGCCCTGGCCGGTGTCCGCCGGTCAGGGCTGCGCACATTGGACTCCCGTTCGCTGAAAAAATCAATAAGCTAGACGTGGGCGGTCTGGGGGACCAGCAAATGAGAACCCATGTGATGCCCGTTGGGGCGATACTCGTGTTTGCCAGCGGACTTTCCGCGTGTGCAGACAGAGAGCGGGTTGGTAGCGCATCAAGTCCATCAGAAGAGGCCGCATATAACGCAGGTGCTGCCCGCCGAGACTACGATCGGTCCGTGGTGGATTATCGGAGCTGCCTCGCAACCAACGCGTCAAATGCGAACGCTTGCGACGGGCAGCGCGGCATCATGGAAGCCAAAGAAGCGGCCCTCTCAGCTTCCTTACAGCGCCCACGGTAGCACCCAATGTCAAACACGGCACACTCGATACCAAGGAGGTCATGAAAAATGCGCAAGCTCCATAGAATCAAATCTCGAACGAAATTTGTTTTTGCGGCTGTCGTTCTCGGCGCGGCTATGCTGGGCTTTGTTGGAAATGCCTCGGCACAACAGGCCGCCGGTTCAGGTTCGGGTTCGGGTACGGTCATAAAGATGTGCGAGTGTCGTGGGTCTTGCAGGCCCGTGACGATGTGTCTCCTGAACTACTGTTACACGGAAACGGTGTGCGATGACTGCGCCAACTGTCACGCGCAGCGGCTAAGCTCAAGAAGGGCGAAGCAGAAAGTCTGTCTGTACCTAAAGGATAATGCGTGTGTGACCAACGTTACGACTAGGCGCTGGTTTTAAAACCACAGAAGTGGGGTCAGGTGCCCCGCGACGGCGCAATCATCTTTGCTGATCTGATCGTCAAGCTCGATCTGGTACGGGTCGCTTGCGACAAGTGCGGGCGCGACGGCTATTATGGATTGAATTGAACCGCCTAATTGAGCGTCGTGGGCGCGATGCAAAGCTAATCGATTGGCTAGACGAAATCACCGCCGACTGTGCAAAGAAGCGCGCAGGCAATATGAACGATCCATGCGGCGCTCGCTGTCCGCAATTACCGAAGGTGCTGTAGCCGGTCTCCCCGGTGTGTTGTGGCAAGCGGCGGTCGGGTGCGCAAACACCCGGCCGCTGCGCACATTGGACTCCCGTTCGCAGAAAAAATCAATAAGCTAGACGGTGCGGTCTGGGGGGGCGGGGTGATGGAAGATGACTGCGCGAAAGCCGAAGAGAAAGACTGCGCGAAGATCGCAGAGAACAATTGCGCAAAATATTGAGCTTTACAGCTCGGCCTATCGCATCGCTTGGAAACAGATTTCCCCCCTTCGGAAACACGAGCAGCCGAATATAGCTTTGCAACTTCATGCTTCTATCCGGCGACTACTTAAGAAGGGGGCAACCGATCCCCTTTTTATCGCCACCGAGGCGTTTAAGGCCCTCGATGAGAGAAGTGAGCCGGGAACGCCGAAGGCCCAAGAGAGTTAAACAGGTGCTGCCGTCAGCACCCGTCCCCCTATCCCCCGAAGCTGGCGGCGCTTATGAGGGGCTGCCGTTACCCCGCGGTGGCCCCCACTTTTTGCGAACCATAGAAACCAGCCCGGCGCCTCACAAGCGGCTGCTATCCTCAGACGCTCTATTTCGCATGTGCGAAGCTTGCCTCTAGTCATTTGTAAACAAGTCGGACAGACTTGGTAGTCGAGTGCCTTGGGGGGCGTCATGACAATCAGTCGATTCTTGCAAAGCATCACAAGCCATATATCGGCCGTGGTGCCGGTGAGCGCGGTGTCACTGGTTCTTGTCTGGCACTACGTGTTCTGATGCTGCTGAATAACAGAAAGGTGACTTTTATCTTCCGCTGTCCACATACCGGTTTCGACGTTGAGGCACTGAGCGAAGGTGATTTCAAAACCGGTCCCGCCTACGAGCCGGTGACCTGCCTCGCCTGCCTAAGTGTGCATTTGGTCGATCCCAGGACGGGCCGCGCGCTCGGAAACGACAACGACGAATAAAGCGCGGTCGGCCCAGGACAAGTGCAAAGGCCGTCCCGCCATGCCCCGCGATGGCGCCATCATCTTCGCTGATCTGATCGGCAAGCTCGACGTGCTGTACGCTATAGTGACCAGCGCGGTCGCCTAGAGGGACCACCGGCTTTGCGTTCTCTTCGGGCGCAAAATGGTGTGAGCCTACCTTTCGGTAGATTGCGCATTGCGAACAACAGGCGCAGATTTTCAACCGCCGAGTTGGTCGGGGGCATCGACCATGACTACTGATGATCATCCATTTTTGGAAAAGGGACAGCTACCGCTTTTGATCGTAGCGATAATGGTGCTGCTGTTTTTCGCGCTAACCTTTGCCCTGTGAATAATCACGTTCGAGGCCCTCGCTCCCCGGAGCTACCCTTACGACCCTGTGCCTCTCGTTGTGGAATCCAATCTACGAATTTGCAATCTAGACATTGATGGACATCGTAGCCAGCAGTCGAAAGCGCTACCGCGAGTTCAGAGCGACCACCGCACCTCTTGCACGTTCTACCAAAATCCGTCGGCACATCGTCTCGCGTGGACATAGCCGAGGTTAGAACTCGCGATGGGAAAAAAACCAGCATACGTTGGTATAAGGCCGCCGCGACGATTGAGCACACCGCCGACTGTGCAAAGAAGCGCGCAGGCAATATGAACGATCCTTGCGGTGCGAAGTGTCCGCAATTGCCGAGAGTATTGTAAAATGATGGTGCCGGTGATGGATTATAAAGTGCCTGATCAGAACCTTGCAAAAACCTATTGGCGACCGATTAAGGACATTGACAAGGCTGTGGATGAATTGCGCACCTCTATTCGTCAGCAATCAACGCTTGATTTTCTCGCCTATTATTTTGGATGCGAGAAACTTGCGGTAGCGATTGTTGGGATGTGTGAAGGGCTGGACGCCTCGCAGGCCGAAGAGAAATTCCGGAGTCACAAGCCGAACCTCGAACAGATAAAAGCAGCGGCTGCCGTTCTTGATATTCCATTTCCTCCCGGTGACCTTCCGTATCTGTTTGCCAATGTCGATCAGCAAAAATCACTAGACACTCAAATATCGGCAAGAGGATTACGAAATAAGGTTGTTCACCAGTTCGGGCCATCCAATCTAAAAGAATTGGCTGATTATCCCAAGATCATTTCCAAAATGAAGCAGTTTCATCAGTGCTCAAATCATGTGCTTGATTATGCTCGCAACAAAGACCGTGGCGCGGGCAAAAGATAGAGCTGCTATTGCCTGCGCAAGCGCGTCGTCGTCACTCAGGCCGGAGAGGTTGCGAGTGGCGCTCATCGCAGCATCGCTTCATAAAATGCCGCGTCAAATTTTTCATCCGCAGGCAATGGCTCGGGCAGTGTGAATGACGCTGTGCGCGTGGCCGCGTCGTCGTCGTAGTTGAGGTAGAGCATCACGGTCTGCCGGTCTTCTGCCAGCGACACCATTACATCGCGCGGCCTGCCGTAAAGATCGTCTGCGGCCGCAGCGAAGGCAGACATCCCGACCTTGTCGATCCAGTTGGCTACCGCGTCTTCGAGTTCTAGCGTTGTCATGCTGCACCTTTGCCGTCTTTGCCATCGCGTCCACGCTTGACCGCTAATTGCCAGCTATCGGGATCGGCCCCGCCGCCTGGGTAAGCCGCAGTCTGCTTTTTCGAAATCCAAAGCGAGCCCGAATGCGTCACTGCTGAGTTTTGCTTGTACGTTTTGCCGCTTTGCCAAACGCCGCAATAAACCAACTCGCTGCGGGCTTCCAATTCCTCGATACGTTTCAGAAGCGGTTTAATTGTCTTCTCGGTGTACACATCGAGCGCGGCAAGCATAAACTTCGGCATTTCGGCCCAAACGCCGGTTAGCTTCGTTGTGGGCTGCCCATATTTCGGGGCAGTGACATTCCGTTGATTCCATTCTTCACTTTGTCTTTCAAGTTCTTTGAGGACTAGCGCGTCCAAACTCATCTGAATATTTCCTTGTGTGTTGTGTGTTTAAAAATCAATCATCAAATCGACCGTTGCGCGCCGTTCCTTCCGGCGGCGGCGGTGATATTAAAAGGTTCTCAATACTGCCATCGGCCCGGATGCGTTCCCATTCGGGACACCCAACGCCAGCGGTTAAGCAATCAATCGCTCGGCGCGCCCTGTTAGTCCAAGGCTTGCCGCTTCGTATTTCCTTCGCGATCTTGGGATAACCCCACGCGCGAAGGATTTCTTTTGCCGCCTGGGAATCGCCGCCACGCGCGGCGACAAGACAGTCACGCAGTTCCTTGCTTGGTGCGTAGACCATTTTTTATTGCTCCCAAGGCGAAAATTTCTGATCGACCAAATTAGCCGCCGATGCGTGAATGCGATCGGCAAGGCCCGCCCATTTATCGGTTACGGCCTCAAGATCCGGTTTCGCGGCTCGTTCAATGAAGCCAAGCAATGCTTTCGCTGCAGCCGTAGAGCCGCCGCGCGCCTCTTTGTCGAGGCAGGACAACGCGTCGAGCGTGACTGCTACGCGGCCGTTTTCTATTTCGGCAGTGAAGCACCGTTTGAACGTTGTAACGGGCATGTTGAAACATTTCGCAAGGGACGCGGCCGAAAGACCGCCCGCGATTCCGAGTTCTACGCGGCGACGCTCGGCAGTAGATGGTAAGTGCGGTCGTGGTCCGCGTTTGTTGTGGTGTGGTTTAGTTGGCAAATTAAAAATCCTTTTTCTGGGATGTTCTCAGTGTGCCGCGGAAAGTATGGGTGACGTGCATCGCGGTTAATCATTTTGTTGAATCTATTAGGGTTTTTGACCCCCCGGTTCTTTGCTCATTCAATGCCAACGCAGGCAGCCGCTTGTAGACTGCCCGCGTTGGTTTCGTTGTTGATTTATTTATTCGATCAATCAGCCGGTGATGCCCGAGACATCGGTCACGACGAACGCGGCCGCTGGCCTGAGCAATGAGAACGCCCAGAACCTACGAGCACGCAACGCGCGCATGTTTGACTGAAACATGCTAGTGCCATTGCTCGCACCATCCGTTGGTGTGTCGGAAAGCTGCAGCGTCGCATGGTCGCTGCTATCGAGCAGCACCGTATCGCTATTCGCTGCACACTGCGCAGCATCCAGAACGATCACGTCATCGGTCAATGCGTCCGTAGCGATATACTGAATTCCCGAATCCTGACCACCCGTCACGCCGATGTCGTAAAACCTTGCCACCTGGCGAGCGAAGCATTGCCAGTGCTTTGATTACGAACGGCGGTGCGATGACATGAATCCGGGCATTCGCGCCGGTCACTAGTGACGTGACTGCGGCCTCAATGTCCTGGCTTACGCCACTGCTACTGGTGCTTTGCACGTTGCTGTCATCGAGGATCGATTGCGTAAAGCTGCGATCCACCTCCAACGCAACGGCCTTTTTGAGCTCGGCCCCAAGTAGGTTAAAACTCGCGGTATCGCCACGCAGGAGCAGTTCTCTTGTAACCGCAACCATCGCTACACTCTGGCGCGGCTCGAGTTGCGCCGAGTCTAACTCCAAAGCCGTCAGCGGAGTTGCCTCTAGCTCTTGCGGGCTGTAGCCGGTTGCGCCGGTGCTGACCAACCGGATTGATTGGCGCATAGGCACTCTCACAAAAGCGCCCGAGGACAGCATTTTGTCGAAAGCGCCGGCCGTCGAAAGACTCTCGACCCACGCATTTGCTAGCGATTGGTATTCAGTCAACGCTGCGCCCCAACCGTCCGGCGTTGCTGTGCTATCCGCGCCGTCACCCGTTCCGGCCGGGACGCCACTGCGAACAATGTTCGCCAACTTCTCAGGCAAGCATCCGGCGTCGATCGTGTCGAGCATCCGGCCGCCACCTAACATGATGGCCTTGGCCAAAGACACGAATTGTGAAGCCTTCGCGCTGTTCTCAATTCGATGTGCAATAATTCTCTTATCAATTTTCACTTCAGTGCTCCAATATAGCCCGAACATGGTTCATCCATGTGGGCGGTTAATCCGGCTCGGGTCATCCGGCCGGAATTCAAATTCGTAATTAAAACTTAGGCTGTTTATTGGGTCCGCAGCCAAGAGAGCGGAACCAACCCTTAGTCGTTCAACCGGCGTTCATGTACACGGTTTAATGTGAGGTTCCTCGAACTCCGGGGCGACGTAAAAGAGACGTTGCCACTTCTCCGCTATCGACAAAACTCTAAGTCAAAGGAGACTAAATAATGCATAGTGTGTGGAGGATACATCTCGCCATCGCCGTCACGCTCGCAGCCGCACCAATTCATGTTTATGGGAAATTTACTTGTAAAGTTCCAATCGCAACCCCAGTAATGCGAGGCACTATCCTTCATGCAAACTAAACCGCGCCCTAACCGGCGCGGTTTTTTGGCTCCGCGCGGTCACTGTCATAGGAGAGCCAAAGCACGTTCTCTTCGATTGGTTCGCGTGCGGTGAAATCCGAAATATGCAAAAATTTAATTGCAAATCTCAGTGTAGCGCCGTCATGAAGACTATTCGTTTGTGCAGACATTCAGTGGTGGTTTTGGTCATCAACTGTGCAGTTTTGTCGATTGCGCTAAGTGGGTCAGCATTTGCTCAATTCAAGCCAGGGGTGAATTTTAAGGGAGACAAGCCGCCGTTAGACCCAAAAAGTGAGGCGTATAAAAAGCAACTTGATCAGGAATACCAATCAACATTAAAGGCGATACCAGACCAGCCACAGAAAAAGATTGATCCGTGGGCTAATATCCGTGGTTCCACCCCTGCCCAAAAATGACGAGACCGCCAGGCCGCGCTCAACATCCTCGCGTTGCTAAAGCCGAATGCTCTAGCAACGTGAAATGGTAACCTCTGTGGTTCCACCATTTGCAGACGGAACAGTGCGAGTCTGCTCACTATGCTGACATCTAACCTGCGGTGGTTCTGGTCTAACCACGACTGTCCCGGGCGTCGGGTAGGTCATTGAATCGTCGTATGTGTAGGGCGGCTCATCGTAGTAGCCGTACCACGGCCACGCACCAAAAGCCTGATTGCGGACAGATCGAAAGTGATGGCGGGCTAAAGCGCGGTGGCCTCGCACTACATGCTGGCCTCCAACATGAGACGTTCCCATTCCAACTCCACGCGCGGCATTCGCCTCTAATGGTGCAAGCAAAAGCAACGCTAAAGCCGACACAACAGCAGTAGTGACATGCATTATTTTCATTGGGCTTTCCAATCAGGAGGTCAGAATCGTTTTACGCCCTGACCCGTGCGGACCGGGCTGACACACGCGGCAACTCCGGTCCAGAACCGGTATATGGTGACGCCATTTGATCGGCCAAAATCACAGCCGTGTGAAAAAGTCATACATTTTTTTAATGACCCCCATGCCTTTGAGAGTGTTTATGGGAAATTTGGTTGTAAAGTTCCAATACAAGCCCGGTAATGCAGGCGTACTGGTCTTCCCCACCTAAACCGCGCTCTAACCGGCGCGGCTTTTTTTGGCTCCGTCTCGGCATCGCTCTCAGCCGTTCATTGGCCCCAGATAGCCGCCCGGCTCGAAAGCGCCGATTGGTCTTACCTTGGTTTTTCCTTGGGCCGCCAATTCGAGATGCTCTTTGTAAGTTATTTCCTTGCGCGCCGGGACCGCACGCGCAGCGGCGTTCCATTCTTCGCGGGCTTTCAATTGCGCTTCGATCCTGGCCTCCCGAGCCGCTGCCTCGCGTAAGGGTCTTGAAGCTTTCTCGCACCAATCGATCACGTCAGCCGGCGTCGGTAAAAACTGGGTTTCCTTCACCGCGCCGTCGATAGGGTGGGCGCATTTGATCGCTACCGATCGCGGATAGCGCGTCAGGATGTTGGCAAAGTTTGCGATGTAATTCTGATCGGCCTGCCCTTTGTGGGCGTAGCCGGTGAGCATCGAGCCGACCGCTTCAAACGCTTCCGATGGAAGTAAGCGGTCGTTTAATGCCCGCGTGATCTTCGAGTTCGCGTGCTCGGTTGGCGAGTTCTCTGGCCTGATCTGCAAGGCTAAGTTTTTCACTTCTAAAATCCTTTTTTGATAAACATGCCGTGACGTATGCAATTGGTTCTATAATTTCGTGATCGGCGGCATAGTGCAGCGCCGCCAAAATTCCTTCGGGATCGTTCTTTTGTTTGAGCCAGCGGCCGATAATGGAGCCGCTTTGCTTTTCTGAGATTCCGAGACTGACGAGAAGAGTCTTGCCAAGGCGGAAAAGTTTTGCCTTGGGCGCCTCGTCAATCGGTACTACTTCCTCGAATTCAACTTTCTTAATCTGCCGCGAAGCGGCATCTTGATTCTTACTTTCTGGTATATGGTATCTGGTATCTGAGGGCTTATCCTCGTGGTTAACCACTTGCTTGAGCGCCGGATTGCCACCGAGCGCGCCATCAGCTTGACGCTTCAATTCTTTTTCATGATCGCGCACCATTCGAGGCGAGAAAAGTTGGCGCGTTTTTGGTCCCAATTCGCGTACAGACATGACGCCATTCTGTACCAATTCTATGACCAACTTTGGTACATCTCTACGCGACATGCCGACCAGCCTAGCGAGCGCGGCATTACCCTTGACGGTCAGGTGGCCGTAAGGCTCGCCCTGGTGCATGTGACATATCAATTCGATGGCAAGTCCCCGAGCCGCGAACGAACAACGCCGTAGCCGCGAACTACCAAGCCAGTCGGAAGGATAGAACTTCATCCATGGGCGTGTGCTCATTTGGCGCCGTCTTGCAGGCGGCGTTGGCGCCGCTCCGCTGATTCCATAAAACAGGAGACGGCATCATTGACCCGCGTCAGGTTCGCCAAGTCAGACAATCGACCATCGGGCCAACGCACGCGCCACATTCCGGGGTAAACCGAGTCCGGTATTGCTTTGGGGCGGCAGAGCCTTTTAGAGGCCGCTCCAGGAGTTTTGCTGCCGTTTTCCTGTTGTTGGCTACTAGGGTAGCGGGCGACAATATCGGGCATAGTTTTTCCTTCGCCCCGGCTCGTTCGGCGGCCGGGGTTGTTGCAGGTTTCGATTGTTTGTGGATTGGGTAAGCGGCGGGCAAAAAGCCCGGAAGTTTAGGCGGTCTTACTTACGGGCGCGAAAGGTGCCCATAAGCCTTTGCGCGTCTTCATCGTCAATAATGTCGGCGGTATCCGCAATCATATCCGCGGCTCGCCGGCGCGCCTGTGGCGGTAGCGATTCAAAGACCGCGCTTAACACCAAGAGCATTGCGCGAACTGTTGTGTCTGTTGGCATTCGGAAGTCTCCTTCTCACTAATAGATCATTGCCTAGAATGACACTTTTTGTAAAAACCACCGCTTTACTTAGGTTTTGCCAACTTTCAACCATTTGGCCATCTTGCGCTGCGCCTGCCGTTCGATCCGCGAAATCTGCGTCACGTCGGCAATGCCAAGCCTGCGGGCCAGTTCGGCCCGGCTCAATGGCGGATCATCCAGCACCCGGCCGCGATAGACAGCCCGTTGCCTGCGGTTCAATCTCGGCAATAACTGTTCAAGGGCCGCCATAGTACCGACTGGCACACACAGCTTGCCAAAACGGTGCTTAACCCCGCCGCCATTTTCTAGGTATTGCTGCACGAGGGCGCCGCTGTCGCTGCCATTGGCATTGTCTCGGGGATCCACGTCGGCGTCGGTCAAGTACCAATACGCCCCCTCGCCCGGGACCATTTCGTCATATCGCTTTTTTGTTTCCCTGCGTGATGGCTTGGGCAGTAAGGCTATCACGTCGTCGGCGTTGCCTCTCGCTACCGTCCGGCTCCGATTCATCACTGCATGGTCCAGCATCGCGCCGCGTAGTCGTTTCGTGGCAAAGGAACCGAAGCTCACTTTCCGCGATGGATCATACTTGCGGGCCATTTTTTCCAACTCCTGCAGGCCCAACACTTCAAGTTCTGTAAAGAGTGCCTGATTTCCCCTGGCGATGTCGTTCGCGTATTTGCTAATCAGCGGCGTGTGGTCGGCAACCATTTTCGCCTGCTCGGCAGAAAGCGGCGGCTGCCATTCCGCTCCGTCGCGCCTCTGCTGGCGTCGCCTGAGATCGGCGGCAATGTACGGGGCCAAGGGGCTTCCCTGTCCCAAATACTTGAGTCTGACTTCGATGCCCCATGCATCAGAATGTTCGTTGATAATGCGCGCAGCAGCGGCCAACCACTGTTGCTGCTGCGGTTGGCCCGGATTCAGCCACAGGGCCAAGCGGATCATGTGCTCTACAAGTCCGCGCCGTTCGTCTAAATCGTCATCGCTCATGGAATCGCGAATGTATGGCCGGGATTCGACTCACCGGCAAGAGTCGGTCAAGCCCTTTGGACGAGCTATGCCCGCAATTCCGTCGAGCTTAAAAAGTTTGCCACTTCCCGCGAAAACCTATGAGAACCAGCGGCACATTGATTTCGAGTTTGCCACTTTATGTCGTTGATATTATTAGAAATCCTCACTTACCCCCGAAAGCGGACATGTCCGGTGCAGCTAGGGATGTCCGCTATGGGCCAACTCAACGTCCGCTTTGGGTCAAAAGCAGACGTGGGCGGTGCATCAACTCACGTCCGCGTTGGGCCAGA
>Ga0111539_10009541_pt1 | contig 12248 bp, 6 predicted proteins | sample RhiMethybrSRZTD1_FD_79667 | JGI IMG/M metagenome (GOLD analysis project Ga0111539, IMG submission 79667) | Populus rhizosphere microbial communities from Tennessee, USA - Rhizosphere MetaG P. TD hybrid SRZTD1 (version 2) (version 2) | ecosystem: Host-associated > Plants > Roots > Rhizosphere >...
ATCTGAGCGCGAATGATTTCATTAATTTCGTTGGCTTTAATTGCTTCCATATATTTGTTCGTGGTTCGTGGTTGGTTGTTCGTGGTTGGTGGCTTGGGCGCCGTAGCGCCACGCGCGAAGGCGGCTTGGTGGTTGGTAGCTGATGTTGCGGAGCTCGCGTTGCCTGATTGCGCTGGCTTGAGCATCTGCCGGTAGTAGGTTTCGGCGTGCTCGCCTTGCTGCAATCCGAACGTGTCGGGATGCGGCGGGTCGTTGGGCAGCGGCAATCCCTCGGCCACGAGGTCGTCGTTGATCTCGCAATCCGTCGCCGTGTTCCACAGCGAGATGTCCCGTACTGCTGCCGCGTTCTTGCGCTCTGCGTGATCGCGCAGGAGATGACTGACTTCATGGATCAACACCGCCGCGTTCTCTTCAACGGTATGAGCCGCCAGCCAGTCGTCGTTGTAGTAGAGCCGCCAGCGCGAGTCCACGGCCATGCTGGCGATCATCTCGGTCTTCACCGGAATCAGATTGAACAGGGCGGGAGCGAAGTAGGCGCGCTGATACGACGCGCGGACGCGTGCTGCTTGCAGCGCCCGAGAGTATCCATCGCGCTTGCGATCGAGGCCACGAATCAGTTCCGTGAGTTTGTCCAGCATAGTCGGTCCGGCTACAGCCGGACACTACATGGTCCGCCTAAAGGCGGACACTACATCAGTCCCTTGGAATGATCTTCGCCAGTTGCATCAACTCGTAGAACGGCCGGCACTCGTCTGGCAATTTGATCGGGCCCTCTGGACGATTGCGCTTGTCACACAGCATGCGAGCTGACGCGGTGGGAATGTCGGCATTCTTTCGGGACGCCACGCCGAGCGCGATCATCGCCGCCTGCCATCGCTCCGGCGTCTTGTTGTTCAGCACGGCGCCGACCAGAGACGAACACACGGCATACGCGCGGTCGGTCCGATCGGGGAGCACCAGACTACGCGGGTCCTTCAGGATGTCTTCGGGATCCGGCAGGTTCAACGTCTCGCGGTATTCGAGAAAGGGCAGCGCCTGATCGCCGACGAGACCGGCAAGCGCGGCGCCCTGAAGCAGACGATTGCCAGGTGACACGGCTTCGATTGCGGCGAGCAGTCGCGATGCCAGATACCACGTGCGGCCTGACGGCCATGCACCGCTGCGTCGCGCTGGATCGTCCGGTGGCGCGAGCCACGCGTCGCGCCCCGCGGCTTTTACGTAGGCCGCAATGAGCGATCGCTGACGATGGTGATGCGCGCGCAGGTAGTCGCCGGGCAGCACGGGCAGATCGCTTGGCGCAGGGAAGTCGCTGACCATCATGTCGCACCACGTGTCGTGGTCCATGGGAAACTCGCCATGCCACAACCGGTTTGCCATGGGTGCCTGGATCTCCTGTCCACCGGCGGCCCACTCGACGGCGTTGCTCGCACACAGATACACGACGCCGCCTTTGCCGGGTTCGTAGTCGGGCAGCTGCAGCTCGCCGCACACGTTCTCCGTCAGCAGCCGCAGCATCGCCGCCTGCGTCGTCGGCGGCACGGTGGTCAGCTCGTCGAGCAAGACGATGACCAGATAGCCGTCCTCGGCGAGACGCTTCGCGTCACGCGCCCAGGCCATTGGCAGGAGGCGCACGCCATCGGGGGTCGAGACGGGGAAGCCGCCGAAGTCCTGTGGCTCGCGTATCGATCCGACGAGGATGACCACCTTGCACTTGATACCCGCGCGCGAGAACCCGGTTTCGAGACTCTTGGTGAACTCGGTCTTGCCAACCCCGGGGAACCCCGTCATATGCATGGGAATCCGGGCTTGCAGACCGATGGCGATCAGCTGGACGAAGTGAGTGAAGTTCATGCGGTGCCAGTAGGGCACGTCCTTGTGGACGTGCCGTGAGGGCACGTCTCAGCCACGACGCACACGTTGGCCGTCGTGGTTGTACCGCTTAGACACCGCAGTTGGCAAAAGGAGCCTGCCCAGTGCGAAGCACTGGGCCCCTAGTCCTTCGGCGGAAATTTCTTGAGCAAATCGCGAACTGCCTCGCGAATCAGCTCCTCGCGCTTGGGGTTCTCAGTCTCCCGCTTGATCTTCGCGTCGGCGACGCCGCGCCAGACGATCACGTTCTTGGCGGTCATGTCCAGCACGAGCGCCCCGTGGTTCATCATCTCGAGCGATTGCGTGGCCGCGTTGTACGGAGGCACTCCCCACTGCGTGGTTGCTGGCAGGAACTGTCCGATCGTCTGCGCGGACGTGGCCGTCGAGAGCAGGAGATAGTAGGTGACGACGAGCGACCCATCAGCGGCCTGCTTCAGGCCGCGCCGAGCCATCTCGTCCGAGACCGCGGACATGATGAGCGGCTCGGCGATCTTCTGCATCGCCTCCGGGTCGTCCTCCTGCGTGCGGGCCATCTTGACGTCGCCCGGATGTGCACTCCAGGTCCACGTCTGTGCGCCTTTAAAGTCGAACGACTTGTCGTGATCGACTTTGACGTCGACGGCCAGTAGGGCCGGTGCTGCCCAGGCCAGCACCATCACAATCACCAGCCGCTTCGTCGCCGATCTGAATCTCATCGTCATCGCCGCATCCCTTCTCAGGTCGCAAACTCCGGTCCGGACTCTGGGCAGGCGCAAGAGTTACGCCACCAAATACGTTCGCGCGAATGCGGTTTCATGTGGTCGTCGACTCAGCCGACCACGGGATGTCGTGAGACGGCACTCGAAGGCGTTACGGAATGCCATCGCGTAGAATCGCTCGGATGAGAGCGTGCACGATTGCCTTGTCGCTAGTGTTTGTGACCTCTGCTTGCGGCAGACCCGAGCCTCCTGCGTTTCCGCAAGGCGAGCTCGTCGATCTCTCGCACACCTACGACGCACAGACGATCTACTGGCCAACTGCCGAAGGCTTCCGTCTTCGCAAGGATGCAGACGGCGTCACGCCTGCGGGCTACTACTACGCCGCGAACAGCCTTTTCACGTCCGAGCACGGCGGCACGCACATCGACGCGCCGATTCATTTCGCGCAGGGACATCCTGCGGTTGACGCGATTCCGCTGAGCCGTCTGCTTGGCAGCGCCTTCGTCATCGATGTGACCGCGCAGAGCGAAGCGAACGCCGACTATCAGGTGACGACCGAGGACTTCGCGCGCTTCGAGCGCGAGCACGGCGTGATCCCCGACAACGCGATCGTGCTCATTCGGACCGGCTTCTCGAAGCGATGGCCGGACGCGGCGCGGTATCTGGGAACGGCGACGCGCGGGGAGGAAGGCGCGAAGCTCTTGCATTTCCCCGGGCTGCACCCCGACGCTGCGCGATGGCTCGTCGCCAACCGACGCATTGGTGCGATCGGCATCGACACGGCTAGCATCGACTACGGGCAATCGACCCTATTCGAGTCGCATCGTGTCCTCTACGAGCGCGACGTGCCCGCTTTCGAGAACATCACCGCGCTCGAGCGTTTGCCCGTCACCGGCGCGTACGTGATCGCGCTGCCCATGAAGATCGGCGGAGGAAGCGGTGCGCCGCTCCGCGCCGTCGCTGTCCTGCCCTTGGCTCGGTAGCTTTCATCCCTCGTTGCTCGCGATTCGTAACCGTCGGGTCTTGGGGCTTGGGATTTGGGAGTGGTTGGCCATTGGGCGTGGGGCGTTGGGAGTTGTGAATGGCATCCGATGTGCTGAAGCCTCGCGGCGTGAACGCGAGCCGGGTGCTTGGTCTCCTTTTGGTGACGGTATGCGTGGCCACGGACGCCTTCGCACAGACCGCTGTCGCCGGTATCGTCATCGATGATCGGACGGAGAAGCCGATCAAGGGTGTGCTGGTTTACGTCGAACGCCAGTCGGTCTTTGCCGAAACCGATGACGAAGGTCGCTTCAGCCTGAGCGTTCCTCGCGGTCAGCACACCATCACGGCCTCGGTGATCGGCTACGCGCTTCTCCAAACCGACATCGACGTGGCTGCCGCACCGATTGACCTCACCATTCGACTCTCTGAAGGCGCCGGGGCGTACACCGAACGGGTCACCGTGTCGGGTTCGCTGCGGACCGAGTCCGATTCAGTGCCCGGCAGCACGTCGCTGCACGGGCGCGAGCTCGAGAACCTGCGCGGCGCCGTCCTCGATGATCCGCTGCGGGCGCTCCAGTCCTTGCCTGCGGCAACCGCCACCGACGACTTCTACAGCGAGTTCGCGGTTCGTGGAAATCCGTTCCGCTATGTCGGCATGGTCGTCGACGGTGTGCCGACGCGATACCTGATGCACTCCGTCAATGGCATCACTGACGGCGGTTCCATTGCGATGATCAACAGCGACACGCTCGGCAGCGTCGCGCTGCTCCCCGGCAGTTATCCACAGCGGACGGGACGCCGTCTCGGCGCGCAGATCGATCTGGCCACGCGCGAGGGCAGCCGCGATCAGTTTCGCGGACGTGCCGGTCTGAGTGGTACGAGCGCTTTCGTCCTCGGCGAAGGGCCGATTGCCGGCGGCAAAGGATCCTGGCTCGCGTCCGTGCGACGCAGTTACCTCGACTATCTGATCAAACGCATCGATCCTGGTGCTGGATTCGCCTTTGGCTTCGTTGACACGCAGATCAAGGCCGTCTACGACCTCACTCCGCGGCACCAAGTCTCGATGGCGGTACTCGGCGGCAGGGCCGTGTTCGACGAAGGCGACCCGGACATCGGCACCAACGAAATTCGAAAGGGCATCAGCCGGGCGTGGCTGACGTCGTTGTCGTGGCGATATCTGCCGAGCCCCCGCGTCGCCGTTACGCAGCGCGTGTATTCAACGGGCCTGCGGTTCAACAACGACAACCGCGACGCGGAGGCACTCGACGCCGCACGGTTCAGTGAGCTCGGGTGGCGCATGGACGGCTCGTTTGCGCCATCAGCGCGCCTGGTCGTGGAATTCGGCGGTGATGCTCAGCGGTTGAACGGCGACAACGCGATCACGCGCGACATCTCGCCGATCGGCCGGATCACCTTGAATCACTTCGACCAGCATACAAGCGCCGGCTCGGCGTACGGACAGGTCCGGCTCGGTATCGGGTCGCGATTCACGGTCACTCCTGGCGCACGTGTGGACCGCTGGACCCTCACGCGCTCGACGACTTCCTCTCCGTGGGTGAACGGGGAAGTCCGTCTGACCGAGCGGACACGCCTTCGCGGAGGCAGCGGCGTGTATCGCCAGTTCCCCGATCTCGATCAGGTGTACGGACTCCATGGCGGCGGCCGCGACTTGCAGCCCGAACGCGCCGTGCACGTCGACGCCGGCATCGAGCACACGTTGCCGCTTCAGACCCGCCTTCTGTTCACCGCGTATTCGCGCCATGAAGAGAACGTGCTCTGGACTCCTGGATCTGAGCCGCGTCGTTTGCCGAGCGGCGCTCTTGTGCCAGGTGTGTTCGACGCGCCGTGGGTCAACGTGCTCAGCGGACGGGCGCGCGGGATCGAAGCCGTCGTCCGGCGCGACGCCGCTGACGGCTTCTCAGGCTGGGCGGGATACGGCTACGGCCGGCTCCGGTATACCGACGAGCAGACTGGAGAACAGTTCTGGGCAGATGCCGATCAGCGGCACACGCTGTCGCTGTATGGGAACTACCGTCTGTCGAGTCGGACGAGCGTCAGTGCGCGATTCAGGTATGGATCGAACTATCCGATTGCTGGCTACATCGGTCCGGCGCAAACGTCGCTCGGCACAAACCCGGTGATCGACGGTCGACCTTTCTTCTCGAGTCTCGCCAGCGATCGCAACACCCTGCGCCTGCCGGCGTACTCGCGTTTCGACGTGCGCGCCGACCGGGCGTTCAATTGGTCGGGACGCCGGCTGGTGTTGTTCGTTGACGTCGCGAACGTGCTGAATCGAACGAACCTTCGCAACTCGTCCTACTCCGTCGACCGTTTAGGACGCGTGTTCGACACGACCGAATCACTCATGCCCATCGTCCCCTCGGGGGGATTCGTCTTCGAGTTCTAACGAGTCGAAATCGGGCGTCGCTACATCCACTCCACGACGTCGAACCTGATGGCTGGTGCGATATCGGTGCGGCGTGGCGTCTTGTTGCGGCCGATCCAGAAGTGCAGCGACCCGTCGATGGCGCGCGCCGATTGCCACCGCCGGATGATCTGCGCACCTTCGGGCGGCACTTCTTCCTGATGCAACAGTCGCGGCGCTCGCAGATCGGCGAGCACGCGGCCAGCAGGTTTCAGCGTACGCGCATTCCAGAGTGAGCCGAGCGCCAGGCGTCCGATCGACATCGGCAGCAGTGGGAACCAGTTGCCCGGCGGCGATGGTGGCGTCAGCGTCCAGGCGAGCCCGGATGGTACGGTCGCAGGAGATGTGACAGGCCGCGGCGGCGCCTCGCGGCTCTCGCCGAGCGGATGCGGTGTCAGGCGTTCGACCGCCCATGCAACGTTGGCCACTTCATCAGCGAGCAGATGCACTTCTTCAAGCGGCGGCCCTTCGACGGTCTCTGCTGGCGAGGCGGAGATGAACAACGGCGACAACTGTTCGGAGCCGTGCCGGTCGAGCCGGAACATGTTCCACCGGCCGTCGGGTGGACTGGCCAGGGTGGTATCGCCGAAGACGTCGGTGATCGCCACGGCCGTCGTCTCGTAGATCGTCCACGCATCGAGCGCAATCGGGATCAGGAACCAGTCGTCGCTGTAGCTGAGGGCGAAGTCGAGCACCATCAACGTCGCCGGCGAGGGCGGCTTCTCCGGATTCGAGAGCAGCTCCAGCTGGTCGAATCGCACGCCGGGATTCTCGAAGGTCCAGAACCGCGGGTTGGGCATGCCGGCAAAATCGAGCGGCGCCGGAATCCGGAAGGCGCGCCGTGCCGTCGCCGTGCCGGTCGCACCGAGCGCGCCGGTGCCGTGCTCGAAGTCGTACCATTCGAGCCGGCCTTCGACGTACTCGGGGGCCACGAGTACCGCCTCACCGGATGCACCGATGCCCGAGGCCGTGAACGCGTATTCGACGTGCTCCGGATCCCACGTCGATGGTCCGCTCGGCGCCTGATCGAATCGTGCCGCGGCCCAGGTGATCCACGCGCGCAGGACTCGCGCTTCGTTGGTGTCGATGGGCGGAGTGCTCGCCGGCGCCAGCTTGGCGCGGATGACACGTGGCAGTGTGGCGCCATCGGGTACGCGGCCGTCCACCATGTCGAACCAGTCCCGCGTCTCGACATCCATGTCCGTCTCGGGCCGCACGAACGGACTTTCCGCCACCCAGAACGACAGGCGTCCGTCCATTCCGGCGGCGCGCATCATGCGGACGAAGTGCAGACCGGCTTCCGTACGAAGGCGCAGATTGTCGAGTCCGGTTTCCGGGACCGACTCGCGCTCGACGAGTGTTTCGAGCGGAACCTGCACTGGCTTGATCGCCGAACTGCCGGTGGTCGACTCGGCGGCGATACCGCCGCGGAGCCGTGTCAACGGAGACGAGGTACCTTCGATGCGCACGTCGATGGGCGTGGCGCCGCCATCGTGCCGCAGCTCGCCAAACTGCCACTGCCGTCCGAGCAGCCACAGCGGATCGTGAATGCGCGCCTGCACCGACGTCACCATCGTCTCGTCGGTCGAATCAGGGTGGAGCCGGATCCAGGTCGGGTAGGTTTCCATGGCGCCTCAGAGCGAGAACGAAATGCCGGCGTTGCCCGGCCGCTGTCCCAGCCAGGCGAACGGCATGAGCCCGCCGCGGCTGAACGTGGTCGGCGGCTGCACGCGCAGGCGCGCGAGCATCAGCGTCTCACGCAGGACATCGACGAGTGTGGCGGAGGTCCAGGCCACCGCGGGATTCGGGCTGACCGCCAGCAGGATCGCTTGCGGCGCTCTCGTGCTGGCGTTGTTGAACCGCAACGCCATTGCCGTGTCGCGCGACGAGGACGGAATCGTCTCCGTCCATGCGTCGATCAAGAGGCCACCGACCGGCTGAGTCGTGGGGAGTCCGGCCGGGGCGAGGACCAGCACCGACAGTCGTCCGGACGGCGGTCGCTTGGAAGCGCTGGTGAACGATGTGGCGATCCAGCGATCGCCGTCGGTCCACGGCGACTGCGCGATCAACAGCTTGGTCGATCCGTTGTCCCCGGCGATCTCGCGGCGCAACAGCACGTCGGCCAGGGCGGCGGCCTTCGGGCGAGTGCGCCCCGACGCGTCCAGCCAGGTTCGTGGTGCGTCGAGTTGTCCGTCGAGCAGACTCGTTGGCGGTGTGGCCGCAGCGGTGACCAGCGCGTCCGGCTCGCGTGGCGTGAACGCGACGACGCCAGGCAGATCGCCGCCAAACAGCGCCCGCAGCCGTTCACGCGGTGTGCCGACGGTCGCACCAGCCAAGCGCGTTTCGATGGCGTTCAGCAGCGCGTCCTGCTGTTCGACGCTCGGACTCGAGCCAAGGACGATTCCCGGCACGCGAATCCCGAACGCTGCCGCGCGCAGCGTCGCGCCGATCGGATCCGTGCGAGGGAGCACCGCGTCGCGAACGGCGGTCAGCTCGGCGAGCGCCGCGGCGACACGCGCCGGAAGATCGCCGGCATCCTCCGCCGTGGCCGTCGTCATGGCGCTCGGCGGGTCGAATGCATCGGGCCGCAGCGGTTCGCCACGCGTCAACACACGGGCCGCGGCGTCGCAGATGCCAATCAGATCCATCCACGCGCGATCCTTGCGCACGCGAGCATCGGGCAGCGGCGACGCAGACGCTGCACGGACGACCTGATCGGCGAGTTCCTCGCCACCGTGGCGCCCGTCGAGCACGACGTCGATCGCTGCCGTGCGAAGCGACGACACCCGCACGGATGCTGGTGTGGCGCCGCCTTCGACCGTCAAGACGATATTGTCAGCGGGGCCCAGCAGCAGCCCGCACCACCCATCGAGGATTGGTTCGGCGCGCGATCGCGGACTGATGCGAGCGTCCCATCCGGGTGCCGCGGCGGCGGCCGGCAGCGCGACGACGAGGCGGTGCGTGAGACGAATGCCAGTGGAGGGCGTTTCGACGACTCGAAGATCAGGAGGGGCTGCGCCCGCAGCGATCGACTCGACGTCGATCAGCGCGCCGACTGGATTTCCCTTCACGATCTGAAACACGGCTTCAGCCGTCAGCGCATCGGCCACTGCATCGAGCGTCTCGTTCAACACGGCTGCGCCGCGAGCGGCGTCCGGACTGCTCGAGCCAGGGAGTCCCGTCTGCTGCAGGGCAAGTCCATCGAGCACGCCCATGCCGCTGATGGCGGGGAAGAGCGTCCGCAGTTCGGCGAGCGAGGCCTCAGCCGGCGTGCCCTTGACCGCTCGCTCGAACCTCACGCCAAGCAGCTCGTTCAGCGATCGGCCGTTGCGAATGCCTTCGAGAATCCATCGCGCCAGCCGTACTCGGCGCGACGACAGATCGACGTCGGCGTGATGGCTGTTGACGCTTCTCGCGCGCCGCGCACCGCTGCGCAGCACCGCGGCGGCTGCGGCCTGGTCGAGTGACGGCGTATGAATGAACTCGGCCGCAGAGTTGCCCGCATCGACGCGCCGCACATCCTGCAGACATCCCCAGCCGCCGATGACGACGCCAGTCGGCGTAGAGGCACGAAGTGTCTCGAGACGACGAGAGGCGAGCGCGGTGAACCATGCGTCGATGCGGTGATTGCAGATGTCGAGTGTTCCGAACAGCTCCGACTGGAGCCTGGCCGCTGGATAAGTCGAGAGCTGCGCGAGCGCCTGCCGAAACGAAGCAAGTCGTGCCGCACCAGGACACGACGCGAGCGGCTGTGCAAGGCTGCCCACGAGCGTGCGAATGCGTTGAAGTTCGGTGGCATTCACCTGGATGTCGCCCTCGGGCCGAGGCCGGTCTGGTCGATCGGGCTCCGTCGGCTCGTCGGGTTCGTCCGGGAACGGATCGATGTCGTCGCGGCGTCGCGCGAGCGCTGGCGGTACAGGTCGAGGCGTCGCAGTTCTCGGCGTTATCGGCCGCGTCACAGTGCGATCGATGACCACACTCCGATCGATCGGCTGAGCGGCCGGGCCGGGAGTGGTGTCGGTGAACGCCCGAACGAGTACCTCGAGATAGACCTGGCTGCCGAGCCGCGCCTCCTTTCGATCCAAATCAAGCGTAGACGCTTCGTCGAGCGACGCCGCCTGGCAGACAGCTCTCGCCACGCGGGTCCATTCGAGCAGCGCCGCCTGACGCGCCATCCTTCCCAGCACCGACGAGTGAACCGGTCGGGTCAGAAGTGCAGCTGGGAGCGCGGCAGCCAAGGCGGCGCATTCCGCCGCGGTGGTCTCATCGACGATCGGGCGTCCGATCGGTAGCGGCGTGGCATCGATAGTGCCGGTGATCCGAGCGTTGCGCCAGTTGTCGGGAAACTGATTGCGGGTCGAGCGAGCGAGCGACCCGGCCAGCGTCGTCCATCGATTCGGACTGTTATTGCTGGCGTTTTGCTGCGTCGTCTCGGCGAAGAGCTCTGTCGAGCGCCCAAGATGGAGCAGTGCGCTCTGCGACGAGCCGTCAAAAACCACGCCCTGACGGAACATCGCAAACCATGAACGTGCCGCTTTGAGTAGCGGTATGAGCTGCGGGTCGATGCCTTCATGACCGGCCGGCGTGAACTCGTTGAGTGCGGTCACTGGCAGCACGCCGTACGGCTGTCGTCCGACGCGCACGGCGGGCACAGGTCCGGCCGCGCGAACATGCGATCGAAAGAACGTCCTCACGACTTCCGCACGCGGCTCGGGCAGCCCCAGGAAATCCTCGAGCGCCGGTCCGATCGTCACCTGCCAGAGCACGGTGTTCATCGCCGCGGCGAGGTCAGGCTCGAATCCCTCGGGTTCGTCGGCCACAGCGGACGTTGCACCAGACGCCGGCAAGGGTGCGAACACCTCACCCGCGACGCCAAATGCGCGTGCGGCCGCCGTGCCGTTGGAGGAGCGGCCGGTTCCGAAGACGCGCGGTCGCCGTTCGAGGTCGAACGCGGCTTCGATGCGTTCGCTGCGCGAGGGAAGTCCAGACCCACCCGCCAGACTGTTGTTCGTCGGCGTGTTTTGCGGCACGAACGCGAAGCCGCGGCTGAACCGGTGACCCGTGAACAGGCCGGCGAGCGCCTCGGCATTCTGAGCCGTCGTCTGCGTCAGACGCACGCCGACGACGAACAGCTCGTGGATGCGTTCGACACCGGCAGCAAGCGGGATGTCGAGGGCCATGCCGACACGAACCGCTTCGGCGAAGTCGGTCATCCATCGCATACGCGGCGGCAGCTGAATCGGCTCGCCCTCGCGATTGGCCAGCGCCGCGGTTTCACTCGGCGTCGTGTCGATCCCCACGGACAAGTCCATCGGGATCGGCGCGCCGAGGCGCTCGACGATGTGCGCGCCGTCCTCGCCGACGCCGATGACGATCCATCGATCGGGCAGAACGGCCGCCCGTGCGACAAACGGGGCCGCCTCGTCCTGCATCGCGACGATCGGAAAAACCGGGGCGACGCCCGGAGCAAGCGCGTCACGATTGGTTGGCGTGAGGATGTGTGCGGTCCATGCCGCTCGCGTGACGCCGATGGCTTCGCAGAGCGCGCGCCACGCGGCCCGTGACGCATCCTCGCCGGTCGCGGCAGCTTCGGCGCGCCAGTAGTCTTTGGTCGCGGCGAGTTCCTGCTCGGTCAAACGCGGATCGTGCGTGGAGGTCGAGATCGCATCGGGCCACACGCGCACGCGCAGCCGGCCCGGTTCGAGCCGGGCTTCGACGCCGACGGGAAAGAGGCTCAGCACCTGGTTGCCGGCGACCGATCCGAGCAGCGCGTCCATCGTCTCGAACGTGAGGAGCTCATTGACCCTGATGTGGTCGAGCGCGCCGCGTGCCGTCTCGAGCCGTGTGCGCGAGACGTCGAGCGCCTCGACCGCGAGTTGCCGGTCGCGCACGGCAGCGGTGTCGAGTGGACTTCGCGCAGTGACACGAGTCGCCGCGGCGAGCTGTTTCAGCGCCGCGTCGTAGGCCGCCTCGGCGGCAGCCATTTCAGTGATCGATGTTTGAAGGCGTGTCCGGTCCATGTCTCACGCACCGGGACGGATCAGAAGAGAGGCATGCAGGAACGCGCGGAACGGACGCTGACGCACGAGATTCGCGACGGTCGCGGCTGTTGCCGTCGCGGCCGTGAAACCAGCGTCGAGCACGTTCGGAAACGCGCCGATCGGCGCGTACGGCGTCGTGGGCGGCGGCGCAAGATGCCCCCAGCTCAGAGTCGCGCGCGTGGGCGGCGCCGCCGTGCCCACGGCGGGATCGAGGCCAAACCGCGGATCGCC
>Ga0111539_10009542_pt1 | contig 12248 bp, 12 predicted proteins | sample RhiMethybrSRZTD1_FD_79667 | JGI IMG/M metagenome (GOLD analysis project Ga0111539, IMG submission 79667) | Populus rhizosphere microbial communities from Tennessee, USA - Rhizosphere MetaG P. TD hybrid SRZTD1 (version 2) (version 2) | ecosystem: Host-associated > Plants > Roots > Rhizosphere >...
AGCTTCCTGGCCGGGGTTGACGCGACCGGCTGGCGGCGCGAGCAGCTCGCCACGGACCCAGCCGGCATGACCATCCACCGCCTCCGCCTGGAGGCGGGAACGGCGGTGCCGCGCGTGCCTGCCTCCGGGCAGGTGCGCCCTCGTGCGTGACGGGCTTCGTGTCGATCTATCGTTTTGGGGGGAGCGAGCGGGCGTACCCCGTGCCGAGCGCAACCCACCTGGCGAGCTGGCGCTTGGTGCGGAGGTCTTCGGGGCCGACTCGTAGCCATCCCTGCATCTGCCTCCCGCCCATCTCCATGAGCCCAGCGCTCGTCGTGGCGACGAGCGCATCAGACTGCGCCGGGTCGACGCGGACCAGCACCCCACCCTGGCCGCTTGCCGCCACGGCCATGTTGCCTCCGATCAGGAACGCGAGCCCGCCGAACATCTTCCTCTCCGTCAGATCGGGTTCGCCGCCGGCCAGTTCGCGAATGCGATCCGCAAGATCCTCGTCGTAGGCCATGGAAGCGATCGTACGACAAGGAGGTTCGCGTCGCCTTCTGCAGGTGCGGCCAGGCATGATCACCTGGAATGGGTGAAGCCAGGTCGCCCTGCCCGGGGCGACACTGCACCATGGGAGGCCGGTGCGCCGGCGGGAGGAGCGGAGTCGTGGCCCAGGACAGCGAGCGGGCGTTGGTGCCGGTGGGGTCGCAGCTGGCCGGCACCCCGCGGGTGCCCAATGGAGAGGTCGACGCACCGCGGCTGGTGGTCGCGGCCGCCTTCGGCCTGGCCGTGGAGGTGCAGCGGCGCTCGTTCGACGCCGCGGGCGCCGTCGCGGGCCGGTTCGCGGGGCCGCTGCGGGCCCTGACCCGTCCCGCGGTGTCGTTCGCGCGAGGGTCGGTGGCGGTCGCTCGGCACCATCTGGACCTCGACACTTGGGCGGCGCGGGGGCTGGCGGAGCAGCGACGTGTGCAGGCAGCCGCCGTCCAGGGTGTCCGTACACTGACCGCCGCCCTGGTCACGGCCGTCCTCGATGAGGTCGACCTGGACGAGGTGGTGGCCCGGGTCGACCTCGACCGGGTCGTCGCCCGCATCGACCTCAACCAGATCGCCGCCCGCATCGACCTGGACGCGATCGTGGAGCGGATCGACGTGGGCGCGATCGTGGAGCGCGTCGACGTGGGCGCGATCGTCGAGCAGGTCGACGTGGACGCCATCGCCGGCCGCATCGACCTCGACGCCGTCGCGAGCCGCATCGACCTGGACGCGATCGTCGCCCGGGTGGACCTCGACGCCATCGTGAGCCGTATCGACATTGCTGGGCTCACCGAGCAGGTCATCGACGAGGTCGACCTCGGCGAGATCATCCGCGAGTCGAGCAGCACCATGGCCACCGAGACGGTCGACGCCCTGCGGGTGCAGGGGATGCGGGTCGACGGCCTGGTCAGCCGGATCGCCGACCGCATCCTGTTCCGGCAGGGAGAGCGCCAGACCGGCCCGCTCCCCGAAGAGCCGCGACCATGACCCGGGACATCCGCTACGCCAATGCCAGGGCATTGCAGGGCCACCGAGCCGGCTTCGCGTCCCGTGTCGTGGCCGACGCCATCGACCTCGTGGTCGCCTGGCTGCTGGGGCTGGCGGCGCTGCTGGCCGCCGGGGTGGTCCGCTACCTGCTGACGGGCCCACCGCTCCGCCTGCCCGTGCTGCCCAACTGGCTGAACGCCAGCGGGTTCGGCGCGGTGGCCGTCGTCTACCTGGGCCTCAGCTGGGCGGCGACCGGCAGGTCGGTGGGCAAGCAGATCGCCGGGCTGCGGGTGGTGGACCGCGTTGGCCGCCGGCTCTCCGTGTGGCGCTCGTTCGCCCGGGCCCTGCTGTACGTGCTGTTCCCGGCGGGGCTGCTGTGGGTCCTGGCCAGCCGCCGCAACGCCTCGGTGCAGGACATTGTCGTCCGCACGGCCGTGCTCTACGACTGGGCCTACCACGCGCCGGACGAGGCACTCCCAGCCACGGACCGGCGTTGACCTCGACCCTGGTCTTCGTCCATGGCCGCGGCCAGCAGGGCCGCGAACCCGACGAGCTGCGGCGGCGCTGGGCGGCCGGGCTGAACAAGGGGCTGACCGCCGCCGGCCGCGCCCCCATGGACCCGGCGGCGGTCGAGGCCATCCGGTTCCCGTTCTACGGCGACGTGCTGTGGGCCGAGGTCGTCCAGAGCCGGGCCGCGGTCCCCGACGCCGCCGCCCTGGATGCCGTCCAGCAGCTGGACCCCGGGCTGCCGGACGCGGTCAACCGCCGCCAGGTCGCCATCCTCCAGTCCATGGCCGCCGAGTTCGGCCTGCCGCCCTCGGCGGCCGCGGAGGCGGCCGCCCTCGCGGTGCCCAGCTCGGCCTTGCTGCGCGGCCTGCTGGAGTTGGTGGCCAACCACTCCGGGGTCGACGAGGCCGTCATCCGGGGGTTCCTGCGCGACGTGTCGGCGTACCTGGAGCTGTCCGGCTGCCGGGCGGCGGTCCAGGAGGTGGTCCGCCCGGCGCTGCTCGCCGACCCTGGATGCGTGCTGGTCGGCCACAGTCTCGGCGGGGTGGTCAGCGCCGAGCTCCTGGCCGAAGACAAGGTGCGGGACCGGACCAGCCTGTTCATTGCCGTCGGGGCGCCCCTGGGCCTGGATGCGGTCACCGCCGGGATGCGGCCACCCGGCGCATCCCGCCCGGCCGCGCCCTGGGTCAACGTCTACGACCCCCGAGACTGGGCGACTCTCGGCTCCCCGTTGCCCCGGGAGGGCGGCCTGCATGACCAGCTGGCCGTGGCCAACCCCCGCTCCCACGAGCACTCCATCGAGCACTACCTGGCCCATCCCGCGGTCGCCACCCTCATCAGCGACGCCCTGGCCGCAGGGACCTGACAGCGCTCGGGCTTGGGGTTCGAACCTCATTTCCCTCTTGTCGGTTCCGGCTGTTGGTGCTAGGACGCTTGGGTGGGCAGGCGCCTCGGCGAGCGGCCGAGCGAAGCGTCCCGGACTCGAAGCGTGCGCTTGCGCCATGACGGGAGGTCGGGACATGAGCGAGGCGATCGGACAACCCGGCGGGGCGGCGCTGCCCCGACCGATGGGCATCGGCGAGATCCTCAGCACTGCCTTCCAGCTGTATCAGCGGCACTGGCGCACCCTGTTGGCCATCGCCGCGGTGGTGGTGGTCCCCTTCACGCTGCTGCAGTACCTGATCGGCGACCAGGTCCGGACCAGGGGGGAGGAGACCGCCGACGGGGTCGTGGTGTCGACCTCCTCGTGGGCGGTCGGGATCGCTGGGCTGGTGACGGCGCTGGCCGGGATGGTGATGTTCCTGGTCCTGACCGGGGCGATCACCAGGGCGGTGGCGGCTGAGCTGGCCGGGGAGGATCCCAGCCTGGAGCAGAGCTACCGCTTCGGGTTCCACCGGTTCTGGTCGGTGCTGCTGGTGAGCGTGCTGGTCGGGCTGGCCACCGTGGCCGGGCTGATCCTGTTCATCATCCCCGGAATCTACATTGGCGTCCGGTTGTGTGTGAGTATCGAGGCGCTGGTGGTGGAGGGGCGCCGGGGGACCCGGGCGATGGGGCGTTCCTGGGAGCTGGTTGGCGGGCACTGGTGGCACGCGTTCGGGACGCTGCTGGTCGCCGCGCTGCTCACCGGGCTGGTCAACGCGCTGATCACGGCCCCGTTCGGCGGCACGAGCTGGTTCGTGCAGGCGGTGGTGGCGGCGGTTGCGACCGTGGTCACGCTGCCCTATGGGGTGCTGGTCGGGGTGCTGCTGTACCTGGATCTGCGTGCCCGCAACGAGCAGCTGACCCTGGAGAGGCTCAGGGCCGACCTGCAGGCATCAGCCGCCTGACCCGATCGCGGCCGCAGGAAGGCTGCAGTGCTGGTCTCCGTGAAGCGTCGACATCGGCCATCCCCCGCCGTCCCTGGGATCGCCGGCGCGGCTGCCGGCGGAGCGATCGCGGGGGTGGCGCCGTGACCCCGAAGCGAGCGGCCCGGATCGCGGCGTTCGTGACGCTCGGTGTCGTGGGCGTGGTGTCGTTCGGCCGAGCCGCGATCGCCGGGTTCTGGGACCTTCTGATCAACGCCCCGTTCCTCACCGCCGTCCTGGGTGCGCCACTCGCCGCCGCGGCGGGGATCCTGACCTACCGCTGGCGCACGGCCACCGACGCACCGGAGACCGATCTCACCCGGTCCAGCGACGAGTGGATCGCCGCCGTACGCAGCGAGCTCGCCGCGGTCGAGGGTCCGCGCGAGCGTCGGCGCTTCGCCCGGGCGGTGGTCGTCGTGGTCGTCGTGCGGCGCACGCTCACCGCGTGGACGTGGCTGCTCGCCGGATGCGTCGCCGCCGCGGTCGCGGTGCTCAGCGCCGTCGCGATGCTCCCGGTCGCCGCCACCGAGGCGGCCCACCTGTACTCCGAGGCCGGTGTCTCCCTCCCCGACGGCGAACCCCTGCAGGTCGACTCGACGCCCACCGCCGTCCTCGACACCTTGCACCCGTGTTCATCGTGCTCCACCTCCTGTTCTGGCTCCCCGGCATCGTGCTCGGCGCCCGGCTGGGAGCCCGCGCTCAACCGCTCGACGACCCGCCGCGAACGGCTTGACCTATCGCTTGCGGAGCGGGACGCCCTTGTGCTCGGCGCCGATGACGACGCCGACCATGACCGCGGGCTCGTCGCGATCGTTCCGCCAGCTGTGTGTGACACCGTTGACGATCAGCCAGTCGCCGGGTGCCAGGCGGACCTCGGCGTCTTCGAGCACGAAGACAGCTTCACCGGAGAGCTGCATGACGCAGTCGATGGAAGCGGTCGCATGCAGTCCTGTGAAGCCCGGAATGGTTCCATAGCCGGCCGCGGGGTTGGGGTCCGGAACGATCGCGACCGCGCTGGCGGTCTGTTCGCGGGCGATCTCGGCCGCGCGAACCGGGTCGGAGGTGTCGAACATGCTGTCGGGATTGAAGGTTGCTGGAAGGGTGAGGACGGTGACGTGGAACCCGCCCGGGCGCGGGATCAGCGGACCCGCGAAGTCGGGACGTGTGCCGCGGTCCGGAAGGACGGCGGGGGCGTCTGCCGCCCAGATCGACCATTTCGGCCCGAAGTCCGGATCGGTCGGCTGAACGTCCTCGTCGCCGACGACGACGGCCTTGCCCGTGTCGTCGTGACCGGTGACCACTCGACGCATCCTCATGGACCTCCTGCTTTCTTCTCGATGGGCTGGGCGGGGGCGCCCGGTCAGCGAAGCGTCCGGAAGAAGGAGCGCAGGTCGCCGGTGAGCAGGTCGGGAGCGTCGTGGGCGGCCCAGTGGCCGCCGCGGTCGAACTCGCTCCAGGAGACGATGTTGGCGTGGTCGCGCTCGGCGAAGCGGCGGATCGGCCGGAAGTCGAAGGCGAAGCTCGCCAGGCCGATGGGGACCGTGGTCGGCCCGGTCGGCGGCTCGGCATGCTTGTTCTCGTAGTAGAAGCGGGCCGCCGACGCCGCCGTGTTGGTCAGCCAGTAGATCGCGACGTTGGTGATGAGGTGGTCCTTGCTCAGGGCGTCGCCGAACAGTTGGCCGCTCCAGCCGATCTGCCCGGCCGGGGAGTCGGCCAGCGCGTGCGCGACCGTCTGCGGCTGCGCCTGCTGCAGCTTGTCGTGGACCGCGTGGTCGACGAAGCCCTGCAGGAAGTTCAGGTACTGCAGCTCCTCGGGGGTCAGGCCCTCGAACTCGGCCGGGTCGCCCGAGGGGAAGGAGAAGATCTGGTTGACGTGCACCCCGATGACGCGCTCGGGGTCGACCCGTCCCTGGAGGGGGGCCACGATGGCGCCGGCGTCGTTGCCGTGGGCGCCGTACCGGTCATAGCCGAGCCGCCGCATCAGCACGGCCCACGCTCGCGCGGTCCGCTGGGCGTCCCAGCCCGGCTCGCGGGTGGGCCCGGAGAAGGCGAAGCCGGGCAGGGAGGGGACCACCACATCAAAGGCGTCGGCCGGCTCACCGCCCTGGCCGCGGGGGGCGGTGAGCGGCGCGACCAGGTCCAGGTACTCCAGGAAGGTGTTGGGCCAGCCGTGGGTGAGCATCAGCGGGATGGCGTCCGGCTCGGGGGAGCGGACATGCAGGAAGTGGATCGGCTGCCCGTCGATCTCGGTGATGAACTGCGGGTACTGGTTGAGCCTTGCCTCCCAGGCACGCCAGTCGTACTTGTGCTGCCAGTGGTCGACCAGCGCTTGGACGTAGCCGACCGGGACGCCGTACTCCCAGCCCGGCGGGACCGGGCCCCGCTGGGGGCCGCTGGTGTCGAGGGGGAGCTCGTTGGCCCAGCGGGTCCGGGCCAGCCGGTCGGCGAGGTCGTCCAGGTCGGCTTGGGGGATCTGGATGCGGAACGGGCGAATCTCCTGGCTGGCGTCGCTCACGGCATACCTCCTCGCATCAACGACGTGTGCCGGCTCTGCGGTGAAGCCATCCAGAGCGTTTCAGCGTCCGGGTTGCGGCGGAAGCGGGGATCTCGCCAACCAGCGACGATTTCAGGACAGCCTCAGGACCGCGCGCCGAAGGTGTCGCGGTAGGTGGCCGGAGCGACTCCCACGTGTCGCCGGAAGTGGGGGCGCAGGGCTGCGGCAGAGGAGAATCCGCAGGATCGCGCCACCCCCTCCACCGACAGCCGGGTGGACTCCAGCAGCCGTTGGGCACGAAGCACGCGTTGATGGGTCAGCCAGGTTGCCGGTGCGGTCCCGGTGAGCTCGCGGAAGCGCCGGTCAAAGTTGCGCCTGCTCATCTGGGCCCGACGAGCCATCAGATCGATCGGCAGGATCTGGTCGAGCTGCCCGAGCGCCCAGCTCATCGTCTCGCCGACGGGGTCGTCCTGGTTCAGTTCGGGTACCGGCGACTCGATGTACTGCGACTGCCCGCCGGGACGGTGGGGTGCGACCACGATGCTTCGGGCCAGGCGGTTGGCCACCACCGCGCCATGAGAGGCCCTGATCAGATGCAGGCCCAGGTCCATCCCGGCGGCACCACCACCGGCGGTGAGGATGTCACCGTCGTCGATGTAGAGGATCGACGCGCGGACGGAGATCTTTGGGTACATCTGGGCGAGCACCCCGGCGAGCGCCCAGTGCGTCGTGGCCGGGCGCTCGTCCAGCAGCCCGGCCGCAGCCAGCACGAACACCCCGGAGCAAAGGCCGGCCACCCGTGCTCCCGCGGCGTGCGCGCCGCGCAGCGATTCCAGCAGCGGCTCCGGCGGGTGTTCGGCCGGATCCCGCCAGTAGGGCACGATGACCAGATCCGCCTTGCGGATCGCGGAGAGATCGTAGGGCACGTTGCAGACCAGGCCGGCGCCGCGTATCGCGGCCTCCGGCTCGCCGGAGACGATGCGCACTTCGAGCTCGGGCAGCGCGCCGTAGTACACGGCCGCGTCGAACACGCCGAACGCGAAGGACATGATGCCCAGGGAGACACCGTCCACGACCACGACCACGAGTCGCCGTGGGGTGGGCGATGCTGCAGGCAGGTTCAGGTTCGGGCCCGCGAGAGCCTCTTCCACCATGACCCTAGTCTGGCTCCGGACCGGAGGGCGGGCAAGATCCCGAGCGTGTCCACCCTGTCGGCGGCGGCGAGTTCGTCCATGAGTTCGCGCCGGAAGGCGTGATAGTCGACCTCGATCGCGTGCCGGGGCGACGGATCGAACCGATGATGTGGGTGTGCGACTTCGTGGCGGATGCGCGCATCGATGTTGGACGGGCGTTGCAGCCGCCCGCTGATCTGCAGCGCCGCGATGCGCGCCTGGTGGTCGGCGAGCCGCCAGATGCAGCCGATCGGCTGGAAGAGGCCGATGAAGTACAGGCTGGGGATCGTCGGATGCATCATCTTCAGATAGAGCGGCGGCGTCTCGGCCATGTCCCAGTCGGCGACCCGCCTGGACAGGAACGGGAAGCTGGTGCGGAAGCCGGTTGCCATGATGATGGCGTCGAATGCTTCCTGCGTGCCGTCGGTGAAGTGGACGATGTGCCCGTCGTAGCGCTCGATGCCGTGGCACGCGACGAGCCGGCCGTGGCGTAGCGCTTCGAGGACGCTGGAATTGACCGTCGGGTGTCTCTCGAGCGGCGGGTTGGTCGGAGCCTGTAGGCCGTAGTCCTCCCACCTGCCGATCGCGAGCCGCAGCCACAGCTTCAGCGCCGACTGGAGCAGCGGCTTTGGAAGCTTGCTGCTCAAGAACGCATGGACGATGTCGATCGGCTGCCCGAGCATGCGTCTCGGAATGAAGTAGGCTCCCGCGCGCATGCTGAGCGCGGCGCGCGAGGCGAGCCGGGCGACATCGACGGCGATATCGGCGGCGGAGTTGCCCGCGCCGACCACCAGCACGCGCTGGCCGCGGAATGGATCGGGGCGTTTGTAGGTCGAGGAGTGCACGATCTTGCCGGTGAACGTGCCTGGGTATGCCGGTACGAACGCGTTGCGGTGGTGGCCGGAGCAGACCAGCAGGCTGTCGAAGCGCTCGGCCCTTGTTTCGCCGTCCGCGGTCACGCGAACCGTCCATCGGCCATCGCTGCCAAGCGCGCATCGCTCGACGTGTGCGCCGAGGCGGATGTGCGGCTCGACCTGAAAGGCTCTTGCATAGTCGGTGAAGTAGGCGAGCAGCTGGCGGTGCGAGGGAAAATCGGGATAGTCGTTGGGCATCGGAAAGTCGTCGAACGACGACATGCGCCTCGACGAGAGGATGCGCGAGCACGCATGGACGCTGACCCGACGGGGATCGTCGGTGAACGCCCAGTTGCCGCCGATACCGCTGCTCTCCTCGTAGCAGACGATGTTGCGGCAGCCGGCCTGAAGGAGGTTCTTCAGCGCGGTCAGCCCGCAGGGCCCCGCGCCGATCACGCAGATCCGCTTCTCGCCGGCTGATGTCATCGCCTCGGGCAAGGGCGCCGGTCCTTCCTCTCAGAGGCGGAAGGCGACGAGGGTCGCGGCGAGCACGACGGTCGCGAATGCGAGGAGCCGCAGTCCGGTCTCGGCAGGAGCGGTGAGTCGCCTGGCGTCGAGCGGCTCCGTGCTGGCGTCGGCGAGCTCGAGCTGGCCGCGGACCGCGATCACCCGGCGTCGCACGTACCGCACGTGGCTCGAGAGCGCGCGCTGGGCGAGCGAGAGCAGCACCGCGAAGACCGCGGCGAGCGCCGTGACACCCCGGACGTCGCCCGCGACGGCCGCGTAGCCGTTGAGCACGGGGAAGCCGCCCCACGCGAGCCCGAACCAGAGGTCCGAATGGAAGCGCCCCCCGGCGAGCTCCAGGTTGTACGCCAGCACCAGGAACAGCCCGGGGGGAATGAGCAGCGCGAGCCAGGCCTCGAAGGTCAGCGCGCCCACGACGCCGATCGCGCAGGCGCCCACGATCGAGACACCGGCGAGCGCGACGAGCACCCGATCGGGGATCTTCGTGCGCAGCGGTCGCCCGTTCAGTTCGTCGAGGGCGTGCGCGCCGATCCCGACGGCGAGTGCGAACGCGGCGACGACCGCGCCGAGCCGTTCCCAGGCGACCACGGGCGCCAGGCAGCCGCCGATGACGACGTAGGACAGATGCCACGCCGTGTAGGGAGGATGCAGCAGGGTCACGTAGTCCCGCCAGCCGCCGCGCTCGAGCGCGTACCAGGCGGGACGGGAGACCGGCCGTACCGCCCGCGTGACGCCGCCCCTGGCGGGGCGGTCGGGCGGGCTCATGGCTTCCGTCCCCAGATGACAACGGCGGCGCCGAGACTCCGCGTCCTCACCTCGACCCCGCGCAGGCCCGCCGCGTGCCACCACTCCAGCTGACGCTGGAGCGGGTGGCGCTGCCAGAAGTCGCGGATCGACCCTCCGAGGAAGTCGCCGACCTCCTGCCAGCCGTTCCGGAGGAGGCGGCCGGCGACCGGCAGCACCGCCTGGACGTAGAGGTCCCAGAGCGGGCGGGCGGGCCCCTGGGGGACGCCGAACTCGAGCGAGGCGACGACGCCACCCGGACGCACCACGCGCGCGAGCTCGGCCAGCGTCGCCCCCGGGTCGGCGACGTAGCGGAGCAGGTACGTGAACGTGAGGTGGTCGACGGACCCGGAATCGAGCGGGAGCGCCTCCGCCGAGGCAGTGACCAGCTGGACCTCGTCGCCGAAGCGACGGCGTGCGACCGCCAGCATCCCGGGGCTCTGATCGACCCCGGTGACCCCGAATCCCTGCCGCAGGAGCTCTGCTGCGACGAGCCCCGTCCCGGTCGCCACGTCGAGGACCTGACCGCCGCGCGGAAGGCGCGAAACGAGGAAGCGGCGCCAGCGGGGGTCCTGTCCCAGCGAGAGCGCGGCGCCGACGCGGTCGTAGGTCGGCCCGAGCGGGGCGAAGAGCTCGCGGGCATGCTCGTCCAGACTCCGCGCCGGCATCCGTCCATCACCCCTTTCGGTCGTCGGGTTGGCCGCCCTGGCGTCAGGGGACGAGCGCCGCCGCCCGGGCGTGCTCGAGCTCGTCGAGGTCGAGGTCCGGCCGGAGGTGCAGGCCGCTCGGCCACCAGCACCAGCGCCCGACGTCGAGGACGAGCGCGGTGACCAGCACCGAGCGGACCACGAAGGTGTCGAGCAGCACGCCGAACGCGACCACGAAGCCCATTTCCGCCGCGAGCACCACCGGCAGGCTGCCGAGGGCCATGAAGGTCCCCGCGAGCACCAGGCCGGCGGAGGTGATGACCCCACCCGTTGCCGCAAGGCCGATCAGCGCCCCCCGCCGGGTGCCGTGGCGCCTGCTCTCCTCGTGCACCCTGGTCATCAGGAAGATGTTGTAGTCGACGCCGAGCGCGACCAGGAACACGAAGGCATACAGCGGGAACGCTGGAAAGGACCCGGCGAAATGGAAGATGTGGTCGAACACCAGGGTGCTCACGCCAAGCGCCGCCGCGAACGACAGGACCACGGTCCCGACCAGGAGCAGCGGGGCGACCAGCGCGCGCAGCAGCACCGCGAGGATCACGAACACCACGACCAGCACGAGCGGGATGACCAGGTTGCGATCATGCCTGGCGGCGCGCTGGGTGTCGAGGCTGACCCCGCTGCTGCCGCCGACCAGCCCGTCCGCTCCGGCGATGGCGTGCACGCCCGAGCGTAGCCGGTCGACGGTCGCGAACGACGCTTGGCTATCGGGGCTGCTGGTGAGCGTGCCCTCGAGGTAGCTGAAGCCATCGCGGGTCACCGGCGCGCTGACGGCGGTGACCCCGGGGGTCGCCGCCAGGGCGGCCTGCAGCTGCGGGGCTGCCGCGGCCCGGCCGATCACCTGGACCGGGTTGCCGGTCCCGGCCGGGAAGTGCCGGACGAGCGCCTGCTCCCCGGTCACCGCCTCGGGCCTGGTGCGGAACGAGTCCTTGAGCTGCAGGTCGTTGGTCCTGAGCCCGGTCATGCCGAACGCCACGGCCCCGAGGACCACGGCCGTCACCAGCCACACCAGCCGCGGGCGGCGGGCCACGCCGGCGCCGATGCGCGCCCAGACGCCGTGCCCGGTCGGCTCCGGCGAGCCCAGGGTCGGCCGGACCGGCCAGAACATCCAGCGGCCGAACACCACCAGCAGCGCCGGCAGCAGGGTGAGCATGACCCCGAGCCCCAGAGCGATGCCGATCGCCGTCACCGGCCCCACGCTCTTGCTGGAGCTGAGCTCGGCGACGAGAAAGCACAGCAGCGAGAGCGCCACGGTGGAGGCGCTGGCGATGATCGCGGGTCCCGCGCGGTGCAGCGCCTCGGCCATGGCCTCGTGCCGGTCGGCGTGGCGGCGCAGCTCCTCCCGGTAGCGGGCGATCAGCAGCAACGCGTAGTCGGTGCCGGCGCCGAACACCAGCACCGTCAGGGTGGTCGCGCTGAGGTCGTTGACGACCAGGCCGGCGTGCCGGGCGAGCAGGTAGATCACGGCCTGCGCGGCAGTCAGCGCGACGATCACGCAGACCAGCGGCAACAGCCACAGCATGGGGCTGCGGTAGGTGAGCAGTAGGATCACGATGACGATCGCCGCGGTGATGTACAGCAGCGACGAGTCGATTCCCTCGAAGACGTCGCCGAAGGCGGCTTCGTAGCCGGCCGGGCCGGTCACATATACCCGCAGGCCGCTGGTGCCGTCGCCGTCACGGGCGATGGCGCGGATCTGCTCGACCGCCGAGACGATCGCCTCCGAGCCCTTGTCGCCCGCCCTGATGGGGACGACCACCTGGAAGGCCGCGCCGTCCTTGGCCGGGATCGGGCCGACGACCCGGCCGCCGATGTTGTCGATCCCGGCGAAGCGCCGCACGTCCCCGGCGACCTTGGCC
>Ga0111539_10009544_pt1 | contig 12248 bp, 13 predicted proteins | sample RhiMethybrSRZTD1_FD_79667 | JGI IMG/M metagenome (GOLD analysis project Ga0111539, IMG submission 79667) | Populus rhizosphere microbial communities from Tennessee, USA - Rhizosphere MetaG P. TD hybrid SRZTD1 (version 2) (version 2) | ecosystem: Host-associated > Plants > Roots > Rhizosphere >...
CAACAGCGGGCCCAGGCAGCCGGCTTCGATGAAGTGTTGGTCAAGCCTGTCGGTCCCCAAGAAATTTTACAGTCCGTCGGTCACATTCTGGAGCGTAAACAAGCGCAGTAGTTCAATCTCTTATTCATCTAGGCCGCTCCGCCAGGAATTTCTTCGCCGCTTGGGCGGTGGCGATCGCTTCCTCATAACGCTTTGCGCCGAGATCAGTCCACGCTTCATCTAAAGCCGCATTGGCATGGCGAATCTCGGCGCTGGTGAGCGTCGGCTGGCGCCATTGGGCGTCGGCTAATTCGCGCTCTACGACACGCAATACCGTGATGGCTTCGTGGCCGGTGGGGCCGGCGGCGATGGAATGCCACTTCACCAAAATCAGGATGATCCCCGTTAGCGCAACCGCCGGCCAAACCCGTGCAGGCCTGGGCCCATGCGCCGGGGTGGGCTTTCTTTGCGCCCACCACGACGCGAGAATCGATAGCAACAACACGCCGCCGATAATCGATAACGACGCGCCGATCGGAATTTTATAGAGATCGACGAGCAGCATCTTGGCGCCGACGAAACCCAAAACAAACGACAAACCGACTTTCAAGTAGATGAACATCTGCATGACGCCGGCGAGCATGAAATAAAGCGCGCGCAGGCCAAGGATCGCGAAGACGTTCGACGTATAGACGATAAACGGATCCTGCGTGATCGCAAAGATCGCCGGGATCGAGTCCACCGCGAAGATCACGTCGGTGGTTTCGATGACGATGAGCACGACCATCAAAAGCGTCGCCTGCCGCCTCCCCTCATGTCTGACGAAAAAGCTCTGCCCGTGATATTTCTTGCTGATCGGCACGCAGCGCTCGAATAAGCGCACCAGCGGATTTTTCTCCGGCTTGATCTTCTCGTCGCCCTGGAGAAACATCTTGATGCCGGTAAAGACCAGGAAGGCGCCGAAGATATAGATCATCCAGTGAAAATTGGCGATCAAGGCGGCGCCCGTCGCGATAAAGATCGCGCGCAGAATGAGCGCGCCGAGAATACCCCAGAAAAGCACCCGATGCTGATACTCCGCCGGGGTGGCGAAATATTGAAAGATCATCAAGAAGACGAAGAGGTTATCGACGCTGAGCGATTTCTCGATCAGGTAGCCGGTGAGAAATTCGAGCGCTTTCTCCTGGCCCCAAGCGAAATAAATCCCGAGGTTGAAAATCATCGCCAGGGAAATCCACACGATGCTCCAGGTTGTCGCCTCCTTGATGGAGACCGAATGGGCCTTGCGGTGAAAAACCCCGAGGTCCACCGCGAGCATGCCGAGAACAAAGACATTAAAGGCGAGCCAAAGAAATATTCGATCCGAATCCATGATTGCCATTTCTCCCTTCAAACTACGGAAACACGCCAGACCGCGCCCAGCGCGCTCGAGCGCTTAAGATATTCGGGAAGAATGGAAACTAGATTCTCAAGATCTGAAGAGCGCGGTGCGGGTCGACGAGAAAGGTCGGCCGCTGACGCGAGGAAAAAAACGACAATCTGGCGTGAAGCGCCGGCAGGTTTTTGCCCACTCGTCGTCGTGCGGATTCGGTGCGGCGGTCACGAGATCTTTTCGACGCGGCGGTTCTGTAGACCTGTTCGTCGCGCTCTTCCGAAGAAACGTCCTCTTCGGCAGCCGCACTGGAGTGCCATTGAAATTGGACGGCGTGGGTTTCGGTGATACCAAAAACCAGGATCAGTATCAGCGATAGGCCGATGAAAGGGCGCTGCATCGATTCAACGGGTAGCAATTCAAAACCTTTAAATCAATCCAGCCGAATCCTCGCGCCTGTGCGAGGGGATTGACAGTCGCCCCGGGGTTTTCGCAAAAAATAAACCGCTGACACATGGGTGACTGACCGGTTCAGTCTTTCATTCGCGAGTAATCGATTTCCCGGCTGGTGATGAATTCGAGCAATGCTGCCTTACCGTCTTGAGTCGTTTTGTGCGCGCGCTGCAACGCTGGAACGATTTGCCCCGGCTCTTCGACCCGTTCCGACCAGCCGCCAAGCGATTTTGCCAGGTCGGCGTAGTTACCCAGGATGTTCATCGTGCCGTAGCGTTCGTGCGAGGCTTGCATGCTGTGGGTTTCGGCGGCCATAAAATTATTGTTCAAAACAATCGTCAACGTCGGGATGTTGTTGCGCACGGCGGTTTCGAAATCGAGGCCGGTCATCCCGAAGGCGGCATCGCCCATGAAGTTGACGCAAAATTTATCCGGCGCCGCCAGCTTGGCGCCCATGATCAACCCCAGGCCGCCGCCGAGCGCGTGGGACTTGCCCCAGCCCAGATAACTGCGCGGCGTCGGCGCTTGGTAAAACGGCACCAGTTGATTGCGCGGGCTGCCGGAGTCATGGGTGACGATGACGTCTTTTCGATCGAACAAATTCATGAACTCCCACATGACGCGATAAGGCGTCAGCGGTTTTTCATTGGACGTGAGCTTGGGCATCCATTCCTTGAGCCATTCTTCCTTGACTTTTTTGATCTCCGCCGCCACCGCGCCCTCAGGATCGCGCTTCTTGCCGCCGAGAATATCCTGCGCCGCTTCGACGAATTGGTGCAGCACCAACTTCGCGTCGCCCAGGAGCGGATAATCCGACGCGTATTGTTTATTGATGTCGCGCTCATCGTTGGTCGCGTGAATGATCACTTTGCCTGGCGGGATCGTCGCCGCGGTAATGTTGTGCTTTGTCAAACTCGTGCCGATCGCCAGAATCACATCGGCTTTCTGCAAAAAAGTATGCACCGTTCGCGGCATCACGCCGGAGCCGGTGCCCAGCGAAAGCGCATGGTGCTCCGGAAAAGCGCTCTTCCCTTCCAGCGGCGTCGACACGGGAAGCTGCGCCAGCTCGGCAAGCTCGATCAATTCGTCAGTCGCCTCGGCATACAACACGCCCTGCCCGGCGATGATCATGGGATTTCTCGCTTGCAACAAGACTTTCGCCGCTTCTGCAACATCGCGCGCATTGGCGCCGCTGGTCGTGCGCTTCACCGGCTTGTAGTTCAGCGCACCGGAAAATTCTTCGACGGCGATGTCGCCGGGTATTTCCACCATCACCGGCCCCGGACGGCCTAGCTTGAGATAGGTAAAGGCGCGCCGCAAGATTTCCGGCACTTGATCGGTGACGGTAATTTCTTCGACCCATTTTGAAATTGGCGCGTAGGCCTGCGCTGAACGAAAGAAGTGAAACACCTGCGAACTGCCACGCGGGTGACCGACCGGCAAACAAAGCACCGGCACGGAGTCTGAATACGCAGTCGCGACGCCGGAAAATGCATTCTCCGCTCCAGGCCCCGCCTGCATGGTAAACACGCCGATGCGCCGCCCGTTAGTAACGCGGGAGAACCCATCCGCGATGCCGACGCCGACCCGCTCCTGGCGGCAGACGAGCGGCCGGATGCCCGCGCTCGCCGCAGCTTCGATCAACGGATTGGTCGGGTAGCACGAAAGAAACTCAACGCTTTCGCGTTTGAGGATTTCAGCGATAACATCGACGACTTTCATAGGACCTCCAAGTGGAATGATTCCACCGTCTCAATCCGCGGTTTCCCAATACTTTTCCTTCTTCAATTGTTCGGTGACATAGGTCTTTGGATCACTGCTTGCGGGGATCTTCGTCGCGATGCAGGCGACGTGGCGTAAATCGTTCTGCGCCTCGCTTCGGATGACATGGGGAGGTTCTTTGCCGCTATTGACGGCGCGGACCGTATGCAAAAGAAATCTTCGCACGGCGATGACGGTCATGTCGCTGACGCCGAGATGCTCTTGGGACCGGTCGTAGATTGGACCCATGCTTTCGGTGGCGCAGGAGTCGTGAATGAGGAAAATTTGTCCCATGCCGGTGAACGTCTCACGCTTCTGCTGCTCGCGGTCTTGCAGGTAGTCGTTCGCCAAGTTGCGCCGCTTGTGAAAATCCGCGCCGATCTCGTCGTCATGCTGTCTTTCGTCGTCGCGGATCGGGCGAGTGCGCCGAAAGTGAATGTTGTAGCGCATGCTCTGAGTGTCGTCGATGGGCACGTGGGAGTGAATCGTGTAGCCTTCGGGATTTCCTTTCAAACCGCCCGTGGGAATAAAGCCGTGGCAAGGGAGCACGATATTGGAAACGCGCAGGTAAATGGTCTCGGCATCGATCTTACGGCAGGAGAGCATTCGTACGCCGTAATCCATTTCAATCCCTTCCAATTCAGGCGCCGAATCCGCCGCGTATAAAGCGCCGTCGCCGCCGCCGCGCTGGCGCTCGCCGGTAAAATTCTTGTGCAGGACGGAAAGATGCGATGAATCGCATTCGCCTTCGAGCCCCTGGAGCCAGCTGCAATCTTGAACGGACTTGGTCACGTACAAGTGATTCGGCGAAAGATTCATCCACTCATAATTCGGCAGCAGAGGAATCTTATCCTTTGGTCCGAGATAGCTCCAAACAATTCCCGCCGCCTCCTTGCACGGATAGGCGGTGTGGTGGACTTTGTCTTTTAGTGTGCTGCCCTCCGGTTCTGCCGGAGTCTCCAACACGTTGCCGGCGGTGTCGTACTTCCAACCGTGATAAATGCAGCGCAGTCCGCACTCTTCATTGCGGCCGAAAAAAAGCGAAGTGCCGCGGTGGGAGCAATGTTCGTCCAGGAGACCGATCCGTCCCTGACTGTCACGAAAAGCCACGAGGTCCTCGCCGAGCAGACGCACGCGCACGGGTGGGCAGTCCGGCTCGGCGACTTCCTTCGACAGCAAGGCGGGAATCCAGTAACGGCGCATGAGCTTGCCCATCGGTTTGACGGAACCAATTTGGGTCAGCAGATTATTGTCTTCGCGTGGCAGCATAAAACAATCCTTTGAAATATTTTCTTCACACGGGCATCAGCCGCATCACGATCGAGCAAATAGCTTTAGCTTGTCCGCAGGCAGGCGCACGAAAAATCGTTGCGCCGGCGCGGTGCTCTGAGTCGTTTTAAAGCGCAATTTCTTGCCGTTTACCAGCAGGTCGCAAACGGTCAGCTCGCCGAGAAACGTCGACGAAATCACTTCGGCGGCAAATTCGTTTTCTGAACCGGTGGACGCCGGTGAAAGGAGAATCTCTTCCGGGCGGATCGCGACGCTGACGTTTTTCATTTTGGCATCGGGAATGGCGCAGGTAATTTTGCCCAGTTCGGTTTCGATCTGGCCACCGTTCGAGACTACGCCATCGAGCAAATTCGTCGAACCGAGAAATTCGCAGACTTCGCGGCTCGACGGGGCTTCATACAGCTGGCGCGGCGGCGCGCATTGCAGCACTTTGCCTTTGCTCATGACCGCGACCCGGTCGGCTAAAGCCATCGCTTCGACCTGATCGTGGGTGACGTAGAGCACCGCGATGCCGAATTTTCTCGAGAGGTTTTTGATTTCGTCGCGCACTTCCTCGCGCAGGCGGGCGTCGAGATTGCTGAGCGGCTCGTCCATGAGCAGCACTTTCGGCTCGACGGCGAGAGCGCGCGCCAGGGCGACCCGCTGCTGTTGGCCGCCGCTTAAGAATGGCGCTGGGCGGTCGGCGAGGCCGCCGAGCTGCACTAGCTCGAGCGCATTCAAAACTCGTTGCTTCACGTCGTGGGTGGAATATTTGCGCGGGCCGTTAACCAACGGAAACGCAACGTTTTGATACACCGTCATATGCGGCCAAACGGCATACGACTGAAATACCATGCCAAGTCCGCGCTCTTCCGGTCCAAGGAAAAAATTGCGCTCTGCGGAGCTGACAAGAGTGTTGCCGATGGCGATTTCGCCGCCGTCCGGCTTTTCCAGGCCGGCCACACAGCGCAGTAAAGTTGTCTTTCCCGATCCGCTCAAACCCAGCAAGACGAAAAATTCCTGCTCCGCGACTTCGATGGTGACCGCATCCACGGCGCGCACCGAATCGCCGCCGGAATTGAAAATCTTCAGAAGGTTTTTAATCGAAATCATCGTCTAACACGCTGGCGTTTATGACTGCTCTGCGCAGCGCTGTGAAATGCAACCGCATTCTTACATCCCTCTCCAGGGGATTTGCAACTGGACCGGCATCGAGCCGGAAGGGATTTCCTAACCGTTGGAAAAATGCAGGCGCCAATAATAGTTCGCGAGGCCGAGATATTCATGGATCGTGGCGAACAGTTTTGGCGCGACCGCCTCGTTGGGAAAGAAGTCGAACGGCGTTAGCTCGAACTTGCCGCTGGAGAAGTCGCCGGGCGCGGCGATCGGCACCGGCGCGAGTTCGGAAAAAACCAGCATGCTGCGCGGCATGTGCATCGCGGAGGTCACCAGCAGATAGCGTTTCCAGCCGCGTTGCGCCAGGATCTTCCGGGTTTCGAGCGCGCTTTCAAAGGTATCACGGGAGTTTTCCTCGCCGATGACGTCCTCTTGCCGCACGCCCCAGCGGATCAGAAACTCGCGCGCAATCCGGTTTTCATCCTTGGCGGGGGTGAATGGGTTGACGTGGCCACCGGAAATAATGACCGGTTTGGGGCGTATCCGATACAGACGCCAGGCTTCATCGAGGCGGCGAAACATATGTTCGTCGACCGATGGAAACGGGATCAAACCTTCGGCGGCGACGTTGCTGGCGGTTAAAACCACGATCGCGTCGTAGGATCCCCCTTGGCTCGGGTCGATGAGCGGCGGATAACGCGCTTCCAACGGGTAGCGCAGCGCATAATTCACCGGGCCGCTGTGTAGCGCGAGGATGAGCAAGAAAGTAATCAGCAATAACTTGCGCGCCCATGTTCTTCGCCACCAAATCAGCACTGCCAGTAACATGAGCAGCCACGGCATCGGCGGCAGGAGCAGCGCTTTGAGAAATTGTTTGAGGACGAACATGGGAGGGGCAGTGATTAGTGATCAGGGGATTAGTGACTAGGTCGGACTATTCACTAACTCACTTTTCACTAGATCACTACACTGCTACTCCGCGTCCGGCTGTTTTTCCGGTGCGGCGTTAGCGAAGGCGGGAAGCGCCAAGCAGTCCTTTTCGACCGCCAAAATATTTGGATAGCGGGAGAGATCGCAGCCGTAGCGGCGCGCGTTGCCGAGCTGGGGCACCAGGCAGATGTCAGCGAGCGTCGGCGCGGCGCCGAAGCAATACTTGACGGGTTTGGATTGCGCGACGATCATTTGCTCCAAGGCCGACAGCCCGAGTTCGATCCATTGCTGTGCCCAGCGGTTTACCTGTTCGTCGGTCTGATTGTATTCCTTTTTCACATAGTTCAGCACCCGTAGATTTTGAATCGGGTGGACTTCACAGGCGATCACCATCGCCATGCTGCGCACCAACGCCTTGTCGGCGGGATCTTTGGGCAGCAGCGGCGGATTGGGATGTGTCTCTTCGAGATATTCGATGATGGCGAGGGATTGAGTGAGGACCTTGCCATTGTCTTCCAGAGTTGGGACGAGGGCTTGCGGATTGATCGCCTTGTAAGCAGCGCTTAGTTGTTCGCCGCCGCCCCGGCGTAAATGAATCGGCGCTTGCTCGTAGGTTAAGCCCTTCAAATTGAGCGCGATGCGCACTCGGTACGAAGCGGAGCTGCGAAAGAAGGTATAAAGTTTCATGACAAAAAACCTCTTCGAGTCTATTTAACTAGGCTGCCGCAGAGAGAGCATTTTTCGCCGCAACGCTACGCCGCCAATTCCACCGAGGTGACGAACGGCAATCCGCGGACGACTTCACGCACGCCGCGGTCATCGATCAGAAGCAAGCTGCCGTCCGAGGTGCCGGCCACCATGCCGTTGCCATCGGGATCGGGGCACATGTGCATGACACCGCCTTTCAGATTGTCAGTGATTTTTTCCCAGGTCGCGCCCTTGTCGGCGCTGCGAAAGATCGCGGCGATCGCGCCTTCTTCGCGGATCCATAAGTTCGGCCGTCCTTTGGCGGCGCCGAGATACACGATGCCGTTTTTGTCCTCCGCGACCGACGTGCCGTAGTCGTGCGTCTTGGTTGAATTGTTTTCCCAATGGACGGCGATCCAAACTGCGAAACGCTGCTTCACCGCAAGCGGCATAGACCATGCCTGGATTGGCCGCGCTGGCGACGACCTCGTGCACGTCCATGTCGGTGAGCCCCTCGTTCGCGGGTTGCCAGCTGTAGCCGCTGTCGTCGCTGACGAGCATGCCGCCCACTTCGATGCCGGCATAGAGGCGTGCCGGCGCGACCGGATCGTAAGCGAGATAACGCGCGCGCGACTGCAGCTCGGGGCTTGGCGGAAAATTCGCGCCCGCACTGTTTTTGCGCACGCCTTCCAATTCTTCCCAGCCGCCGTTTTTGCTGCGGTAAACCGCCGATGGGATTGTGCCCACCATCACGCCGCCGTTTAGCGCCAAGGCCGAGAAAAGCATCATCTTCGGCGTATTGGGCTCGGCGCGCTTCCACGCTTTGCCGGCGTTTTCCGTGTAGAAAAGCCCGGAGTGTTCGCTGCCGGCGTAAATCTTTTCCGGGTTGTCCGGATCGACGGACATGCAGGTCAGCGTCCAGTACGTGAGATCGCGCTTGGTTTGTCGAAACTGTTTGCCGTCTTGCTCGAAGCGATACCATCCGGAAAAAGTCGCGACATGCAGGGCCTTGCGGCCGTTTGTTCCAGCCATGATTATCTCCTTTGACGGCTTGCCGAGTGAACTTACGCTTCTTTTAACCTCTTCGGATTGTTCTTCGCAACCGAACGGATTTCAGATCAAACCTTGCTTCGGAGCTCAAATTCAACCTGTTGGATCGCTTCTTCAAGCCAGAGATTAAAGCGTTTGGCGGCGGTCTCTTCTGTAAATTTACGCGAACGGGCCGATTGCAGAATTTTCAGCGACGCCGGCAAAGAAAAAGCCACCAAACCATCGAGAGCTTGCTGCCAAACTTCCTCCGCAGGGTCGTTTAGAGCCTCAGCTAAAAACGGGATGACCGTTTCCTCGCGGCGCTCCCACGCGGCCTTGACTAAGAAAGCCCGAACGTCGGCACAGGGCTCGGCGTGGAAGACCTCAATGATGCCGGTTAGCACATCGCCCGGCATCTCGACCAATTCAAAAAATGCCGTCTCGTCATCGCCGCGGCGAAATTTTTCCAGCGCCATCCTGACTTCAGCTTTCATCGATGGTCATCGCCGCCAGATATCGATCAGCTCCTTCGAATCGACGATTTCGGCGAAGCGCTCCATCCGCTTGAGCGCGGCGTTGTGGCCTTCTTCGGTGTAAGTGCCGACGCAGTCGCGCGCGATCACCATGAAGTAGCTACGATTGAAGCCTTCGCGCACGGTGGCTTCGACGCCGCCATCGGTGGTGCAGCCGATCATGACGATCGTCGTCGCGCCGATATTGTTCATAATGGTTTCGAACTCGTTGCCGATGAACAGGGTCGGGCGCCGCTTATCGATCACGGTGTCTTCGGGTGCCGGCTTGAATGGCTCCATAATATTCCAGCCGAAGCTGCCGTGCAGCCGGCGCGGTTTGAGTTGACGCGGGTGATCGACTTTTTGATCCTTCATGCCGCGACGGATCCAGACCGGCGCTTCGTCTTTCCATAGAAACGGCGTCTGGCGCGTGTAGATCGTTTTGATCTTTGCCTGGCCCGCTGCCGCGATTAGTGGCGGCGCGTTACGAATCAGCGCATCTTTGTTAAACGCTCCGCCGGCTTGATCATTTTGCATGTCCCAAACCAAGAGCACGGTGCGTTTGGGATCGACGATTTCTTTTAGCTCATTCGGTATCTGTCTGGCTTCGAATTCCAGCATGGTTTCCTCCTACCGGGAAGCTAGGGATCCTCCAAGTTTTCTACGCGAGTTTTTGTGAGAACGAAAGCCGACGTGCGGCTTCATTTGGTGAGACCGGGGCCTTTGCTGGCTGTATTGCTATCGCGCGGCGCGCAGCTCCCTTCTCGCTCTGTCGAGAAAAGTGAAATCAACAATTTGAGCTGCGCTGATCGGTTGCGCAATGTTCGATGACTCCCGCGTCAAATCGATGAAGTACTGCACGGCTTCGGAAGTGACGACAGCGTCTTTGGCCAGGCCACGCTTCAAATATCCCAGCATTTCTCCGGCAAGTTTGCCGTCACTGACGCGCCATTGCTTCATCATGATGTCCCGTGCCTGGTCGCGATTGGCCTCGTCCGTGACGAACAGCAAGCCACGCAAGGTGGCGCGCACCATCTTGTAAACTTCTTCAGGCTGCTGCTGGATGCGCGCTACCGATGTGCCGAAACCATTCTGCGGGAAAGTCACCACATCGCCCAAAAAGATCAGCTCGTTATAACCTTTGTGGAGCGCGATGAGATTTTCCGGTACGGAGAGCAGCGACGCGTCGACGACGCCCTGTTCCAGCACGGCCAACCGTCCCGCGCCCGAACCGCCCATCGGCAAGACTTGCACATCCTTGCCGGGTTCGAGACCAAAATAGCGGAGGGCCTGATAGGCGAGAATCGTCGCTGAACCGCCGGGCGAACTGCCGGCGACTTTTTTGCCCTTGAGATCGCGCGGCTCTTTGATCTCTTTGCGGCTCATAAAGGACTGAAGCGGCTTGGCAATGGTGAAAATCAGAATTTTCGCCGGGTAATTTCTCGCCGCGGCGAGCGCCAGCCCGGTGAGCCCCGCGCTGTAGTCGATCTCGCCTTTGAAGAAGGCGTTATTGGCGGCGGCGAGCGACATCAGGACTATTTCCAAATCGATGCCTTCGTCTTTGTAGAAGCCGCGATGATAGGCGGCGTAGATCGGCAAAAACCCGACGCTGGTGGCGGCGATGCCCATGCGGACTTTCTTGGGGCTGAGTTGCGCGGCGGCATTCGACGGCGACACAACGGATGCGCTCGCCAGTGACAGGCAGCAAATGAGCAACGGAGCGTATCGGCGGCGCGGCATCCTCCCTCCAACAAATCAGGCTCAGATCATTTTTTGTGGTGCCCGAATTGGTAGTGCTGGCGCAGCAAATCCTTGCCGTAGTCGTTGCCGTTGGGCGTGCGCACGATCACATGAATATGATCTTTATAGGGCTTGGTGTTCTCGCGGAACGCGATGCCGCGTTGGTGATCGAACTCGACGATGATCACCGGGCTTTGGACGCGATAGTAAAATGTACTGTCGTCCGCCATGCCGCCCATCCAGCAGAAATAAGTGTCTTTGAGATGCTGCTTCACTTCTGCCATTTTCAGTTGGGCATGGCCGCTGCGCATACGCGCGACGTGGTAGTCGACGAGATTGAGCAAAAGATCATGTTGCGGTTTCGACAAATCATCGTAGCGGATGCCGGCGTAATTCAATTGCAAATTATCGCGGAAGGCCGTGGTAAAATCTTCACCCGAAGTTTCCGGAGCGATGACCGTTTTGGCGCGCTGCGTGTCCGAAAGCGTGCGCGCCAACGCGAGCCCGCGATCTTCGTCGGCTTTGAAAACTCGCAGGCCGGCATATTTGCCGCCTGTCGCGTGCACCGGCTCGGCGCCCAGAAATGTCGGGGTGACCACCACCTGATCGCCAAGCACGAAATAATTGATGATCAAGTGATGGCCGTCCCACTGCCAGCCCCACGGCTCGGTCGCCGACGGAGTTCCCATGATGCTCAGCCAGTAAAGATCTTCGCCGTATTCACTGAGTCTGCCGGTCATCTCCAGCACCGTCTCGTTCAGGTGCATGACGTTCAGCGCTTCTTCGAAACCTTCTTTGCTCAGGCTCTCACGCAGCAGCGCGAACGCATGGTCGCGCTGATTGTCATTCATCTCGAACAGCGGCACGCCGTGGCGCATAAGCGTCGGATGGATGTTGCTCCACTTGCGCCACTGATCGGTATCCACAGGGAAGAGTGTTTTGGCGTGCTGCTGCGAATTCAATGATTCGAGAAATGCTTCGGCCGCTTCGCGGATCGACTGCGTAGAAACACCGGTTTTGTGGACGCTATATAGACCGGGAATGACGTTTCCGTCGTTGGTGATACCCTTGAAAGGTTCGGCCGCAGCGGCGAGCGATTTCTCCACATAGTTCGGCGATCCGCCTTTGGTATGGAGCGGCCGATTGGGACCGCGCTCGGTGCAGGTTTCTGACAAGCCGCGTGTGCGTGGATCGGTGGTCACGATGAAGATCCTCCCTGGACGCTTTCGCTGGGTGCCGAGAGTTCTTCTTTAGTGCGCGGGTGAAACAGAAGTCAAGGACGGATCAGCGCGCGGTGCCGGTTAACTCGTATTCTTCGAGGGCGCCGGGGCGGCGCCGTAACATTTTATCGCAAAGCTGCATCTCTTGGGTGGACTCGTCGTAAGTTTGCTTGCCGAAAA
>Ga0111539_10009545_pt1 | contig 12248 bp, 11 predicted proteins | sample RhiMethybrSRZTD1_FD_79667 | JGI IMG/M metagenome (GOLD analysis project Ga0111539, IMG submission 79667) | Populus rhizosphere microbial communities from Tennessee, USA - Rhizosphere MetaG P. TD hybrid SRZTD1 (version 2) (version 2) | ecosystem: Host-associated > Plants > Roots > Rhizosphere >...
ACCAACGTCATGCTGGTGACGCTGCTCATTCCCGTCTCCGCGACGGCGCTCGGCACGCTTGTGCTCGGCGAGAGCCTGGCGCCACACCAGGTGGCCGGCGCGCTCGTCATCGCCTCGGGCCTTATCGTCATCGACGGCCGCCTGCTCGGCTGGCTGACGCGCCGCCGCTCGGCTGCGACGTGAACCCAGCCACGGGCTTGCCCCCAGCCGTGCTTCGACAGGCTGATCGGCGAAGCCGCCAGCAGCGAGCTCGTCGACGGCGTGCGCACGCTGATCCAGGCGGAGGTCGGCCGCACCGGCACGATCCGCCGCGTCTACGACATCCGCACCATGCACATGGGCCCCAACGACGTGCTGGCCACGGTCCGTCTCGACTTCGATGACGCCGTCACCGCCGCCAGCGTCGAGCACATCGTCGCCGATCTGGAGCGCGCCATCCGCCAGCGCTACCCCGACATTCGCCAGCTCTTCCTCGCGCCCGCCAGCGCCGACGCCACCACCACGGCGTGACGGGCAGGCGGCCTTACTTGCCTCCCTTCACCCCTTGTGCGGAGGAGCCTGTGCCGCGCTTCGCCCAGCCGTTGGCCCAAGCAAGCGCGGATCGCCGAGCAGCATGCGCACGATGGCTTTGCCGACGAGTTCGTTGCCGAGCCTGTTCCAATGCCAGTCGTAGCTGAACTCGAAGCGCTCTCCCCGGCGCGCGTAGTCGTCGGCGAACGTCTTCTGCAGGTTCAGGAACGGCAGGTCGAGCTCGCCCGTCAGTTCGCGCGCGATGACGTTGAGCTTGCCCACCTCGTAGCTCTCGGGCGGCCTGCCCGCGTAGACGGCCTCGCGCACCCCGTCCATGGCGAAAGCCAGCTTGAAGCCCTCCTCCCTCGCCAGCGCCTGCGTCTGCTCCAGCACGTAGCGTGCAAAGAAGCGGTTCTTCTCCATATCGGCGATGTTGCGGATGTCGACGGCGGAGGAGATGAACTCGGGTGCGTACTCCTCGGTGCCGCCCCACCAGTAGCGGCTGATCAGGCTCTTGAGCTTCAGGTAGGCGTTGGTCTCGTAGTAGAGATAGCGAAAGGTGTTGGACCGGCGCAGCATGTCGGCCGATCCTCCCTTGAAGTCGGCGGGCGCGATCTCGACCGGCTTGCCATCGGCATCCGTGCCGACCTTGAGGAAGCTTGATGCATAGCGCGTCTTGAGGAAGCGGTAGCTCTCGTCGAAGTCGTTGTGGATGAGCTGCACGAGAACGAGGTCGGGCTTGTAGGGAGCCACCTCCCGACGCAGCATGTGCAGGTACTGGCTCATCGGCGCGCCGTCCATGCCGAAGCGCAGCACCTCCGCGCGCACGCCGGCCGCATTCAGCTCACGCTCGATCACCTCGGGGAAGCCCTCGCCGACGTTGACGAAGCTGCCGTGCACATAGGAATCGCCCACCACGGCAACGCGCAGCACCCCCGGCGTTTTTTCGACCTTGTAGTCGGGCCTGGTCGAGTTCCAGCCCTGGGCATTGATGGTTGCCAGCGTCTGCGTCCCGTCAGGATGGTGGAATGTGGCGTGCCTGTTCGGCATGTAGCGCACCACGTTGTTGACCGACACGTTCGGCAGGACGTCGTCGGGCTTCAGCACGAGCCCGAACACCACAAATTCCATGAAGGCGAGACAGGCGAGCACCGACCCCGCACACAGGACGAGGTTGAGGGCTGCTTGTCTCAGCGTGGCGCGCATTTGTCCTCCTTCGGCGCACATCGTGTGGCGCGCAGATGCAGGAGCAAGCGCGATGCCAAGCCAGGGCTGCATGCGTAGACGGGCAGACCTCGTCTCAGCCGCCGAACACGACCTTGTGCATGATCCGCCCTGGCACGAGCGTAAACAGACCGGCAATCACGAGCGCGCCAAGGAAAAGCCCCGTCATAGTCAATCGGTGGCCTCGCACTCTATGGCCACGCGCGTACCACAAGCCCAGCGGCAGCATCCCCAGCACCAGGATCGACAGCAGGTGGATGGGGCTCCATGGGCCCCACAGGCGGATGTCATGGATCCAGAATGATGTGATGGCGACGACCAGCATCAACCCCACCCAGGCATAGCCGAGCGCGCGATGCTGCGTGGTGCCCTTCACCCCCCAAAGCTGGACGGCGCCGAGCACGAAGGCGCCCAGCGCTGCGTAGGCATGAATCTGGATGGGCAGCGAAGCGTTGCTCAGCGAAGCTGGGTCCATGGTCCGTTTCTCTATGTTAATAGTATTTACATAAGGTCCCAGATTGACGAAAGCAAGGCATTGCGGTGGGCGCATCTTGGTTCGCCGCCCCGCTCGCAACCCGTCCAAGCCATGCCGCTTGCGGCATCGCGATCGCGCAGCTGGGGCATCCGCCCGGGCGCCCACCTGGACAAACCGTTTGCCTGGCACGACAATGCCCGCTCTGTGTACAGTTTATTGTCTCTCTAGGATGTTTTCAGATGATGATTCACACGAAGACTGATCAACAGATGGACCCCAGGCTCCAGTACGCCATCGCGCGCCGGCATTTCGGGATAGCAGAGGCCGCAACGGTATCGACAGAACCCAACGAATAGCCGTCATCGCCAAGGTTACGAATCTCAAGGCCTGGGAAGAACTGAGCGAGGTAAAGATTGGTGCAGTCCTGGGGGAGAAGGAGGAGGAAACCTACGTGGTGACCGGCCGCATCCCGGTCTCGCGCGTCGAGCAGGTGCGAAGCAAGCCGTTCGTCGTCAGCCTCAAGGCCGCGCAGCCCCTCAAGCCAGCGCTCGCGGATTCCACGCTCGAAACCCTCGCCCGGCCCGATAAGCTTCCGCAGGGCTCGCTGTCGAACGGCGGCGCCGATGTGGTCGTCGGCATCATCGACTATGGATGCGATTTTGCGCATGAGAATTTTCGCGGGACGGGCGGCAAGACCCGGCTGCTATGCATTTGGCACCAAGGCGGGGCGACCACGCCAACAAGCCCCTTCACCTATGGCCGAGAATACTCGGCGGCCGAGATCGACGCGGCCTTGACGCAGCGCGATCCCTACACCGCTCTGGGCTATGGCCCGGCACCCGACTCTCCGCGGCAGCGCGGAACCCATGGCACCCATGTCATGGATATTGCTGCCGGCAACGGGCGAGGATCGGGCGTTCCCGGCATGGCCCCGCAGGCCGATCTGGTTTTCGTCGACGTGTCACACGCGGACATCCCCTTCATGGGGCCCGAAGTGGTGGGATCGCGGTTTGGCGACTCGACGCGGCTGCTCGAGGCTGTGCGTTATATTTTTGACAAGGCGGGGAACCGACCTTGCGTCATCAACATCAGCCTTGGAACCAACGGGGGCCCTCACGACGGTTCCACGCTCGTGGAGGAAGGCATCGATCGCGCCGTGCGCAGCGCGGCCAATAGAGCCGTCGTCATTGCCGCTTCCAACTCCTTCGACGACGGCATTCACGCCGCAGGCAGGGTGACGCCGGGCGGACAGGTCGAGCTTGTCTGGGAGATTCCGCCCAATGATCAGAGCCAGAATGAATTCGAGCTGTGGTGTGCGCGCACCGACCAGTTTGCGCTCGAGGTGATCCAGCCTGACGGCACATCCCTCGGCATCGTCGAGCCGGGACAAAACGGCTCGGTAAATACAGGCGAGCATCTGACGGTGTTTGCGGCAAACCGGCTGGGCGATCCCAACAACGGCGACAACATGATCGGCATCTACCTGGCTCCCACGGCGCCGTCGGGGGCATGGACCGTGCGCTTGCTGGCCAGGACCATCAGCGCTGGCGACTTCCACGCATGGATCGAGCGCGACAACCTGATGCCCAGCAGATTCGCGCCGCCTCATGACAACACCCACACCATTGGATCGATTTCATGCGGGCGAGAGTCCATTGTGGTGGGCTCCTACGACGCAAAGAAGCCGTCGAAGCCGATTTCGTTCTTCTCGAGCAGTGGTCCCACGCGTGATCGGCGGCAGAAACCGGAGATCTCTGCGCCGGGACATGGGGTGCTGGCGGCGCATTCGCGCACCCGAACCGGCGTGGTGCCCAAGTCGGGGACCAGCATGGCCGCGCCGGCCGTGTGCGGCATCGTTGCGCTGGTGTTCGGCGAGGCGCGCAGACGCGGGCTGAGCCTCTCGAGTGCCGATACGCGGGCGATCCTGATTGCGGCCGCGCGGTCGTCCCCGCCCGCCCCCGCGGGTCAATGGGACCCGCGCTACGGCAATGGCCGGATCAACGCCAGCGCGGCCGTCGATGCCGTCATCCAGAGGGCGCCGGCCGCGGACGCTGCCAGTCGTGAGGTGGCCGAGGTGCAGCCGACCCGCACACGGCGAGCCGCAGGCGGGCGAAGAAAGCGCGCCTAGGCCTGGGGTGAGGGCACTCCGGAAGAAGGCCGCCAAAGCCAAGGCAGGCTGGTAACGCGACCAGCCTGCGCCCATATGCTATTCGTATCCACGCTGCCGTGCCCTACCGCGAAAGGAATGGCTTATGGCGAAATTCAAGCTCGGGGCGGAGCGGGCCTCGAAGATCCAGGGCACCGACCGCATCGCGTCCAAGCTGGCCGAGGGCGACGAGATGCTGGAGCTCATCATCAAGGTGAACGAGGCCGACTACGTCCCGGATGGCATCACGGTGAGGGCACCGATCGACGCCTACCTGTTCACCGCCGAGGCGCCCCGGCGGGAGCTCGAGCGGTTGGAAGCGGACCCCAAGGTCGAGTCGGTCTCGGTCGGCAAGCCGCTGCGTGTGATCGAGTAGCGAGCGCGCCGCCCTCCCTTGCGCAAACCGGGCGGCACCCTTGTGGATTTGCACCGGCCGCGCATCTATAAGCATGCCGAGTCCGCCTCGACTGCAGGAACGAGACATCGCATGGCCGGCCATTCGCAGTTCAAGAACATCATGCACCGCAAGGGCCGCCAGGACGCGGCCCGATCGAAGATGTTCGCCAAGCTCGCGCGCGAGATCACGGTGGCAGCCAAGACCGGCCTTGCCGATCCGGCCATGAACCCGCGGCTGCGTCTGGCCATCCAGGCGGCGCGGTCCGAGAATATGCCCAAGGACAACATCGAGCGCGCCATCAAGAAGGCCTCGGGTGCCGACACCGAGAGCTACGAGGCGATCCGCTACGAGGGCTACGGACCCGGCGGTGTCGCCATCATTGCCGAGGCGCTCACCAACAACCGCAACCGCACGGGCGGCGCGGTGCGCGCCGTCTTCACCAAGCATGGCGGCAACCTCGGTGCGACGGGCTCCGTCGCGCACATGTTCGCCCATGTCGGCGAGATCCTTTATCCGCCGGCGGCCGCCTCCCCCGACAGCGTGCTTGAAGCGGCCATCGAGGTCGGCGCCGACGACGCCCAGTCGGACGCCGGCGGGCACCTCGTGACCTGCTCCTTTGAGGCGCTGGGCTCCGTATCCTCGGCGCTCGAGGCCAAGCTCGGCGAGCCGACGTCCGTGAAAGCGCTGTGGAGGCCCACACAGACGACCGCCGTCGACGAGGAGAGGGCGGCCTCCATCCTCAAGCTGATCGCCGGCCTGGAAGACGACGACGACGTGCAGAACGTCTATTCCAACTTCGAGGTCTCCGACGCGGTGCTGGCCCGCCTCACCGCGGCCTGAACGGGATCAGACTCCTTCGCGATATCCGTTGTCGTTAGTGTCAGGCCCCGAGGCAAGGGGACTGATCCATTGCGTCGGCGACTGAATTTCCGCCGTCTTCCTGCCCAACTGCGTGCTACTCTGCCGACACTCAAGAAAACGCAGCGCGATGGGATTGGAGGAAACCATGAGGTCTCTCTTGCAACTCACCGTGGCCGCCGGCGTGACGATTGCGTGCGGTGCCGCCGTTGCACAGGACGTCAATGACGCCCCTCTCAACGAGAAATGGGCGCCAACCGAGTGGGGCCCGGACGACAAGGCCGGCGCGGTGAACCGCACGACGCCGCAGATCGTTCTTAAAGCGATCGGCCTCGTGAAGCAGGGCAAGGTCGCAACGCTCGGCAAGGTCTACGCCGCCGATGCGCCGGCCTTCGGCACGCGCAGCTGGAAGCTGATCATTCCCGGACGGCCGACAGGCGGTCCATTCGGCGGCCAGAAGCTCGTCTACAACGACGATTATGTGTCCACCGAGCTCGGCCAGATCGGTACGCAGTTCGACGGGCCGGGACACATCGGCGTCATCACTTCGAAGGGGATGTTCTACTACAACGGCCGCTATCTGCACGATAAGGACGTGAGCTCGGGTGGCATGGGCCCGCTCGGGGTCGAGCATGTCGCGCACAAGGGCTTCGTGTGTCGCGGTGTCCTGCTCGACGCCGTTGCCCTGCGCGGTGGGCCGTTGCCCGTGCCCAAGGAGAACAGCGCCTCCGATCCCGGCATCGTCACGGCCAAGGACGTCGAGGAGATGGTCAAGCGGCAGGGCATCGCACCGATCGGCGAGGGTGACTGCGTGTTCCTCCATACCGGCCACGGAGACCTCTGGCACCCCAAGAACTGGGACACGTATGATGCCGCCGAGAAGACGCGGCGCGTCGCAGTCTTCAACGCCGGCGAGCCGGGCTTCGGCATCTCCGCCTGCGAGTACCTGGCCGAGCGCAAGATCATTCTCACGGGCGCAGACCAGTGGGCGGTGGAAGCCGTCGGCAAGGGGGCCGGCGGCGAGACCGAGCAGCCCTTCGAGTGTCACATCAAGCTGCAGACCAAACGCGGCATCTGGAACCTCGAGAACATGGACCTGTCCCAGCTCGTAGCCGACCGGGCCTACGAGTTCCTGTTCGTGTGGTCGCCGCTGAAGATGAAGGGAGCGACGGGCTCGCCCGGCAATCCGGTAGCGCTGTACTGACGCTCCGAGGTGTCGGACCCTCAGGGCCTGACACCTCGGCTCAGCCGTCGCGCCGCACCACGGTGTCTGGCCCGGAGGATCAGACACCGGCAATCGCGTCTTGTGCTATCAAGCGGCATGCGCGAGCAACCGATTCGCATCATCGGTATCGATCCGGGCCTGCGCCGCACCGGCTGGGGCGTCGTCGAGGCGGACGGCGCCCGCCTTTCCTTCATTGCCTGCGGGCTCGTCACCTCGGACGCCGAGGCCGCCCTCGCCTACCGCCTGCGCGAGCTGTATGAGGGACTCATGGCGGTCCTTGCCGGCTTCAAGCCGCAGGAGGCCGCGGTCGAGGAAACCTTCGTCAACAAGGATGCGCGCTCCACCCTGAAGCTCGGCCAGGCGCGCGGGATGGCGCTGCTGGCGCCGGCGCAGCGCGGCCTCACTGTCGCCGAGTACCCCCCCAATGTCATCAAGAAGACGGTGACTGGCACCGGCCACGGGGAGAAGCGCCAGATCGCCGCCATGGTCGGCTTCCTGCTACCGAAGGCGCGTTTTGGGAGCCCCGACGAGGCCGATGCGCTCGCCATCGCCATCTGCCACGCCACCCACCGTCAAACCGCCCGCGCCATTGCTGCGCGCCGGGTCCCCTCCCCCCATGCTTCTTCGGCATGGGGGGAGGGTTAGGGTGAGGGGCGGCCGGATATGCGAAGCTGGATGCTGTACCTGCCCCTCACCCCGACCGTCTCCCCGCCTGCGAGGAGAGGGGGAGGCGCGCCATGATCGGCAAGCTCAAAGGCACGGTGGATGCCGTCGGCGAGAGCCACGCCATCATCGACGTTGGCGGCGTCGGCTACGAGGTGCAGGCCTCCGCCCGCACGCTGCGCACCCTTGCCGTCGGCGACACGGTGAGCCTCGCCATCGAGACGCACGTGCGCGAGGACGCCATCCGCCTTTTCGGCTTCACCAGCGAGACCGAGCGCGCGTGGTTCCGCCTGCTGCAGACAATCCAGGGCGTGGGGTCGAAGGTGGCGCTGGCCGTGCTCGGCACGCTCTCCCCCGCCGATCTCGGTCATGCCATCGCTTTGCAGAACTGGGCGTCCGTGGAGCAGACGCCGGGCGTCGGCAAGAAGCTCGCCCAGCGCATCGTTGCCGAGCTCAAGGACAAGGCGCCGGCCTTGTCTGCCGCCGGCCTCGCCGTCCCGTCCGGGCCGCGCAAGGGCAATGCGCCCGTTGCCCCCGAGCGCGAGGCGGCGGCCGAGGCCATCTCGGCACTGACCAACCTCGGCTACCAGCCGGCGCAGGCAACTCAGGCCGTGGCTGCCGCGCTCGCGGACCTCGGCGAGACCGCCGACACGCCCAAGCTCATTCGCCGAGGACTCAAGGAACTGGCGCGCTAGATCGGGCCGTGCGTGCCGACGCCCGCGGCAATGCGCGCTAGCCGCGGCCGGCCGCCCACACGTATAACGCCGCTCATGCAGATCTATCTCCCCGTCGCCGAGCTGTCGCTCAACAGCTTCCTGCTGTTGGGCATCGGGCTCGCGATTGGCTTCCTGTCCGGCATGTTCGGCGTCGGTGGCGGGTTCATCATGACGCCGCTGCTGATTTTTCTCGGCGTGCCCTCCGCCGTTGCCGTGGGCACGGGCGCCAGTCAGGTCGTGGCCTCCTCGGTTTCCAGCGCCGTCGGCCATTGGCGCCGCGGTAACGTCGACATGCGCATGGGCTATTTCCTGATCGGAGGTGGCGTGTTCGGCGCCATCACCGGCGTCCGGATCGTCTACTACCTCAAGCAGCTGGGGCAGCTCGACCTCGTCGTATCACTCACCTACGTGATCATGCTGGGCGTCATCGGCACGCTGATGCTGATCGAGAGCGTGCGCACGCTTTCGGCCGCGCCAACGCGTGCCGGTGCCTCGGCCCGGCGGGCAGGCCAGCACACCTGGATTCAGCGGCTGCCTCTGAAGTTCCGATTTCCTCAGTCCAAGCTTTACATCAGCGCCATTCCCCCCGTGGCCATTGGCGTGTTCGTAGGCTGGCTCACGGCAATCATGGGCGTCGGCGGCGGCTTCGTGATGGTCCCCGCAATGATCTACCTGCTGCGCATGCCGACCCGCATGGTGATCGGCACCTCCACCTTCCAGATCGTGTGCATCACTGCACTGACCACCGTGCTGCAAGCGGTGCAAAATCATAGCGTCGATGTGGTGCTGTCGCTGCCTCTGATCATCGGTGGCGTGATCGGCGCCCAGTACGGCGTCGGCTTTTCCGAGCGGCTCAAGGCCGAGCAGCTGCGGGCGGGTTTGGCCCTGCTCGTTCTCGCCGTCGCCGTGCGCATGGCGCTCGGGTTGGTTGCGCCACCTCCTGACATGTTCACCATCGAGGCGCCGCCCGTCCAGTAGCAGCGCAACGCGCTGAAATCTAACGCCAAGCGCCCTTCCTTTCGCGGCCAGCCCACACCCGTCTTGCCGAACCAACCCGTCTGCCGGCACGGTCCGCGCGGTACGATCCGGCAACATTCCGCCGCGCACCGGTCACAGTCAGGGTGCAGACGTTGCCTTACAGGGGCCGCAGCAGTATCCTGGGGAACACGTAGCGGAGCCTTGTTGCTATAGCGTCCGTGCCCATAGTCTCGACCCGGGCTGATTATCCCGAGGCGCGAAGAGGAGACGGCTTCATGTCGAGGTGTGCGACGGCACTGCTCTTGTGCGCGGGCCTGCTCGGATTTGGGCTGGCGCCTCAGCCTGCGGCTGCCAGCAAGGTGGTTGCGCTGGTGATCGGCAACGAGTCGCCCGAGAATGGCTTGAGCGGCACCGACTTGAGCCTGAAGCTCAGGTCCCTGAAGGACAATCTGTTCAGCTACGGCACCGAGTCCGTCATCATCGAGGGCATGAATCTCAACAGGGCCGAGATGCTCGCGCGCGTGCGCAAGTTCACGGACGGCCTCGCCAGCGCCGATCTGGCGATCTTTTATTATGCGGGCCTCAGCGCTCACAACTCGGACGGCAGCAGCTATCTGGTGCCGCAGAGCTGGAACGGCAGCGATGCCGGCGAGTTGGTAGCCCTGCACGGCGTGCTGGAGCGCATGCGCGAGGCGCAGGGCGCGCGCGGTCTGGTGTTTCTCGACTCGATGAGGCCACGCCGCAGTGCCACCTGGCAGGTGCCGGGCATCGAGCCCGGTCTCGGCAGCTTTAGCGGCGAAGCCCGACCCGACCGGCTGCAGATTGCGCTCGTCGATGTGGTGCCGGGCCCGACCTATGCGGCCGGCCTGTTCACCGACGCGCTGCTGAAACGCCTTGAGCCCGAGAGCATCAACCCCTCGCAACTTGCCTCCCTGGTGCAGGGCGACGTCAGCTTCAGCTCCGGTAACATCCACGTCCCCCGGCTGTTCGGTTCTGTCGATGGGCCCACCGAGCTCAAGCGCCTGAGGCAGGATGAATTCGCCGCGAAGCAGAAGAAGTGCGTGGCTTCACGCGAGTCCTCGGAAGGCACGACAACGGTTGCCGAAGCGGACGTGCGCCCGATGTCGGCGCTGGGTCCCGAACCCGCGCGGCTCGGCGGCCGGTTCTGGGATTGGTTCTGCCCCGACTCGACGCCGCGTGCGCGGCCGCCGGTTGCCAGCCGCGACCGGGACCAGGACGTCCCCAGGAAGCGCGTTGTCCATCGTGATGCCGATAGCCCGAGCCCCCGTGCGGCCCGGCCGGCACGTCACTATGGCGGCGGCGGATACGGCGGCGGCGGTGCGGCCCGTGCGGCTGCGTCCGGCGCGCCTGTCCCCTAGGATCGGCCCAAGGGATCGGCTTGCACGCTGCCTGTTGCGCGCGTTTGGGATTTCCCGGTCGCCCCCTTACTCACGCGAGGGGGCGATTTTGCTGGGCGGGGCTGCAGTTTGCGCCACCTGGTCGATCGGCAAGGGGGTGCAACGCGGTGACCATGGCGCAGCCAGGCGACGTCAAGGCACCGCCATGATGCCGTGCGATCCCTCGTGCCTGCTCGTCCTGCGTGTGAGCGGGCGCCGCCCTGTGCCGGCCAGCCCTGGCGGACCGACTGGTTCCGCCCGCGCGCATCGCATTACGCGGCGCCAGTTTTTTTGCTACCGTCGGCCGGTCCACAGGCTTGGTGGGGAAGCGTCTTGGACAGTCGCCTAGGATTGCCGCCCAATACGATACTGGATGGAAGCTACCGCATCACGCGCGTGGTCGGCGTCGGCGGTTTCGGCATCACCTACGAAGCCGAGGACACCAACCTCTCCACCAGTGTCGCCATCAAGGAATACTATCCCTTCGACTTCGGCGATCGCGACAACACCATGAGCGTCCGCCCGAAGTCGGACCGCCACAAGAAGACGTTCGACTGGGGCCGCTCCAACTTCCTGCTCGAGGCGCGCACGCTCGCTCGCTTCGAGCATCCCTCGATTGTCCGCGTCACGCGCGTGTTCGAGGCCAACTCCACCGCCTACATGGTGATGCGCTACGAGCGCGGCCTGAGCTTCGAGGCCTGGCTCAACCGGCTGGGCCGCCTGCCGACGCAAGAGGAACTCGACGCGATCGTCGCTCCGCTCCTCGAGGCGCTGGACATGATGCACGCGGCCGACTTCCTGCACCGCGACATCGCTCCCGACAACATCATCGTGCGCGCCGACGGCAGCCCGGTCCTCCTGGATTTCGGCGCTGCCCGCCGCTCGGTCGCGGAGATGAGCCGCACGCTGACCGGCATCGTCAAGGCGGGCTACTCCCCGCATGAGCAGTACTCCTCCAACAACCGCCTGCAGGGTCCCTGGTCCGATCTTTATGCGCTCGGCGGCACACTCTACCGCGCCGTCACGGGACGGCCGCCCGAGGAAGCCACCATGCGCGTCGACGAGGACCGCATGCCGCCCGCGGCGCAGGCCGTGCGTAAAGGCCGCTACCGCCCGGCCTTCCTGCACGCCATCGACGCCTGCCTCAAGATGCGGCATGCAGAGCGCCCGCGCTCGGTGGCGCAGCTGCGGCCGATGATGCTGCCTCCGGATGTCGAAGCCAGGCCTGGGCTCGAGCGCCTGGTGGACGCCTTCCGCTCGCCGAGCAAGCCCTCGAGCAGGCCGAGCCGGCCGCCGCCGTCCTTGCGGACCAGGCGTACCGGCCCTCCCGTCGAGGAGCCGCCGGCTACCCGGCGCCGCTGGCCGTTGGTTGCTGCGCTGGCGCTGATCGTGCTTGGAGGCGGCTACGGCACCTACGAGTTCATGCGCTCGCAGTCCGATCCGCGCATCGCCGAAGAGCGCCAGCGCCGCGAGACGGCAGAAAGATTGCGGCGCGAGGCCGAGGAGCAGGAGCGTGAGCGGCAGGCGGCCGCCGCCAGGCGCCTCGACGAAGAGCACCGCGCAGCGGAGGCCAGACGCCTCGAGGACGAACGCCGTGCCGCGGAGGCCAAGCGCCTCGAGGATGAACGCCGCGTCGCGGAGGCCAGGCGCGTTGAGGAC
>Ga0111539_10009547_pt1 | contig 12248 bp, 9 predicted proteins | sample RhiMethybrSRZTD1_FD_79667 | JGI IMG/M metagenome (GOLD analysis project Ga0111539, IMG submission 79667) | Populus rhizosphere microbial communities from Tennessee, USA - Rhizosphere MetaG P. TD hybrid SRZTD1 (version 2) (version 2) | ecosystem: Host-associated > Plants > Roots > Rhizosphere >...
ACGCTTCTCTTCGCGAGGTGTTGCCGGAGTTCTTTACGCGCCAGCCTGGCAGTTCTTTCAATTTCTCGCTGCGCCTGTTCTTTTAGCTTCTCCATTTCGGCCGTCGTCGCAGCAGCAACACGCCGGCGCTCCGATTCTGCTTCCTGCCTGGCCTGTTCGCGGATTGTGTGAACGTCATCTTCGAGCCGGCTCAGAAGACTGTTTGCTTCCGTAACCTGGGCCAACGCGCCCTCGCGTTCGTTCTGAGCGTCAAGCAGTTCCTGCTGAATCGCGCCGCGACGTGCTAATAGAGCCGCGTTGATGGGTTTGCGCAACACGTAGATCGCAAGGATTGTGAAAATCGTGAGGTTCAAAAACTTCCACACCTCGAGGCCCGGGTAGTTAAGATACCGTTCGAGCCACTCCGATCCCTCTGCCAAAATTAACAGGTACATAGTTTGTGGTTGATTACCGTGCGGGGCGACGCAGTATTCGAGAAGTTATCAAATCACTAATAGAGATTGCCTGCGCTTCGAGCTCTGCTCTTACAGTCTCCTCCTGCTTGCGTGTCGCCTCGACTTGCTTAGCCACGTCTTTTGACACCTCGTCGCGGTAAACCCGGATCTTCTCGTCTTTCTGTTTGAGGGCTGCTGCGCGTTCCTTCTCCACGAGCCGGTAACCTTCAGTGCGTGCGTCGTGCAAAGTCTCGTTGTACTTTCTCAGCTTCTCTTCTGTTTCAGCTTTGAACGCGCTCGCTTCACTGAGTTGGCCGCTGATCAGCTTTTCGCGCTCGGCCAGAATTCGATTAATGGGCTTCAGTAGGGTCCGATTTAAGACGAATACCATGATGCCGATCACCAACAGGTGAAGCAGTAACGTACCGTCAGGAACCAACTGAATTGAGGCCTCTGCGAGAAACATCCGATTCCTCTATTTGTGCTGCAAATTGTGGTTGTCGAAAAGCGCGCGAGTCTAACATGGCGCTACAGGCGGGTCAACCAACGCTACTTCTCGTAATTTGCGTCCTCTCTGAGGCCGTTTGCGTATCTCTGTGCCCTCTGTGTTAACTATGCCGTTGAACGCAGAGCTCGCAGAGGCACGCAGAGAGCCGCAGAGAAACCCGCCATGGGTTTACAAAGTAGCGCTGAGTCGTTGTACGTTTTACAGTTGTGCTTGGTTAACGAGCAGGTTGTAGATTCGATCCAAGTCTTGACTGTTGAAAAAACTGATCTCAACCTTGCCCTTGCCCTGCTCTGACATGAGGATCTTCACTTGAGTTCCGAGCGCGCGTCTGAGCTTGGTTTCGGCGGCGCGGACGTTTGGATCGACTGTACGGGGAGCCGGCGCGCTTCTGGCCGACTTGCCCTCGACCAACTTCTGAACGATGTTCTCAGTGACTCTGACTGAGAGCCCGCCGTCGATGATCTGTCTCGCAATGCGTCTCTGCTGATCCGGATGGCTCAGCGCAAGAAGTGTTCGCGCGTGACCTGTCGACAAACGACCTTCCTTCACGAGCTGCTGAAGATCTTCCGGCAAGCGGAGCAGACGAAGATAGTTCGTAATGTATGAGCGATCGCGTCCGACGCGTGAGGCCAGTGCTTCCTGCGTCAGCCCCACTGTCTCGATCAGTTTCTTGTAAGCCTGCGCCTCTTCGATTGGATTCAAATCCTCGCGTTGAATGTTCTCGATGAGCGCAATCTCGAGGAGGCTCTCATCGGGGACCTCTTTGACGATCACCGGAACACGCGTGAGTCCGGCGATTTTTGCCGCGCGCCAACGTCTTTCGCCTGCCACCAACTCGTAACCGCCGTCACGTCGCCTCACCAGCAGCGGCTGGACGATGCCGTGGCTTCGTATCGACTCTGCCAAACTTTCCAGACTGGTTTCGTCAAAGTGTGTGCGGGGCTGCATCGGTCCCGGCACGATCGAATCGAGATCAACCTCTGTTGGCTCCGCTCCGAGATCAATCGTGCGGTCAGACGATAGAAGAGCCCCCAGCCCTCGACCCAGCGCTTTTCTGTTCATGAATAATCTCCCTGGCTAATTGTGAGTAAGCTTCAGCCCCCTTGGAGTGTGCGTCGTAACTGATAATCGGCTTGCCGTAACTCGGCGCCTCGGCTAGCCGGACGTTTCGTGGAATAACTGTCTGGAAGACTTGTAATCCATAGAAGTCTCGCAGGTCCGCCGCCACGGCGGCCGACAAATTCGTGCGCTCGTCATACATCGTGAGAAGGAGGCCTTCGATCATCAGCCCTGGATTATGAAGCCGCCTGATCCGTGCGAGCGTGTCGAAGAGCTCGGTCACCCCCTCGAGCGCGTAGTATTCACACTGAATCGGAACCAGCAGCGACTTGGCGGCGGTGAGCGCGTTCAGGGTCAACAGCCCTAGTGACGGCGGACAATCGATGATGACGTAGTCATAATTGTCTTCGACTGTGGAGAGTGCGCGCTTCAGCCGAAATTCCCGCTGCTCAATTTCCACCAACTCGATCTCGGCACCGGCCAGGTCTTTACTTGAGGGGACGACGTCCAGTGTCGCAATCGGAGATTTGACAGTAATCGCCGAGAGCGGCTCGTCAAGGACGATGCTGTGATAGAGGTTCCTCCTGAAAGTGCCTCGTTGAATACCGATTCCCGAAGTGGCATTTCCCTGAGGATCGGCGTCGACGAGGAGGACGCGATTGCCCCAGTTGGCGATTACGGCTGCGAGGTTAACCGCCGTGGTGGTCTTGCCGACCCCGCCTTTCTGGTTCGCGACGGCTATCGATTTAGTCATCGGCATGTTTGGCGCTAAACTGGCCTGCACGAAAAGTGGTTTTTACAACTATTTGATTCTTCTCTGTGTTCTCTGCGTATCTCTGTGAATCTCTGCGTTAAATATTTCTCGCGATTATGTTACGCAGAGATCGCAGAGATCGCAGAGAAGACTTCAAGTCCCTACAAGGACCACTTTTCGTGCAAAGCCCGCTAAACCTAACACACTCGCGGCCCGGCAAGCCACAAAAGAGATGTTTCACGTGTCCCGGGTCGAAATGGGACACGTGAAACATCGCCAGAGGTCGGTCTGTACTGATACGGTCAGTACGACCTGCGGTAGCGGGGTGGGTGGACGATGAGCTTGCGATACCCGATGCTGATCACGCACCTCACCCGCTACCGCAGGTGGTACTGACCGTATCCAAGTACAGACCTGTTTTTTGCGAGCTTAGGCGGATTTTTGTTGGGCGGATAGATAGACAAGGAGGGTTGAAAGGGCGCCGGGCGTGAGGCCGGGGAGACGACGGGCCTCGCCGAACGTTTGTGGCTGGGCCCGGTCTAGCCGTTCTACGATCTCATTCGAAAGTCCACTGATGGTTCGGAAAGCCAGCTCCCGCGGAATGCGCAGCGCATCGTGCTGGTAAAGCCTGGCAATCGTCGCTTTGTGTGAATCGAGATATCCCTCGTACAGCGAATCCGCCAGCACCGAGTTCAGATCAGAATCTGTGACGGGTTTCAGCTCCGACGGCAACAGCGACATGATGAGCTCCGGCGTCACCTTCGGCCGTTTCGCAAGCTGCGACAGCGAGATCGAATCGCCCAGATCCGCACCGATGAGCGCCGAGACAGCCGCATGCTGCGCATCAGCACGTCGCAACCGAATGCCGTCCAACGCACTTCTCAATCGCGCCAGTCGCGCTTGCCGCGCATTAAATCTTTCCCAATCCGAATCTCCGACCAGCCCGAGTTCCCTGCCGTATCGCTCCAGCCTCTCGTCAGCATTGTCATAACGCAACGCCAGCCGGTACTCCGCCCGAGACGTGAAAATCCGGTACGGCTCATCAACACCCTGCTTGATCAGATCCTCGACAAGCACACCGATGTACGACTCTTCTCGCCGGACCCTGAACGACTCTCGCCCCTGCGTGTACAGCGCCGCGTTTATTCCCGCCAGAAGTCCCTGGCACGCCGCCTCTTCATAACCCGTCGTTCCATTGATCTGCCCCGCATGGAAAAGACCGGGCAGACGAGTTGTTTGCAGATCCGGTCCGAGCTCTCGCGGGTCAACGAAGTCGTACTCGATCGCATAACCAGGTCGAATGATCCTCGCCTCGTCGAGACCCGGAATCATTCGCACCAAATCCTGTTGCAACTCCGCCGGAAGCGACGTCGAAAAGCCGTTCAAATAGACCTCGTTCGTGTCGTGACCTTCCGGCTCGAGAAACAACTGGTGTCGCGACTTATCCGAGAACTTCACGACCTTGTCTTCTATAGAAGGACAGTATCGCGGACCGACGCCTTTAATCTTTCCCGAATAGAGCGGCGATTCCGCGATGTTCTCACGAATCGCGTCGTGCACCTGATTCGTCGTGTAGCCGATGTAACAGTGGATCTGCTTCTGCTCGAGGCTATCGGTCGAAAACGAGAACGGCACGGGAACTCGATCACCGGGCTGCGGCTCAAAAGCCCTCCAGTCGATTGTCCGGCCATCGAGGCGCGGTGGCGTTCCGGTCTTCAGACGGCCGACCGGAAAGCCCAGTCGCTTCAGCGCTTCCGAAAGCTCAATCGACGCCGGTTCGCCAGCGCGTCCACCTGAGTAGGTTCGACGGCCGGTGTGAATTAACCCGTTCAGAAACGTGCCCGTAGCGACGACGACCGCGTCCGCTCCGAACCGTCTTCCGTCTTCGAGCAGCACTCCAGCCAACTCTCCTTTATGGATGACGAAGTCAACGACCTTTCCCTGTCGCAGATGCAGATTCGACGTCGCTTCGAGCGTTCGACGCATCTCGGCGCGATATCGCATCCGGTCTGCTTGGGCTCGCGGCGACTGAACAGCCGGTCCACGAGAACGATTCAGCAGTCGAAACTGAATTCCCGTGCGGTCGATGACGCGCCCCATAATGCCGCCAAGCGCGTCAATCTCACGGACGAGATGGCCCTTCGCGATTCCACCGATGGCGGGGTTACAAGACATTTGCCCGACGAGATCGAGATTGAGCGTGATCAGCCCGGTCTCAGCACCAAGGCGCGCCGCAGCGGACGCAGCTTCACACCCGGCGTGACCGGCGCCGATTACGATTACATTGAAGACCTCGTCGAACGACATGACTACTTCCCGATACAAAACGTTGCGAAAATCTCCGACAGAATATCCTCCGTCGTTGTCTCTCCGGTGATCTGTCCGAGGAACCTTAGCGCGTTATGCAAAGGCACCAACACCAGCTCTTCGCTGTGCCGGTCGCGCAAAGCACCACGCGCGACCTCGATCTCACGCTGCGTGTTGCACAACAGATCGTGATGACGCGCGTTCGTGATCAACAAACTACCGTCTTCACGTCCATTACTATTCAAGCTCGCAAGGATCGCTGCACGCAGACTCGCAAGCCCCTCACCGGTTCGCGCTGATACATTAATCGCTTCAAGCGACTCAATACAACATGGCGCAGGAAAGCTCGGAAGATCACTCTTGTTCAAGACGACCAGCCGGCGCGCACTTTCGGTTTGTGCAATCAACTCGTGATCCGGTGTTTGAAGATCAGTCGAACCATCAAGCACGACCAACACGAGATCCGAATCTCCCATCGCGCGACGAGTTCGCTCGATCCCCAACGTCTCGATTCCGTCAGTTGTTTCGCGCAGCCCGGCAGTGTCCGTGAGAATTACGGGTATCCCTTCGAGATCGATCGCCTCGGATAAAGTATCTCGAGTGGTGCCAGGAATGTCAGTCACAATCGCCCGCTCGCGTTCGATTAAACTATTGAAAAGACTGGATTTACCGACATTCGGCCGTCCCGTTATTGTTACTCTGACACCTTCCTGGAGCAGCCGTCCGGCGCTGTAACTCTGGCTCAGTTTTTCAACGCCTGCACTCACAGTTGCGAGCTCTCGATCGATCTCGTTCGCGCGCGGCGCGGGGATGTCTTCCTCGACGAACTCCAGCGCCGACTCCAACAATACGATCACTTCAACAAGCTTCTCTTTGAATGGACCAAGCGCATTCGACAGCTCTCCATTCAACTGGCGTGATGCCTGCTTAACAGCCGCATCAGTTTGCGCCGCGATCAGATCTCGAATCGCCTCGGCCTGGGCCAGGTTGATTTTTCCATTCGACAACGCGCGCAGCGTGAACTCTCCTGGGGCAGCAAGCACGGCGCCCATCTCGAGCGTCGCATCGATGATGCTGCGCACGATCGCCGGCGATCCATGACAACTGATCTCCACGACGTCTTCACCTGTTAGAGAGTGAGGTGCTGGAAAGCACGTCAACAGAACCTGGTCCAACATCTGTTGATCCGCCGGGCGCGTTAGCTTTGTGAGTCTTGCCTGCCGCGGCTCAACATCGTCGAAGTCACCGAGAGTCTTCGCGATCGCGATCGCATTCGGACCGCTCAAGCGAATCACGGCGAGAGCTCCGCGCCCTCTCGGTGTTGATAATGCAGCGATGGTACTCATGGAACGACTGGCCTAACGGAGGGTATTAATTCTTGCGGGCAATTCTTAACTTGCGATCGGAGCCTTCGCCGATCGACTCGGTGAACAGATCGGGGCTATCCGCCAGCGTCAAATGAATAATCCGTCTTTCGTTTGCGCTCATCGGCTCAAACGTGAACGCCATGCCGGTTTGACGAACGCGATTGGCAGCGAGATTCGCCATTGCCTGAAGCTCGGCCTCGCGGGTGGCGCGAAAGCCGTGCACATCACAAACGAGCCGCTCGCCCGCCGAAAGATCTCTTCCAAAAACCTGGTTAACGAGGTGTTGCAGCGCCTCGAGTAATTCACCGGTTTGCGATTGCAACAACTCCGCGTCGTGACCTTCGATGTCCAACACCTCGCCCGTAATGCCCTGCTTTACGGCGACGCGCAATTGCAGGCCTGTCATCTCGAAGACGTTTTCGAGAAACTCCGCAGCCTGTTGAGTGACCTCTGTCATCGAATCGATCCTTCGCTAACCGGACGCCGTTGCATCAATCTTTTTTTTTCTGCGAGGGGGCCCTTGCGCCGGCGGCGGCACTGAAACCTCCTCGTCGGACTTGGTCCAACGATTGATCAGGAACTGTTGGCTGAACCCGACGATATTACCAACGAGCCAATATAAAACTAAACCCGACGGCGCCGTCCACAAAATGTAGAGCATGAAGAGCGGCATGCCGATCGCCATCATCTTCTTCTGCAAAGGATCCTGCGCCGGCGTTGGCGTCACAAGTTGCAGCACCACCATCGTACCCGTCATCAGGATCGGCAGAATATGAATGAAGTATGGTTCAGCCGCGGAGAGATCGGGAATCCAAAGAAAACTCGCTTGTCGAAAATCAAGCGAGATGGTGATCGCTCTGTAGATCGCAAACAGAAACGGGAATTGAATGAGCAGAGGCAAGCAACCGCCGAGCATGTTGCCTTCTTTCATCAGCCGGAGCTGGTCCATCTGCAATTCTTTCAAACGCGGATCGTTCGGTTTCAATCCCTTCATCTTCTCTTGCAGTTCTTTCATCTGCGGCTGCAGCTTCGCCGCCTGCTTCATCGCCTTGGATGAGCGCCACTTCAGCGGAAAGAAGAGCGAGTAGATGAAGATTGTGAGAAGAATAATGGCAAGACCATAACTGCCGGTCAGATGATACAGATAGGTGATCGCTTGCAGTAACGGTATTGCAATGGGTCTGGAGAGCCAACCGAGGAACCCGTAGTCGATCAAACCGCCGACATCGATCGGTCGCTGGATCGCACCGGAAATGTATTTGTTCGACTCGGTAAGAAGATAATGATCCTTCGGACCCGAATAGATGATGTTACGCGAACCATCTGAGGGCACGGGTACGAGTCCCGTTACCAGAATTCGCTTCTCGGGACTGCCGCCGTTGTGCTTGTACTCGTATGCGACGCTCTTGTATTCAAGTCCCTCCGTCATTCGCGCTGGCACTGCGACCATCGCAAAGTACGTGTCCGCAACTCCTGCCCAATCGAGTTGACCATTCAAGGCGAGCCGGTCGGGGCTGTTCTTGTTGCCATTGATCGCGGCTGCGACATGGCGTTCGAGTTTTCCATTGACGAGAGCCACGGCCTCTGGCGCAACGGAATAGAACGTGTGCTGGCCGACACCCTGATCGCCAATGCTCGGACCAATCGTGATCTTCACTTGCGGTATCGTCTGATCACCGCGCTTCACGAGGAGCGACAGATCTGTTGCATACTGCTCGGCGTCGAAGACGATCGCTTTCCTGACCTGGACTCCACTAGGATCTTCCAGCACAAACGTGACCTGCTTCTTTTCGCCTGGCTGAAGGTCCAAACCAACGTCGCCGTTGGCAGCATCGACGCCTTCTACTCTGTAAGTCGACGAGCTCAGCAGCGTGTCCAACGTGGGGTCGCCGGTTTGCAACTGCAACGGGACCATGCGTGGCTGACGATTCAAACCCTCAGACGAGATCAGCTCGAGCGGTTTCTTCTCTTCCTTCCTTCCGCCTACAGAGTAGATGGGAGTCTGGCTCTGCTTGTTCTTCTTTATTATCCAACTGACTGGTTCTGCGCCGAGCGTGTCGAACTTCGCGTCGTAGAGCGGAGTTCGAATGGTTATGGTTCGTTGCGGCGCAGTATTAACCGGAGCTGGCAGTGGAGCGGCTTGCGCCGTTGGAGCAACGGATCCCGGCGTTTGCGTCACAACTGCTGTAGCTGTGGCTGCCGGAGACGGTGTTGCTGCGGCGTTTGGATTCGGCGGAGTAGTAGGTGGGAAAAAAAAGCTCCACAAAAACAGAATGACTGAGGAGAGTACTAAAGCAATTAAAAGTCGTTTTTGTTGCATCGTGTGTAGCGGTAATCAACAACCGCCGCTAATTACTTAACCGGATCATACCCGCCTGGGTGAAACGGGTGACAGCGGAGCAATCGACGTACCGCCATGCCGCTTCCGCGCAAAGCTCCATAGCGAGAGATCGCATCAACAGCGTATTCCGAGCACGTGGGAATGAATCTGCACGAAGGAGGTAGAAGCGGTGAAATCGCCAACTTATAAACTTTGAGTAATGAGATAAGAACGCTCTTCACGCATTTAAAAATTACTTAATCGAATCGCGCGCCTCTAAACTTCCAACCCTTTCAATTATTCCCTTAAACTCCTGGCACGGTGCAGCCATCTTTTGATGTATGACTGCGGTCTTCGCGTTCAGGACCCAGTCATAATTCTTCGCAAGCTCGCGCAAGAATGTTTCATTCAAACGAAACGTCTCGCGAAGCAATCGTTTCGCGCGATTTCGCTGCACCGCTTTTCCCAGCGCCTTTTTTGAAGCTGTCACTCCGAGGCGATGGTTGAATTCCTGATTTTCAATAACAAACGCGGTGATGAATACGCCATCAAACCGCTTGCCGTTCCGGTAGACGTGCTGGAATTCTGCAGTATCCCGCAAATACTTCCGCATGCATTAACAGAACATCTCAATAGTGAGCAGGGGTCAGCCGCTTTCTTCCTTTGGCGCGACGTCTCTTCAACACCAGGCGACCATTCTTGCTGGCCATGCGAGCGCGAAACCCGTGTGTCTTTGCGCGTCGTCTGTTATTAGGTTGAAAAGTGCGCTTGGACATAGAAATGAATTCTCCTTTTAAACGAAAATCGTAAGACTAATCGCGCCCACGGTTTATGTCAAGAAACGGGCGACCCAAACTATAAGTCTTCTCTGCGGCCCTCTGCGTATCTCTGCGGTCTCTGCGTTCACCGTTTTCCAACGCAGCGGTCACAGAGATACGCAGAGGCCGCAGAGAGCATAATTCTTAACATATACGTTCAACAACGTTTCGTACCAGAACGATGCTCCCTCTGTGCAGAATCGAGATGTTGCGAGAGGGCGATCAGACGGTGCTGTTTTATTCTTTTCCATCCCTTGATCATTCCGAGGCTTCATGTTAGATTCCGCAGGCTTAGAAAGTCACCGTCCCGTAACTAATTGATATAAAAAGACTTTAAAGTAACTCTTTAACACTCGGGCTTTTTTCCACTACCTGTGGAAATCATTGTGGAAAAGCCCTCGCGGGAGCCTTTTGGCCAATTTAAGTAAGGAACAATGGGGGAGCAGTAGGTTAGAGTTCGGCGAATAGGGCGTCCCTCAAAGGCGTACGCTTCTGTTACGTGGTCTTTAGTCAAATTGACGTCTTCCCTTTCACAACTTCGATGAGCACTTCTGTTGAGACGAATGTTTGGGGCAGGATTCTTCACTCACTCAAAGGTCGGCTAAATCAACAAACTGTCGATACGTGGTTTAGCCCGATTCAATTCGAAAGCCTCGACAGCTCTCAGCACGTCATTCGTCTCCGCGCTCCGAACCAAGTCGTCAAAGACACTGTCGTCAGCAACTACGGCCCGGTGTTGGCCGAGTCTCTGAATGAATTGAAACTGGCGGGTTATTCCGTCGGTTGGGTTGTCGGCAAAGCTTCCGATTGGGTTCCGGAACAGATTACTCTCCCCGCTTCTGAACCTGTTCTCGAGTTGGAAAACACCGTCACTCCGGTCATCTCGACTACTGATCCGGTTCCTTTAACGCAATCGGAACCTTTGCTCAGTTCAAAATATACGTACGAGAGTTTTGTCGTCGGTTCGTGTAATCAGTTTGCGCATGCTGCGTCGCTAGCGGTCGCTGAAGCGCCTGGACGCACGTACAACCCTCTTTACCTCTACGGAGGTGTGGGACTCGGCAAGACTCACCTGATGCACGCCTGTGGTCACGCGATCAAGTCGCGCAATCAACATCTCAAACTCTGTTACATATCGTCTGAGCGATTCATGAACGATCTGATCAACGCGATTCGCTACGATAAGACACAGAGTTTTCGCGAGAAGTATCGATCCGTCGACGTGCTCTTAATCGACGACGTGCAGTTCATGGCCGGCAAAGAGCGCACGCAGGAAGAGTTCTTTCATACTTTCAACGCGCTTTACGATCAACAAAAGCAGATTGTGATCAGCTCGGATTGTCCGCCCAGGGAAATCCCTACGCTGGAAGAACGTCTGCACTCTCGCTTTGAATGGGGACTCATCGCCGACATCGAACCACCCGACCTCGAAACGAAAATCGCGATCGTAAAGAGGAAGGCGGAGGTCATCGGTATTTCGATACCTGATGATGTCGCGATGTTCATCGCCGGCCGAGTCAAGAGCAACATTCGAGAGTTGGAAGGTTCGCTCGTCCGCCTGATCGCGATTTCCTCACTCCGCGGAGAACCGATTTCAAAAAGCCTGGCGCAAGATGCGATCAGAAATATCTCGAAGGAAGAGGAATCCGGCGTTGTTACGATTCAGCAGATTCAGAAACTGGTGGCGTCAACGTACAAGCTCACCATTGAAGAATTGATTTCCAAAAACAACGCTCAGAAGATCTCACATCCTCGACAGGTTGCGATGTATCTCTGCAAGCACTTAACGAAACACAGCTATCCGGAGATTGGTCGTGCCTTCGGTGGAAAACATCACACCACCGTTATTCACTCGGTCGAAAAAATTGAGTCGCTTGTCGTAACAGACGAAACGCTGCAAAGACTCATCAGCGAACTCACGGAGTCGTTGCAAAAATAGCCTTACGCGCGCGGCGCAGCACCGACTTTTTTCACAATCAACAACGAACGTTTTGTGGAAATGTGTTAATGTTCACGACTTCAAATTTTTTCCGAAACTGTGAGTGGTTTTTTCAACAGGCTTCCACAGGGCATCGAGCGTCGTAAGTTTGTTTGATTGTTCAGTTTAGCTAGTTATTCACAGATCCACAGGCACCTACTGCTACTACTAGATCTTCTTAATTGATTTGATTCTGGTGTTAGAAGAAACGCGCGGCGCATGTGGATTATCCGAAGGAGTGATTGCAATGCAATTCGTAGTCAGTAAACAGAACCTGCAAAAAGAACTCGGGTTCGTTCAAGGCGTCGTCGAAAAGAAGAACACTATTCCGGTGCTCTCAAACATACTTATCGAGTCGGTTGGTGAAACCACGATTCGAATCACCGGCACCGATCTCGATGTAACGGTTCGCTGTGACATGGACGCCGAAGAGATCACGACGCCGGGCTCGATGTGTGTTCAGGCGCGAAAACTTTTTGAGATAGCACGACTGCTTCCGGACGCGCCGGTTAGTTTCAAGAAGGAAGACAACGAGTGGGTCACAGTGAAATGCGATCGAGCTCGATTCAAGATGGTTGGTGTCGCGCGGGACGCATTTCCGGAAGTTCCCTCGTTCAAGTCGGCGCCTACGAAGCTTCCTGCCGGCGTAATCAAGACATTCATCGACCGAACGATTTTCGCCATCACTCAAGAAGAATCACGT
>Ga0111539_10009550_pt1 | contig 12245 bp, 9 predicted proteins | sample RhiMethybrSRZTD1_FD_79667 | JGI IMG/M metagenome (GOLD analysis project Ga0111539, IMG submission 79667) | Populus rhizosphere microbial communities from Tennessee, USA - Rhizosphere MetaG P. TD hybrid SRZTD1 (version 2) (version 2) | ecosystem: Host-associated > Plants > Roots > Rhizosphere >...
CGGCGAGTGCCGTCTCGGGTCGTTCGGTCACGATCCGCATGACCTCGTCGTCCTCGCCCTTCCACACCAGGTCGTACGGATCGAGGAAACCGCCATGCGCCTCGAGTAGTTTTCGGATCTCCGGTGTCTTCGCAGCATAGACGGCGTTGCCGCTGGCGTTGACGAACCCGTTGGGATCGGCGTGATGTTCCAGCAGCAGCTCGACCATGTCCCGGTCGCCACGCCCCGCCGCGGCGTGCAAGGCGGCGCCGCGCTCGGACGAATCGGCGTCGGGCCACGTCGGGTCCGCGCCGCGTTCCAGCAGCAGGCGGACGATGTCGAGACGGCCGAATTCGGCGGCGGCAGAGAGTGGGCGACGATCGTCGGGGCGCTGCTCGGAGATGCGTGAGGAGTCGGCGTCGAGCATTGACCGCACGGCGGCGAGATCGTTCAACGCGGAAGCGACCGTCAAATCGTACGTCGCGCCGCGGCCGATGAGCAGTCGAGCCAGAGGCACGTTGCCGTTGCCGGGCCACGTGCGGCGGCCGGGCCGCCAGCGCCTCCAGAGCAGCCATGTCAGCCCGTTGGCGTAGCAGCGCCATCTTGACAGAGGCGCCTGCCGCGGGCCGCCCCAGATCGCCAGGTCAATCGGCTGTTTGTCCTGCGGCGCGTAACCCTCGAACGACCCGACCCCGGCGCCATGAATCGCGTGAATGTCGGCGCCACGATCGAGCAGCAGCGTCACCACGTCTGGCGATCCGCCGATGACGGCACGGTGCAGAGGATGACCGCCAGCGCGGTTGATGTCGTGAACGAGCGATGGCTGCTGATCGAGGAAGGCGCGTACGCGCGCCAGCTCGCCGGCTTCGGCGGCCTCATGGATCGGATGGTCCTCGGGCACGGTCGACGGCACGAGCCGTCGCGACGGATCAATCATGTGCGCGGAATCATGAATTATCTGCCGCCCATTTCACCAGGTCCCACACGACGCGGCGGCACGGCTGGCACCCGCCTCCCATTCGGAGGATGCTGCTGCCAAATATCTTCCTGAGAGCATCGGGAGCGGCAAGCGATCGCGGCGACGTCCGCCCGTAACGGGGGCGGCCGTTCGTCCGAGCTTGCTCCACGGTTCGATTCCCGTCAGCGTTCGAACAATTCTGGTCCGTAAGTTGTTGGCTGGATGGGAGGGGAAAGTGGTGAGCCGCGAAGGAATCGAACCTTCAAACCCGCAGATTGGCTTCCATCCACGATATCTGCTGCGGCGGACTTTAACCGCGCGGCCCAGAACCGACACGACCGGCACAACTCGCTCGCGCAACCCGCTCATTGCCTCTCCGTGTTCTGGACGGCCCGAATCCGCCACGAGCCCGCTTCGTTCACTACGACCCACAGGAAGATGCCTCTGCGGGGCGGACCTGGCCGGAGACTGTCTGCATTGCCTTGCAGGTCGCCGCGGGTGTTCCATTCCACGCGCGCCAGGGCGACGTCGGACCGCACGAACTGCACCGTAACCCGCTCATTGGCCCACACGCTGCTCTTGAATCGATCCCGGTGGAGTGCCGCGTGCGCGTCCACCACCTGCTGCCGCCCTTTCCACTGCAAGCCGATCACGTTGACGAAATCAACATCGTCCGTGACCATGTCGCCGAGCAGCGTCATGTCATGAGGTGTTCCAGGCGCGCTCGAACTGCGAAGCCAGGCGCTGGATGCCCTGTTCATCCGATCGCGACTGCGCTGCGGCCGGTGTGCCTGCGGCCAACAGTATGCAAGCAATGGCAATGAAGGCTCTCTCGAACGCCATAAATCGTCTCTCCTTTGCGACGGGCTAACGCGCGCGCTGAGCCGCGGCGCTCATCCTTCAGCGGCGCCGACGGCTCCAGCGCGATGTTGGGCGGCACTCAGTGCCGCAAGTCCCGCAACCGCGTTGCGACGCGCTCCATCGAGACCTGCAGCACCCGTTTGACGTCCCCAAATTGCGTCTCCGGCAGATTGTTGAAATCCATGAGTCGATGTTCGAACTGCCGGCCCCGCGTGGCGTCCTCGACCGCGAACCGAACTTCTTGCAGTGCGACCCTTCGATGATCGTACTGTCCCAGCACCTCGACACACGCTTTCTCCAAGGCGCAGAAGAGACTCCATTGTCCGCGGGCGTTGTCATCGTTACACTCACGATCGTCCTGCCGATTCCAAACCGACTCGTCGCGCAGAATCTCGTCGGCTCTCGTGAGAATCCGGAGGTCCTCGCTCGTGACCGGACGATCGCGCTGCTCCAGCCACAGCCAGCGAAACCCGGCGCCCGCCAAGATGACCAGCAGCAAACCTACCAGGCCCACCACAACCCTGAGCGCTTTCTTCAAGCCGGTCGAGCGTCCAGAGCGCCGCTGGCGCCACAGCCACCAGAACCCAAGACTGGCCAAGGCCACGCAAACCAGAGCGGTGCCGAGAACCGTGGTGTTACTCACACTCCATGCTCCGCGGATTCTCGCTAGAACCCCGCATCTGTCAATCGCTGTCCGCCCAACTTCTATTGGAGTAGACCGCGTTGTGTGTCTCGGCCAACGGCAGGCCAAACGCGGCGATGCTAGCTGATAAGCTCGGCGTTTCCAATCCGTTCCATTCTCTGGAAGCCCGCCGCAACGTGGTGCGGCAGCTGCAGGTGATGACCTACCGGCGCCGCCTCGCCCGCGGCGCTGATTACCCGGCTCGCCGATCACGGCGCGTGCGCGGACCCACTCGTGGACATCCGCTTCGAGCCAGGCGACGGCATGTGTCGAAAGCCGTCTCGCCGACCTCGAGCCGCGCTCCTGGAAGGAGCTGCGCGAGCGCGGCGCGGCGCGCCGCGCGTCGTACTCTGGACCGCCGAGCGTAACGACGTCGCGCAGCGGCTGGTCGATCGCCTCGGGTTCCGGCGACGATGATCGAGATGACGCTGGAGTTGTAGCTACCGGGGATTCTCTTTGACGATAGCGGCGAAGCGCGCGGCACGCTGCTCGGCGGTGAGTGCGCGCGACCACTTCCAGGCCGTATCGTAGTCGTAGAGACCCTTCCGGCCGCTTTCGATGACCACCTGTTGGTCGGCAAACGCCTTGCCCCAGAGGTTCTCCCAGACTTCGTAGAGGTACAGGAAGAGGATGCGGTGTTCGTCCAGATCGCTCGGGCGGCGGCGGAGCTGGCTGTTCATCCTGTGGCCCAGCTCGTGCACGAGCGTGGCGCGCTTCACGTCGGGCGGGTAGCTGGCGCGCAGCATCATCGGCTTGTCACCGAAGCCCGAGCTGCTCGGGCCCTCGAAGATCACGGCTTTGACGTCTTTCTCGAGGAACTTCAGCCCCGAGCCGCGCTCCAGCCCCTCGATCATGCGCGCGCCTTCCTCTGCCCAGAGCTGGCGATAGGCCTCGGCGGCTTCTGTAAAGGTCTGGTCCTGGGGCGTGAAGGTCATCGTGACCTTCGTCTGGGCGGAGAGGTCTGTTGTCGAGACAAGCGTGGAGAGGATCAGGGTAGAGCCCACCAGGGTGACGAGCGCGATGCCGGGGCGTGGACGCCGCTGTGTCATCGAGTGCCTCCCGAAGGTCAAGGTCAGAGGTTCAGACGTAGAGTCCGGCCTTTAGGTCGGCCTACGCGCTCCGCGCCATCCGGTGTATGGTTCGGCCAACCTCGTTGATCAGGAGCCGCCAGGCGCGCTACCCAAAGACTCGGCGGTCGATAAGCCTCCGGAAGACCGGGGCCACCCGCCACCGTGTTCGGGTTGGCACGGGCGGCGGGGGCGTGGTCGGGGACGCGACGCAGGGTTCGATTCGTCGTCGCCAGGACCGACATCGAGCACTGGCCGGCGAGCACCGAGTCGGGTTGAGTTCCGTCCGTTGCTCCCAGTGCGCCTTCGTACCGATGTGTGCGGCGGTGAGCGGATGAGCCGATTCGCGCTTCAGTGGCTTCTGCCCGACCAGTGTGAACGACTCACACACGTGATCCTGCTGGACAGGGAACGGCCGGCGCCCTACGTATTGGCTGTCGGCCACGGCGTCGACAACGCGAAGGCTCTGCTCAACCTGTGGAGGACGCTCAATAAGAAGGGCGCAGTGTCAGAGGCGATTGACTATGTCACCGTCGAGTACACGCGCCGGACTGACAAGGCACCGGGGGAATTAATTCCCTAAACCGGCTGCGTTCGCATACCCCCCAGCACCGAGCCCGCGCGCACCATTCTGTCCGCGACACCGAGTCGGCTTCCGATGATATGCGGCCACAGCCGGCGTGCAGCTGGCGGTTCGGTGGATCATGGGACCCCGTTGACCGGGCGGCGGGTGCCGGGTGATCGGGTTGCTCCGCCGCGGAGGCGCGATGTTGCCCCCGCGACGACGTGGACTCGCGGCCACCGTCGTTGTTCATTTCCTCATTGCCGGTCATTGACGCGACTACTACGGGTAGAATCAGCCGCACACTCATGCGGTTGGCCGAGGGCGCACGCCTCGGGTCCTACGAGATCCTTTCCGCCCTCGGGGCTGGCGGCATGGGCGAGGTGTATCGGGCGCGGGATACCCAGCTCGAGCGCGAAGTCGCCATCAAGGTCCTTCCCCAGACGTTCGTTGCTGACACAGAACGCGTCGCCAGGTTTGAACGGGAAGCGAAAGTCCTTGCCTCGCTGAATCACCCACACATCGCCGGCGTCTACGGGCTCGACGAGGCCGATGGGGTCAGGGCTCTCGTGATGGAGCTCGTCGAGGGCGACGACCTGGCGGAGCGGTTGACACGTGGTCCGATTCCTCTCGATGAAGCCCTGGCGATCGCGAAACAGGTGGCTGAAGCCCTCGAAGCGGCCCACGAGCACAGCGTCATTCATCGCGACCTCAAGCCGGCGAATATCAAGCTGCGACCGGATGGCACGGCGAAGGTGTTGGACTTTGGTCTCGCCAAGGCCATGGAACCGGCGGGCGCCAGCAGCATGGATGCCATCGCGTCGCCGACGATCACCTCACCTGCCCTGATGACCGGTATAGGGGTGTTGCTGGGCACGGCGGCCTACATGAGCCCTGAGCAAGCGCGCGGGAAGGGGGTGGACAAGCGCAGTGACATCTGGGCGTTCGGCTGCGTGATGTACGAGATGCTCACGGGGAAGCGCGCCTTCGATGGCGAGGACATGACCGACGTGCTGGGCGCGGTCGTGCGGCTCGAGCCCGATTGGAACGCCGTTCCGTCGGACGTGCCGCCTGCTGTTCGCACGCTGTTGCGCGCATGTCTCGTGAAGGACCGCCGGCAGCGCGTGGGCGACATGTCGACCGTCCTGTTCGTGGTCGCGAACACGGCGAGCCTCGACGCAACTGCGCCTGGTGAGGCGCAAGCTGCGACGCTCGGTTCGGGGAAGGCGGCGAAGCAAAGCTGGCGGCGAATGGTGGCCACCGCGGCGGCCGCGCTCGTCGCCGGAGCCGCGCTGGCGCAGTGGTACTTTCGACGGGCGCCCACCGCAGCCACGACCGGGCAGGCGCCCGTGCGGCTGTCCCTGGTTCCAGCGGCCGATGTCGCCCTCGCCGCGGGCGTCAATCAGCTGGTTCCGGTGGTGTCGCCGGATGGCCGCCGCGTCGCGTTCAGCGCGTCCCGGCCTGGCGAGCCGATCCGCATCTGGGTCCGCTCGCTCGACTCGCTGGATGCACGGCCGCTCCCCGGCACTGACAACGCTCGCGGGCCGTTTTGGTCGCCGGACAGCGGCTCGCTGGCCTTCTTCAGTGACTCCAAGCTGAAAACCATCGACGCGAGCGGCGGCCCGGTGCAGACGGTAAGCGAAGTACGCCAGCACTCGACCATTCGTGGCGCTTCCTGGAGTCGCACCGGCACGATTCTATTCGCAGGACGCACAGGCGGCTTGATGAAGGTCACAGCGGGAGGTGGAGAGCCGACGCCGGCCACCGTGGTGGACACGACGAACGGCGACGCGAGCCATGCGTTTCCCACCTTTCTGCCCGACGGCCGCCAATTCCTCTACGTGTCGAGGCCCTCGAACACGCTGTGGCTCGGGACGCTCGATTCGCGCGAGGCCACGCGCCTCTTCAGCTCCGACTCGCAAGCGTTCTACGCCGACGGTTACATACTGTTCGCGCGGCAGGGCACGCTGCTCGCCCAACCCTACGACGTCGGCAGGGCAACGCTCGCGGGAGCTCCGACGCCAATCGCGGATCGGTTGGCGGTCGACCCGATCGTCGGCGCCTCAGCGTTCTCGAGCTCCGAAACCGGCGTGCTCGTCTATCGCACCGGAGCAGGAAGCTCGCAGACGCAGCTTCTGTGGGTGGATCGCGCGGGCAACGAGATCAGCAAGATCGGCAAGGCCGATCGCTACCGCAATCCCGAGTTATCGAACGACGGAACGCGCATCGCGCTGGAAGCGGCGGATAGCGGGAATCGGACGCAAGATCTGTCGATCTTGGACCTGCCAGGCGGCGCGGCTTCGCGGTTCACCGTCGATCGCGGCAACGACGTCTACCCGGTCTGGTCGCCGGACGACAGCCGGATCGCGTTTGGCTCCGATCGGCAGGGGGGCATTTACAAGCTGTACGAGAAGATGTCGAACGGTTCCCCGGGGGAAAAACTGCTGCTCCCCTCGACCGGTGCGCCTGACCTGAACGGGCCCTGGGATTGGTCGCCCGACGGGAAGTGGCTGTTGTTCCGCAATATGTCTCCGGAAACGGGCATCGCCAACACCGGGATCCTGTCCCTCTCCGGGGATCCAGCAATCAGAAATCTGTTCCCGCGTTCGGACTTCTTTCATCAAAGTTCGGCCCAGATCTCTCCGAATGGCCGGTGGGTCGCGTACCACTCGAGCGAAACCGGGCGCTTTGAAGTCTACGTCGCCAGGTTCCCCAACCCGAGCGGCGGGCAGCCGATCTCGACTGGCGGTGCCACCCATCCACGATGGGGAGATGACAGCCGGGAACTTTTCTACTATGCGGCGGATGGACGGATCATGGCGGTGCCCATCTCGGGGACGACGACGCTCGAAGTCGGTACGCCGGATCCACTCTTCACTGCCCGCCTGCTCGGCGGTCCGGCGGCTGTCGCCGGTTTCCGCGCGCAGTACGACGTGAGCGCGAAAGGGCAGCGGTTCCTCTTGAACGTGCCGGTGGATGAGACGCCGGAAATTACCGCGATCACGGTGGTGCTCCACTGGACGGCGGGGCTCAGGAAGTAGCGGATCGGCTCACTGAAGGATGGCGGGGCGGTGCCCGTCGTCGTCGAAGTCGAGATGACGTTCACGATTGGCAAGCCGCGGTAGATCCCGGAGCTCTAGTGCGACTCGACTGCCATCCGGTGATATGCGAGAGTATGAGTACATTCGTGGCGGCGCGCCGACTGGCTCTTCGCGACCGTCTCGATCGACCCACACCAGCGACCGCGCCGTCCCGATAACACCGCCGGGTAGATACACGAGCGCTCCGGATGCTGACAGGCTGAACTCGCCCGCTCCCGTCGTGGCGATCGTGGTCACGTGATCGACCACCAACACCGGGTCGCCCATCACGTCGAGGGTAGCCGGATTGAAACGTACAGCGCGTAGCGCGCCGGTAACCCCGTACACGAGGTACCCCGTCTCGACGTACTCGGGCTGGCTTCCGCCGCTGAGGAGAACCTTGCGGCGTCCCGTCTTCAGGTCCAGGGCAACGATTTGGCCGTTGTCGAGGGGGTCGCCAACATTGGTGAGGGTAAACAGGACCGTCTGGCCCCCGGGGAGGAACGATGGAAAAATGTGCCCCGTCTCGCCACGGGCTGAATCCGGGGTGCTCAATACGGTCGGTTCCCCTCCGGATGCCGGGACGCGAAGCAACTTACCCGCTTGCGTGGAGAAGACAATCGTATCGTCCTGGCCCCATGCCGCCCCACGTGCACCACCCGGACCGCGGCACAACGAAATCGCCGGGCCACCTGTCATCGAGATTTTCTTCAACTCGGTGCTGCTCACACCGACAAAGAAGCCGACCCACTGACCGTCTGGCGAGAGGAACGGACTGCGGGCGCCCGTTACGTTCCCGAGCCGGACGGCGTCGAGCCTATCGATTGCTCGAACCATCAATTTGCCATCGTTGCCACTCACGTACACCAAGCGAGTGCCATCACGCGAGATGACGAAGTCGCGATCCGCCTCGGACAGCGAAAAGGGCTGATCGACCGGAGGGACCAACGTGAAACGCATCGTAGGTTGTGGAACCGTCGCGACTCGTGTCAGTGACCGGATTGCGAAGGCAATCACGGCCAGTGCGACAAGGATCGCCGCCGTTACAAGGCTTCTGACGATCGCCCGCCCTGGTGCGCGTCTTGTGACGTTGACAGGCGGCGCGGTCGATGCTTCATCGAGATCCAACCGGATATCGCCGATATCGCGCAATCGTCGTCGCGGATCCTTCTCAAGGCAGCGACGCAGCAACCGCGCGACGGTCGATGGCACCGCCGCCGGCAGTGCCTTCCACTCGGGTTCGCGCTCAAGAATCGCCGCAAGGATATCCGCGGTCGATGTGCCTTTTGAGAACGCTGGACGGCCTGTGAGCATCTCGTAGAGCACGCAGCCGAAGGCCCAGATGTCGGCGCGCTTATCGACCGTCCTACCACGCGCTTGCTCCGGCGACATATATGCGGCGGTGCCGAGAATAATCCCTGCCTGCGTCATGGCCGGTATGGTGATCGTCGGGGACATCGAGTTGCTCGCCGCCATCGCGCCCGTGGGTTCCATCGCTTTCGCGAGGCCGAAGTCGAGCACCTTCACCGTGCCATCAGCGCGCACCTTGATGTTCGCCGGCTTCAGGTCGCGGTGAATGATCCCCTGCTCGTGTGCGGCTTCGAGCGCCTCCGCGATCTGCTTCGCAATCGGCAGTGCCTCGTCGAGTGGAATCGCGCTACGCGAGATGCGCTGCGAGAGATCGTCGCCCTCGACCAGCTCCATTACGAGTGCGTGCAGGCCACCGGATTTGTCGACCGCGTAGATCGCGGCGATGTTCGGATGATTCAGGGACGCGAGCATCTTCGCCTCGCGCTCAAATCGGGCGAGACGTTCAGGGTTCGCCGCGAACGCGTCGGGCAGGATCTTAATCGCGACTTGACTGAGTGTCGTGTCCGTCGCCCGATAGACTTGGCCCATCCCGCCCTCGCCAAGGAGAACCGTGATTTCATAGATGCCGAGACGGGTGCCCGGAGTGAGAGGCAAGTGGCAGATTATACGGGAGGAAGGGCCGTACGGGCGGGATCACTCCTGATCAACGCCGCAGTGTCGACCGAAGTCGTCGCCATTCTCTCCGCCCGGAGCAACAACCTGACCCAGCTAGACGAACGCTCGTCGGATGCGGCACTGACGCGACCGATGCCCGGTCTGCACGGTCGGCGGCACGCTTTGAGAGTGGGTCGGACCTTCGCGGTCATGCCCACATCCGACAAGCCACACCTCGCCCAGAAACTTGCCTTGCGATCTTGTGCTCGGCAGCAGTTTCCTATAAACAGAAGTGATGAAAGCCAAACTGCTGATGACGTTTCTGATGCTCGGGGCCCTTGTGGCTGCTGGAACCGTGACTCGGGCGGCGCAGAGTAAGGTCGATGAGAAGGCGGTCATGGACACCCTGGAGTCGATGGCCAAGGCGACCATCGCCAAGGACGTCGCGACACTGGACAACATCTACGGCGACGAGGTTACCTACTCACACTCAACTTCGGCGACGCAGACCAAGACTCAGGTGCTTGCCGACATCAAGGGACCCAACGTCGCTGAGTTCATGAAGTTCAGCGAGACGACGATACGTCTATATGGCAGTGTCGCTGTGGCAAAGGGGATCGTGGACTTCCGCAACGGACCTCCCGGAGCATTGCTGGACAACCACCTGAACATATTGTGGGTTCTCGTGCGTCGTGCTCCTGGCCCGCACGGCTGGCAAATCGTCGCGCGTCAGGCCACGAGGATCGGGCCGTCAACAGGCACGCCCGTCGTGAAGTAGACGCCGCGCTACTGCGTCACTCTGATCGCGACGAGCGTCTTCTTCGACTGCCCTGCCGACGTCGACGTCAGTTCGACGACGTAGTCGCCTGCACCCAGCGGCGCGAGCGTGATGTCGGCCACCAGCCAGCGTTGACCGCTCGCGGCATCGGTGCGCTCGCTGACCGCAACGGGGACGACGGTCTTGTTGCCGTTGCGATCGAGCAGTACGCCGGACCAGATCGGATCGGCGGCGGCGGCTTCCATCTCCATGCGAACGCGTGAGCTCCGCGGGAAGACGCGGCCGTTCGCCCGCTGCAGCACGTTGCCGGTGGTGGGCCCGCGATGGAAGATCACCGGCTCTCCCTCGCCGCGGGTGGTCGTGCGTCCCTGCGCGCGGGTGTCGCTCTCGATGTAGCCGAGCGCGCGATTGACCGCGGCCTTGGAGTCCGGCACCGGCGCACTGGCGGAGGCACGGGCCGCGTTGACTTCCTCCTGCGTCGCCGCGCGATACCCTCTGCGGGAGCGGACCTCGATCCCGGGACGTTTCGACCGCACCCGGATGTTGCGGAATTTCCCGTCGAGTTTGGTGTTGGACGAGTAGTAGCCGATCAAGTAGTAGGACGTCAGGTCGTCGGCGATGCGGCGAAGCTGCTTCCGCAAATCGTTGCTGTTCACCAGCGCGATGCCGTCGGTGTTGATCGCGAGCGTGTGAAGGGTTTCCTGCCGCGCGATCAGTTGACGGTGATCCGCTGCTGGCGGCAGCGGCGGATCGGGTCCGATCTCCGTATCGAACACCACCAGGCCGCGCGGATCGACCGGATAGAAGCTGACGTTGTTGAAGTTCGCCTCGCCGAACAGATCGCGGAAGATCGGCTCGTGATCGGCCATCGCCAGATCGGCCCGATCCTTCTCGCACTCCGTACGATCGCTCGGGGCGAAGCCGCCGTCGTTCATACGCGACCCCAGCCTCCCGTTGGGACCGACGCCGACAGGGGGCGGCGCGCCGGGAATCGGATCGAACTGCTTCCCCTGCTCATCCGTGCGCAGGACCGTCATCGACGGATCCGGCTTGAACAGCACCAGGCCGTCCGTCACCGTGATCACCGCCGTGCGTCCTTCGCGGATCGTGCCCATGTAGCGAATCAGATCGCGCAGGCTGTCGAGGGTGAGCCGCTCCCGCCGGCGCTCGATCATCTTCTTCGCCAGCCACGATGGAATCGGTTCGAGGTCCTTGGTCGGCGGGTAACAGGCCGAGTACATCTCTTCGCGCTGATCGAGCAGGATCGACGTGCGCCGGCCCCACGTCCAGCCGTCGCGCAGCCCTTGTTCGATCACCTGCGTCCGCCGCCCGAACGTGATCTGCGACGGGCTCATGCTCGGCGTCATCACGCCGACCAGATCGTCGGCGCCCATGATCCGCGTCATCATGTCGATGAGCGGTTCCTTGATCTTCCAGGCCCCTTCGTAGCCGACGTGCTCGGTGTCGAGATACAGGACGAACACGCGCCGCCGCGGATCGGCGGCCAGCTCGTTGCCCCGCAGCACCGACGCCGGCTCGTTCAGCGCATTCGGGCCGGCGGGCATGACGAGGATGTGCTCGAAACTATCGATCTTCTGCCCGGCGTTGTCTTCGAAGACCTCGAAATCCTCGGCCTTCAGATCCTCCACCGGCGTGCCGTCCTTCGTGGCGTACACGTCCACCCGAACGAGGTTCGCTTCCGCGCGAAATCGCGGGGGCCGCGGTGGCGGCTGCTGCGGTGTCGGCGGGGTCTGCGGTTGTTGGGGCTGTTGCGTGAGCGCCGGCTGGCCAGCCAGAAGCACCAGACCGGCAGCGGCGAGAACGGCGAATCGCGCGAACTGAACCACGGCGTACCTCGCGGGACGGAGGGGCTGGCGGCAGGAGTGTACTACACGCCGACGGGCGGCGCATCGATTCTGGGCAGCGCTTACGCCGCCAGGTACGCACCTCCCCGGCAATCGGCCGCCTCGAGCGATGGCGCCGGTCTTGTAAGGGACGGCCCGTTCAACCAGTCCGGAGGCGACGACGATGCAGAAGGCCGACGAGTGGACGATCGAACGCTGGAAGACTCAACCGAGGCTGGTGGCGCTTGAATACTCCGACCGCATCGAGCCGGCGCCACCCCTGTGGAAGGATCTCACGCTGGCGTCCATCATCGCCGCCCTGCTGTGGGGCGCCGCGGCCCTCGTGTTCGCCTGACGGTCACTCGTCGGGAACGTCGTTCCAGCCCTGATCGCGGAGGCGTTCCCGGTAGGCCCGGGCCCAGTTCATCGCCATCCACTCTTCCTGGAACATCTCGGTCACGACCACGTC
>Ga0111539_10009551_pt1 | contig 12244 bp, 10 predicted proteins | sample RhiMethybrSRZTD1_FD_79667 | JGI IMG/M metagenome (GOLD analysis project Ga0111539, IMG submission 79667) | Populus rhizosphere microbial communities from Tennessee, USA - Rhizosphere MetaG P. TD hybrid SRZTD1 (version 2) (version 2) | ecosystem: Host-associated > Plants > Roots > Rhizosphere >...
CGCGTGCGGTTACATCGGCCCAGAGGTCTCGCGAACGATCGACAGCGCCTTCAAGCAAAGCGGCCTCCCGAAAGGTCACGCCGCCGGCTGGCGTCATGTTCTCCGTCCTGCAGGGCTACCAAGCTTCTCAGGATTTTCTCGACCTGAGCAAGCGCACACGCGACGACTACATCGGCAAAATCAAGCAGATCGAAAAGGAGTTCGGCGACTTTCCCTTGTCGGCGCTAGCCGACCGGCGCACCCGCGGCGTGTTCCTCGCCTGGCGCGATAAGCTCGCCCACTCCTCGCGCCGCCAAGCGGACTACAGCTGGGCTGTGCTGGCCCGCGTGCTCTCTTGGGCGTTGAACCGAGGCCTGATCGCAGCCAACCCCTGTGAGAAGGGTGGCCGCCTCTACGGCGGGACCCGGGCCGACAAGATCTGGTCGACAGACGACGAAGCAAACCAAAGGACCTACCCACCTTCACCTGGCGCTCGTCCTCGCGCTATGGACCGGTCAGCGCCAGGGCGACCTGTTGCGACTTCCTTGGTCCAGCTACGACGGCACGCACATCCGCCTCAGGCAGTCCAAGGGCGGAGTCAGAGTGGTGGTTCCGGTTGGCGCGCCGCTCAAGGCCGCGCTCGACGCCGCCGCTAGAACCAAGAAGGGACCGCTCATCCTCGTGAACTCCGACGGCAAGCCATGGACGCCCGATGGCTTCCGATCATCCTGGCGAAAAGCTTGCACTCAAGCCGGTGTCGTCGGCGTCACCTTCCACGACTTGAGAGGCACGGCAGTGACGCGCTTGGCCCTTGTCGGTGCCACCGAAGCCGAGATCGCCAGCATCACGGGACACGCCCTGCGTGACGTACGGGCAATCCTGGACGCCCACTACCTGCACCGCGATCCCGCTCTTGCCGAGAGTGCGATCCGAAAGCTCGAAAGGGGAACGAAAACTCCCAACTGAGCTCCCAACTGTGCCGAGATGTTCCGAGAGTAGAAGAGAGAAAACTAAGCGGTTTCAACTGGCTGGGGGACATGGATTCGAACCATGACTAGCGGAGTCAGAGTCCGCTGTTCTACCGTTAAACTATCCCCCACCCCGACCGGCCCGTTGCAAAGCCGGATTGCGGATGGAATTGGCATGGCGTCCCGCGACTGCGGCAGACGCGCTCAGGCCGCGAGGTATCTAACAGGACGCGGCAAGAGGGGCAAGCCGCTCACGACGGCCGGGGCCATTGTCAAGCCCGCTTCAATTCTGCGCCGGAGCCTCGCCCCGGTAGCGAAAGCCTGTGCCGGCCACGACCACCTCGATGGCGCCGCTGGTGATCATGGGGTGGGAGATGCGGATGCCGAGCACGCCGTCATAGCCCTTCTCCCGTGCGCGCTCCGACAGCACGTCGAGGGCCCGGGCGGTTGTCTTGTCCAAGAGCGCCTCGTATTTCGTCATGTGCCCGCCGAGGGTGTTGACCACAGCCTCGCGCATGTCGCGCAGGATGTTGGCCCCGCTCACGGCGCAGGCGTAGACGATGTCGCCGAGCTCGATCACGCGATCGGGAATCGTGTCGCTGGTGACGAGCCGCATCAGCGGCGGCCTCCGCGTCCCGCATAGCCTGGCCCTTGCTGCACCACGATCCGCTGCCTGCTGCCGAACAGGAGGCGCTTCAGCATCAGCAAGAAGGCCAGCGCCAGGATGGCCGTCGCCAGCAGGGCGACCGGATGCTTCTCCCACAGCAGCCACGGGCTGATGCGGCCGTTGAGCACGAGGTTGACGTGCTCGAGTATTACGCCGGGATCGGGCACGGCATTGACCTGCAGCATCATGGCCACTGCCGCGGCCTGGTCGCTCGAGGCGATGATCGCGTCGCGCACGCTGGGCTTGCCGAGCTCGGCCATGCGCACAGGGGATTGCGCCACCGCGCGCAGCACGCGCTGGGCCGGCGCCTTGTCGAGCTTCGTCAGATAGAGGGAGAGGCTGTCGAGCTGCGCCTCGTCGAGCGCGCGCGCCAGTGCCTTGAGCTCGGCTGTCTCCAGCTCGAACAGCGGCGCGCGCGCCGCCGGGGTCAGGGACGCCAGCCGCACGATGGCCAGCCGATCGTCGAGCCCCAGCAGGCGCTGGAGACTGGCGCGGGTGAAAGCCTGCGGGGCCGCCCGCCGGTGCAGCTCGAAGTCCACGACCTTGGGCAGGCTGGTGCCGGCGACTGCAGCCCATTGCAGGGCCGTCTCCAGCGACCTCGCCTCCCGGGCGATCTCCAGCGCGCCCCCCGGCAGGCTCGTGACCGCGCGATGCAGCGTCCCATCGCCGAGGCGCTTCAGGATGCCGTCCTCGCCTTCGCCGGCCAGCACCAGGGCCACCACCTCGTCGAGGCGGGGCAGGTCATCTGCCTTTACCGTCTCGAGGAACGCCTTGAAGTCGGGCCGCCGCTCCGCAAGCTCGATCACCTTGGCGTGGGCGCGCCGGAACTCGAGCCAGATCTCGACCACACGCTCGGCCGTCTTCTCGGCGATCTCCTTCAGCCCGTCGTTGATCTGCTCGGATATGGACTTGGCCAGCTCCTCGCGCACCTTCGCCTTGGTCTCCTTGGACTTCATCTCGCTGGCGATAATCGGCAGCACGCCGTGGCGGAAATCCCAGATGTCCTTGGCGATGAGCACCAGTCCGATGCCGCTCGCCACCACCGAGACGAGCTTGCTCAGGATCGAGCCGACGATGCGCTGGCCGATGCGCGCGGCCATGCTGGAGAGCTGGCGGCGCACGACCAGCACGACGGCTCCGGCGATGCCTTGGCCGCCCTCTGCCAGCACCTGGCCGGTCGAGACATGGGCGCCGCCCTTGCTGGGATCGACGGTGTATTCCTTGCCGGCGCCGTCCGCGACGATGCGAGCCACCGTCGTGCCGTAGCGGCGGCCAAGGAAGGCCTGCATGCATTGGGTTGCCGGGCCGGCGGTATCGATGGTGGCAAGCTCGATGCGCTTGCCGACCTCCTTGCCGAGGCCGACCGCCAGCGCCTCGATCGCCTTCTTCATCGGCTCGGAGCGGTAGACGCGCTCGGCTGCCGTGGTGGCGAGTTCCTGTGCCTTCTCGCGCGAGGCCAGCGAGGACCACAGCTGGAACCAGCTCGACTCCTCGCGCACCTCGCCGATGGCGCGGTCGACCTCGCGGTCGACGATCTCGTCCACGTTTCCCCGACGCCATTCGTCGGCGACGAGCGCCTTGTAGTCGACGTTGGCAAGCCCCGCCTCCAACCCCTTGAGGGTGATGGCCTCGATGGCCGCGCGGAAGCCTGACTCGTCGCGGGCCTGGCAGGCCTCGTACTCGGCCCGGGACATGCCGGCGGCCGCGCGCACAGGGGTGAGCTGCCCCAGGGCGAGCGCGGCTGCCGCAAGGCAGGAAATGGCGGATCGAAAAAAGCTCAGCACTGCACCCACAGTTGTGCTCGATCTCAGTTGGCCGCCAGTGGCCTCGGGATGGCGGCGTCCACCACAAGTGGGTATAGGGAAGGCCGCCCGAAATACTCAAGACCAGCCTAATCATGCAAAAGCGGGCGAACTGCGGCAGGTCGGGGCCCGGCGCGCAGTCCGCCGGCAGCTTGCAAACGCAAGTTGCCGCACGTGCGTCGACGCTAGGGCCAGCGGGTCCGGGGGGAGCGATGAACTGGATACTCTTGGCAATTTTGGCGTATGTGCTGGCGCAGTTTGCTGTCGGCATCTGGGTCTCGCGGCGCATGACGAGCGAGGCCGACTACATCCTTGCCGGCAGGAAGCTTGGCGTTGCCCTCGTCACGTTTTCCGTTTTCGCCACGTATTTCGGGGCCGAGGCCATCGTGGCCTCGGGCGGGGCCGTTTACGAGAAGGGCCTGAGAGGGGCGCTGGTCGATCCCGTAGGCTATGCCAGCGCCATCATCATCGTGGGGCTGTTCTTTGCCCGGGCATTGTGGAGCCGCGGCCTGACAACCTTCGCGGACTTGTTTCGCAAACGCTATTCGCCGGGCGTCGAGAAGCTGGTGGTGATCATGCTGCTGCCTGGATCTGTGATCTGGGCGGCGGCGCAGGTGCGCGCCTTCGGCCAGGTGATGAGCGCCAACTCCAGCCTTGGCCTCGCCAACGCCATCACGCTGGCAGCGGTCCTCGTCGGCGCCTACTCCGTCGTCGGCGGATTGCTCGCCGACGCCGTCACTGACACCATTCAAGGCGTCGCGGTCGTGCTCGGGCTGATCATCCTGGGGGCCGTCGTGGCAATGCACGTCGGCGGCGTGACAGGCGGACTCGCCCGTCTGGAGCCCACACAGTTGGAGCTGCTTCCCGACGACGGCAGCCTGCTGGAAACGGTCGAGAAGCTCGCCATTCCCATCTGCGGCACCATCGTTGCCGTAGAGCTCATCTCCCGCTTTCTGGGTGCGCGTACGGCCGAGGTTGCCAGCCTCGGCACAATCGCCGGCGGCAGCATCTACCTGGTCGTCGGCCTGATTCCCGTGTTCCTCGGCCTCATGGCCCCGCACGTCACGGGTGCCATTCCGGAAGCCGAGCAGATCGTGCCGCGCCTGGCCGAGGTCTTCCTGCCGGGCGTGCTCTACATCTCCTTTCTGGGCGCGGTGATCTCAGCGATCCTGTCGGCGGTGCACGCCGCGCTGCACGCTCCGGCATCCCAGATTTCGCACAATGTGGTCGTGCGCCTGCTTCCCGGCATCACCGAGCGCGGCAAGCTGTGGTCGGTGCGTCTGACCGTCATGGCACTGTGTGTGATCGCCTACTTCCTGTCGATCACCTCGCACCGCATTCATGATCTGGTCGAAACAGCGTCCGCCTTCGGCAGCGCCGGGGTATTCGTGACAGCACTCTTTGCCCTGTTCACGCGGTTCGGCGGCCCTGCCAGCGCCTACACATCCGTGGCCAGCGGCATGCTGGTGTGGGCATGGGGTAGATATGTAGGGGACCTGAGCGCGCCTTATGTCTTTGGCTTGCTGGCCGCGACCGTCGCCTACGTCGGCGTGGCCCTTCTTGAGCGACGGGCGGAATGAACGTTATTCAATTTCACTCGAGCGCCAGCTGCGGCCATCCGTCCCGGGCACTGTAAGAGTTCGCTGTGAAATCGCTAACTAGCCGGCGTGCTCCGCCGGCAACAGCCCGCCTGGGGGTGTCGTGGTATGCCTCCAGGATCGAATCGGGCGCAGCACTTTAACGTAAACGTGAATGAAACTGGTTGGCATGGCTGCCGCGGGCGGTTAAAGAGGCCGTCGCCTGGGCATCCTCCGGGCCATGACGGGGCAATTGTGTCAACAGGTTCCCTTAACGTGTCGCCTGCGCGTGTGAAGTGCAGATTGCTTGTGGATTTCGATGGGACGATTGCATCCCTCGACACAACGGATGCACTGCTCGAGCGCTTTGCTGCGCCCGCTTGGCGCGCCATCGAAGAAGACTGGAAGGCTGGCCTGATCGGTTCGCGGGAATGCATGGTTCGCCAGATCGACTTGGTGCGCGCCACGCCCGCCGAGATGGACAACTTCATTTCCAACCTCGACATCGATCCGGGTTTTCCCACCTTCGTGCACCTGTGCGAACGCCTCGGCCACGAGATCACCGTCGTGTCCGACGGCCTCGATCGCACCATCGAGGCCGTGCTGGAGCGGCACGATCTCGACCTGCCGTTCCGCGCCAATCATCTTGAATGGCGCGGCGGCGACCGCTGGCGGCTCACCTTTCCCGATGCGCGCAGCGATTGCCGATCCTTGGCCGGCACCTGCAAGTGCCACCTCAGTGCCGGCCCGCTGAGCGAACTGTCGATCGTGGTCGGCGACGGCCGCTCCGACTTTTGCGTTGCAGGTCGGGCCGATATCGTGTTCGCCAAGGGCTCGCTGCGCGAGCATTGCCGCGCCGCCGACCTGCCGCATGTGGCATTTGCGGACTTCGGCGAGGCGACCGCGCTTCTGGCCGGCTGGCTCGATGGCCATCACGCGGTCGAGACGGGCGCCACCGCAAGGGTGGACGACTGAACCATGCGGCGCACCCCGATCCACAAATCTGTTGCGCGGCGGCTCCATGACGACGGGGGCGGGGAAGAGACCAGCCATCGGCTGACGGACGCAGAGCTTCTGGAACTCGAGGCCCGCTATTGCTCACACGGCGACACGGTCCACTACACGAATCCGCCCAAGATCTTTGAGAGGTGCGAAGGCTCTTTCCTCTACGACAGCGAGGGGCGGCCCTATCTCGACCTGCAGATGTGGTATTCGGCTGTGAACTTCGGCTATCGCAACGAGCGGCTCAATGAGGCAGCCCATCGCCAGCTCGAGCGGCTACCGCAGGTTGCAAGCCAATATCTGCATCGCGAAAAAATCGAGCTCGCCGCCGTGCTGGCAAGGCATGCCGAGCGCAAATTCGGGCTCGGCGGGCGTGTGCACTTCAACGTCGGCGGAAGCCAGGCGGTCGAGGATAGCCTCAAGCTCGTGCGCAATGCCAAGCAGGGCAAGAGCCTGATGTTCGCCTTCGAGGGCGGCTATCACGGCCGCACCCTCGGCGCCTCCGCCATCACCTCCTCCTACCGCTACCGTCGCCGCTACGGGCATTTCGGCGATAGGGCGCATTTCGTGCCGTTCCCCTACCACTTCCGCGGTCCCAAGGGGATGAGCAAGGAGGAGTACGGCCATCACTGCGTCAAGCAGTTCGAACGCCTGTTCGAGAGCGAGTACAACGGCGTCTGGGACCCGAAAGCCGGCCAGGCCGAGTTTGCCGCCTTCTACGTAGAGCCGATCCAGGGCACCGGCGGCTACGTCATTCCGCCTAGGAACTTCTTCGTCGAGCTCAAGCGCGTGCTGGATCGTCACGGCATCCTGCTCGTGGTCGACGAGATCCAGATGGGCTTCTACCGGACCGGCAAAATGTTCTCGATCGAGCACTTCGGCGTGAAGCCGGACGTGATCGTGTTCGGCAAGGCGCTGACCAACGGCCTCAATCCGCTGGCCGGCGTCTGGGCGCGCGAGGAGTTGATCAACCCGGAGGTATTCCCGCCGGGCTCCACGCATTCCACATTCAATGCGACGCCGATGGGGACCGCCGTCGCGCTCGAGGCCATGAAGATGATGGCCGAGACCGACTACGAGGCGATGGTTGCCGAGAAAGGCGCCTACCTGCTCGATGGGCTGGAGGACCTGAAGCGCCGCTATAGAATCGTCGGCGATGTGGACGGCCTCGGAATGGCCCTGCGCATGGAGATTTGTGAGCCGCACGACAGCTTCACTCCGTCCAAGGCCATCGTCGACCGCATGGTCGATGAGGGTCTCAAGGGCAATATCGAGGTCGACGGCAGCAAATACGGCTTGGTGCTCGATATCGGCGGCTATCACAAGAACGTGGTGACGCTGGCACCGAACCTGCACATCACCAAGCACGAGATGGATTTAAGCCTGAAACTGCTGGATCGCGTTCTACACCGCGTCAGCAAAACATGAGGTCGCAACGCGTGAGAGCTACGTAGCTACAGGTTGGAATGCACCTGGAACCCTGCGGAGGGTTTCAGGTTCTCGCTGGGTTAGCCTTCCAACAGCCGACTGTCGTCCCGCCATCCCGGGTACGGAAGGACGGGACCCCGTGGAGCCGTCATGCGGCCCAGGGCAGAGCGCGGCGGGGGAGACTGGAACGAAGTATACGATGCCGATTCCGGCATTCATGGGTTAGCTTAAACAATGACTGAAAAGAACGCAGAAGAAGCGACGGGCGGGGCAGTCATGGAGTCTAGTGCTCCCGATCCGGATATTCCGGACCGGAGCCACTTCATCCCCGGTGGCCGGGTAGGCATACTGCTAATTCACGGGCTGGGCGGAACCCCGGTTGAGCTGCGCTTCATTTCCCAGAGCCTTGCCCGCGCCGGTCACAGCGTCTACTGCTGCCAGCTCGCCGGCCATTGCGGCACGCCCGAGGAGCTTCGCCGCTCGACATGGCGCGAGTGGTACGAGACCGTCGAGCGCGCGCACGACCAGCTCAAGGAGCACTGCGACATCATCATCGCAGGCGGGCTGTCGATGGGCGGCATCCTTGGCATTCATTTGGCCCAGAACCGGCCGGAGGGCGTGCACGGGCTGCTGCTGCTCGCCCCGACGCTGAAGCTCGACGGCTGGTCGATGCCCTGGTATTCGCGGCCGCTGCACCTTGTCCGCCCGCTGCCGATCCGCGTCGAGTTCGACCTCCCGGAGCACGAGCCGTACGGCCTCAAGGACGAGCGCGTGCGCGCCATCGTTGTCGCCAGCATGCAGGGCGGCGACAGCAGCCTCGCCGGGACGTTCAGCACGCCGCTGCGGTGCTTTGCAAATTTCAACGCGCTTGTGTCGGCGGTGAAGCGCAAGGGCCTTCGCAAGGTGCGCCAGCCCGCCCTCATCGTCCATCCGCGCGAAGACGACATGGCAAGCCTCAAGAACGCGCACTATCTACAGACGCACCTTGGCGGCCTCGTCGATACGGTGATCCTCGACGACAGCTACCATATGATCACGCTCGACCAGCAACGTCACATCGTGGCCGAGCGCTCGGAGAGGTTTGTCAGCTGGCTCGAGAGTGCGATCGTTGCGAAAGGCGAGATCGCGCGCATGCTCAGGGGCGTGCGCGGCGAGTGATCTAGTCAAGGCCGGTGCCTTGCCTCGAGTCGGCCGCGGTTGTCGCGATCGGCAAGCCAGACGTGCAATTCGGGTTGTAGGCGGGAGGCCGAAGTGGCCATCTATAGGGAAAATGGTTCAGATTCAGTCACTTGAGGACCCCCACGCACTGCCTCGCGAGACACGGGCAGGACACCTTGCCGCGGCAGGATCGGCAGAATTTTGCTGCACTCGTCATGACGGGCGCAAATTCCTGTATAAGTACGGCAGGTTAGACGGTCGGGCGAGCGACGGCTGGAACGACGCGAGCCCGTTTCCGTATGTTGGCAACCACACGCTTGGCGGCCACTCACCGATCGAAGGCCACCAAGATGATTCGTAACGCCATGACCTTCACGTTGGCATTCCGAAACCTGTTTCACGATCGGATCAGGCTCGCCGTGACCATGGTGGGCATCCTGTTCTCCATCGTGCTCGTTGCGGTGCAACTGGGTCTTTACCTCGGTGCGCGCAACATCATCGTGGCGATGATCGAGCGCTCCGCAGGCGATTTGTGGATCATGGCGTATGGCACCAAGAACTTCGAGGAGGCCCAGCCGATCGGACTGCGCGAGAAGTTTGCCGCGTTGTCGACGCCTGGTGTCGCCAAGGCGGTGCCGTTGATTGTCTCGTTCATGGACTGGCGGAAACCCAAAGGGGGCTCGACGCTGGTCATCGTCGTCGGCACCGATGCCGAGGATGGCGGCTTGGTTCCCTGGAATCTCGTCGAGGGCGACCTGAACGCGCTCGGAGCCCGTGACGCAGTGATCGTCGACAAGACCTACCTGCGTGACCTTGGCGTCGAGGGTGCTGGCGACACGGCCCAGATTGGGGCCTCGCGCGTGCGCATCTCCGGGCTCACCGAAGGCATCCGCTCCTTCACCGTGTCGCCCTACGTGTTCACCACGCTCAACCGCGCCCGCAATCTCTTGGAAATGCCGGCCGACAACACCAGCTACGTGCTCGTCAAGCTGCAGCCGGGCGCCGACATCGAAGCCGTGCGCAACGAGTTGCGCAGCAAAGTGCCCGACAACGAGGTGTTGACCAAGGCCGAGTTCCGCGACCGCAGCCTCAATCACTGGTTGTTCGCCACCGGCGCCGGCGTGGCTCTCATCGGCGGCGCCGTCCTGGGCTTGGTGGTCGGCACCGTGATCGTGGCACAGACGCTCTACTCGAGCACCAAGGATCACATTAACGAATTCGCGACATTGCGCGCGCTGGGCTCCTCGTCGGGCTACATCCACGGGGTTATCCTGGCTCAGGCGGCCCTCAGCGCGGTGCTCGGATATGCGCTCGGCATGGTCATTGCCCTGACGGTCGTGTATCTGAGCGAGGCGACGCCGCTGCCGATCGTCATGACTCCCGGGCTCGCAACCTTGCTGCTCGGCCTAACCGTAGCCATGTGCGCCATCTCGGCGCTGTCCGCGATCGGCAAGGTGATGCGGATCGACCCAGCGGTGGTATTCAGCCGATGAGTGCTAGTCCAACCAATGCCGCGCTCGCCCCGGCGGCCAATGCCAACACCGACGCGCGCAAGGTCGTGCTTGAGGCGACCAACATCGTCAAGGAGCTGGGCAGCGGCGCCCGCAAGACGCGCGCGCTCAAGGGCGTCAGCCTCTCCCTCAATGCCGGAGAACTGACGCTGCTGATGGGTCCATCGGGCAGCGGCAAGACCACGCTGTTGTCGATCCTGGGCTGCATCCTGACGCCGACCGAAGGCTCGCTTACGGTTGCTTCGCACTCCACCACCGGCCTTACGGCCGAGGACCTCGCCAAGCTGCGGCGGCGGCACATCGGCTTCATCTTCCAGTCCTACAACCTCTTTCCGACGCTGACGGCGGAAGAGAACGTGCGCATCGCGCTCGACGTACGCGGCGAGCGGGGCTCGGATGCCACTGTGCGCGCGCAGCGTGCGCTTCAGCATGTCGGCCTGCGCCATAAGCTCAAGTCGTTCCCCTCCAACCTCAGCGGCGGCGAGCAGCAGCGCGTGGCCGTCGCCCGGGCGCTCGTGGGCCAGCCCTCGGTGATGCTGGCGGACGAGCCAACGGCAGCCCTCGACAGCGAAAACGGCCTTGCCGTGATGCAGCTATTGTCGGAGATCGCCAAGGACGCGAGCCGGGCCGTGCTTGCCGTGACCCATGACCCCCGCACCATTCCATTTGCCAACCGCGTGCTGCGCATCGAGGACGGCCTGATCGTCGGCGAGGAACGCCGCGCCGAGGGCGTCGAGACGGTGCATCAGCTGGCCCGCAACAGAAAGCGCAAAGCCAATGCTTAGAGGCGATTCCTCGCTCAACATGCTGATCGTCGCCGCCATCCTGGCGCTCGGCGTCGGCTATTACGTGCCGCAGACCTTCAGCGCCAAGCCGAATGCCGGCACGGCCAGCGCCGACAGCTCCAAGTCGGCGGACGTCGCCAAGGGGAGCGGCTCGGCCAACGCGAAGGCACCGGTCAAGAGCAACTGGGCGATTTCGGCTGCAGGCCGTGTCGAGCCCGTCGGCGGCGAGGTACGCATTACCGCGCAATCGCCCGGCCGCATCGCGGAGGTGCTGATCGGCGTGAACGACAAGGTCGCGGCGGGAGATCTTCTCGTCCGCCTCGACGACGACGAGTTGATCGGCCGCGTCAACGCCGCCGTCGCCGAGGCCACCGTGCGCAAGCGCGACCGCGACAACAACGACTCCGTTACCGGCAAGGCACAGGACCGCCGCTCGGCGGAAGACAGCGTGGCCACGGCCGAGCGGCAGCTGGTTCAGGCCAGGGAGGAGTTCGATCGCCTCTACAAGGCGCGCCGCGGCAACAACGCCACCGATGCCGAGGTGGACAAGGCGCGCGACACCGTCAACAAAGGGAAGGACCGTCTCGAGCAGGCGCGCGCCAGTCTGCGCAAGGCGCTGGCCGTCGACGGATTGCCCGTACCGTCACGCCAGGAGGTGGGGCTGACGGCTGCTCGTGCCGACCTGGCGCAAGCGGACGCCGCCCTGGAGCGCACGCGCATCCGCGCCTCCTCGCCTGGCACGGTTCTGCAGCTGAACGCCAGGACCGGCGAGACTGTCGCCCCGTCGCCCGAGAACGTGCTGGTCATCGTCGGCGACCTCTCCTCGCTGCGCGTTCGGGCGGAGATCGAGGAACGTGACATCGGCAAACTGCGCATCGGCCAAGGCGCGATCATCCGCTCCGACGCCTACCCGGGCAAGGACTTCGAGGGCACGGTCGGCACCATCGCCAAGTCGCTGGGGCCGAGCCGCGTCGGTCAAAAGGGTCCGCGCAAACCTACGGACGTCGATGTTCTCGAGATCGTCATCGACATGACGGGGCAGCCGCCGCTCCTGCCGGGAATGCGCGTCGACGTGTTCCTGAAGCCCGACGCGACGGCGAACGCAGCAACCACCCAGGCGAACTGAAGCGACGCTGACCCGGTCATATCGAATCCGGAACGGCTGGCTCTTGCCTGGTCGTCATGCGGGTGTAGACGAGCATCCCTGCTTGGCGTGAACCCGCCTGCGCGGAGATCAGCGGAGCCCGTATCAGTCCAGCCTACCCGACACTGCGTCGCTCGACTCGTACTCGCGGAGAACGGACCGGTAGAGGTAGCAGAGTCCGGCGGCGCGCCGATGCTCGAAGCCTTTGCAGGATCCGTTGACA
>Ga0111539_10009552_pt1 | contig 12243 bp, 9 predicted proteins | sample RhiMethybrSRZTD1_FD_79667 | JGI IMG/M metagenome (GOLD analysis project Ga0111539, IMG submission 79667) | Populus rhizosphere microbial communities from Tennessee, USA - Rhizosphere MetaG P. TD hybrid SRZTD1 (version 2) (version 2) | ecosystem: Host-associated > Plants > Roots > Rhizosphere >...
CCTTGTGGCGGCGTCCGCCCGCGCCTTGTGGCGGCGTCCGCCCGCGCCTTGTGGCGGCGTCCGCCCGCGCCTTGTGGAGGCGTCCGCCCGCGCCTTGTGGAGGCGTCCGCCCGCGCCTTGTGGCGGCGTCCGCCCGCGCCTTGTGGCGGCGTCCGCCCGCGCCTTGTGGCGGCGTCCGCCCGCGCTTCACACGGTGTCCTCTACGCGGCGAGGCCGGTGTTGAGCTCCTTGTTCGACTTGGCGCTGGCGCCGGCCGCGATGTGCTTGGGCGTCAGGCGAAGGACGCGACGGAGAATGGCGTCGGCCCAGCGGGTCGGGATGGCGCGAAGGAACGCGACCGTGAGCCGGCTCGACAGGGTGAGCTTGTAGCGAGTGCGCGGCCACCTCGAGGACGCCGCGTGGAAGATGGCGCGGGACGTCGCGCGCGGGCCAGGAGCCATCCGGTCGGTGCGGCGAGTGAGCGCGGCGAATCGCTCGAGGACGGGCGCGTAGGGGGAGCCGTCCTGATACCGCTCGACGCTCTTCAGCGAGGTGGTGCTGAACTTCGTGCGAATCGGCCCGGGCTCGATGAGCGACACCTCGACGCCGAAGGGGCGCAGCTCGATACGGAGCGCGTCTGAGAGCGACTCGACGGCGTGCTTGGTCGCGTTGTAGGCGCCGAACAGCGGCAGCGTGAACAGGCCGCCGAGGCTGCTGACGTTGACGATCCGACCCGATCGGCGCTCGCGCATCCGCGGCAGGAACGCCCGCGTCACGGCCATCAAGCCGAAGACGTTCGTGTCGAAAACCGCCCGCAGATCCTTGTCGGTCGTCGTCTCCATCGGAGCGATGTCGCCATAGCCAGCGTTGTTGATCAGGACGTCGATGCCATGCCCACCGGTGATCCGGTCGACCACCTCGACGGCGCTGTCGATGGACGCCTGGTCGGTCACGTCGAGCCGCAGGGTCGAGAGGTCTCCCCCGGCCTCGACCGACAGCTCCGCGAGAGCGTCCTGGTTGCGTCCGGTGGCGATCACGCGGAAGCCGCGCGCTGCGAGGTAAAGGGCCGCGTGACGGCCGATGCCAGCGGTTGCTCCGGTGATGAGGGCGATGCGCTTCTGATCCATGGGGGGGTCCTCCGTTCGGGCGATTCGGTTGGGTTGGGGGAGTTGGCTTGCGTCCGGCGCCATCAGCGTCCGGCGCGGAAAACGTCCGTCTGGCTCGAGGTCAGGGGGAGCGGGGGTCGGGCTAACGAGTCGTGACGGAATGAACATTCATTCTGCAACTGAGCGAAGATATGGGAATGACCGTTCATTCCGGGGCGGAGAGCGCGAGACCGGGTCAGTACCGGATTGCCTCCCAGACACACTGCTCGGTCTGGGCAAGGACCTCATCGGTGATCTCGATGCGGCCCTCCTGCGCGCAGCGGGTGAGGCCGATGAACGACCAGTAGACGATGATCATGAGCGTCATCGGCGCGATCGGCTTCACGACCTTCTCGACCTGGAGGCGCATGATGAACGCTCGCGTGAGGTCGAGGATGCGGGCCTCGATGGCACGGCTCTCGTCGTCGAGATATGAGCCGTGGTGATGGAGCTCGAGGAAGGCGAACCCCTTGGGATACTTCTGGGCGAACTCCGCAAGCCGGAACCAGAGCTGGCGAAAGACCTCTCGGGCAGGGACGTCCTGCTTGACGCCCATGAGCACGAAGTTCGCGAGCGACTGCTTGACCTGGCGATAGAGCGAGTTGACCAGGTCCTCCTTGCTCTTGAAGTAGCGGTAGATGGTCCCAGCGCCCACGCCCGCGCGCTCGGCGACGAGCGGGACAGCCGTCCCGTAGTAGCCGCGCTCGACGAACAGGTCGAGAGCCGCATCGAGGATGGCTGTCCGCTTGTCCGGATCCGGCGTGTGGGCTCGAGCTGGCTGGACCGGCGTCATCGCGACGAAGGAATGAATATTCATTCCTCGCCCGAAGGTCAACGAAAAAATACTCCGCCCCCTCTTTCCGCCACCGCGGATACGACGATTTGATAATTAAATTAGAAACTTAGTTAGCAGATGACATCGCGACTCTTCGCGCCGAGAGTCAGGCGACGGCACAGCCTCAGGCTGTGTCCAGAGGGCTGACGGACCAAAAAACGCGGCCGGCCCCCGGCATGTCCGGAGGGCCGGACGCGAACGGCGAACACGCCCCGGGGCGTGTCCGGAGGGCCGACGGACCAAAAACGCGCCCGCTCCCCGGCATGTCCGCAGGGCCGGACGCGAACGGCGAACACGCCCCGGGGCGTGTCCGGAGGACCGGACGCGAACGGGGCAAACACGCCCGGGGCGTGTCCGGAGAACCGGACGCGAACGGGGCAAACGCGCCCCGGGGCGTGTCCGGAGGGCCGGACGCGAACGGGGAGCAGGCCGGGGCGTGTCCGGAGGGCCGGACGCGAACGGGGAGCAGGCCGGGGCGTGTCCGGAGGGCCGGACGCGAACGGGGAACGTGTCCGGAGGGCCGGACGCGAATGGGGAGCGTGTCCGGAGGGCCGGACGCGAATGGGGGGCGTGTCCGGAGGGCCGGACGCGAATGGCCGCGCGTCTACTCGAGGTGGCCACGGCGCAGGGCACCGTCGAAGTACTCGATATCGATCGCGGATACCTGGCGAGCCCAGCGGTCGAGGCGCTTCACAGGGAAGGAGGGGTTATCCACTCTCGCGCCTGGTCGCCACCGAACAAGGGCCTCTTCCCGAAGGACGTCTTCAAGATCGACGTGCGTCGCAGACGCGTCACCTGTCCTAACGGCAAGACAGCGACTGCTACGTCGAGCGGGAAAGCGGCATTTGCAGCGGAGGATTGCAGTCGCTGCAAGCTCAAGCCGGCTTGCACGACGTCGACGCATCGGTCGATTCAGCTCCACCCCATGGAAGACATGCTCGTCGAGCTGCGCCGTCGAAGTGGCTCACGACGCGGCCGCTCGGAGCTCCGCCAACGAGTCAAGGTAGAGCACCGGCTTGCCCGAATCGGGGCCATTCAGGGCACGAAGGCGCGCTACTTCGGAGCTCGAAAGAACGAGCTCGACCTCAACAGGGCCGCCGCCGTCGCCAACCTGCAGGAGGTCGCGAGGCGCCGTGCCGTTTCGCGGTTCGGCTCTCTAGAGGGGGACGAGGCGGGACTTGCGGGTGACGGCGACGCGGCCGACGGTGGCGTGGTCGCCGGCGAGGTCGAAGTGGAGCTCGCGTTCGACGCCGAGGACGCGGACGTGGATGGACCCGGCGATGGGGGTGTGATCGGCGGGGTCGGTGCGCGCGATCTCGACGAGGTAGTTGCCAGCGGAGATGCGGCGAAGGGCCATCGACTCGCTGCCGGTGCGGCCGGCGCCGTCGGCGGTGACGCCGCGGCGGCCGCCGAGCCAGGAGATGCGCTTGCCGTCAGGCGCGATGAGGCTGATGTCGAGGTCGGACGTGCCCGACCAGGTGGCGCGCAGGATGAGGTCGCCGGTCGCCCGCTCGCCGCTCGACGGCTGGGAAGCCGCCAGCTCGATCTTCTCGCGGGCAGAGGCGTCGGCGGCCGAGACCAGGAGGCGGTCGGCGCCGGCGGCGAGGCCGATGGCGCGCTGGCAGCGGACGGCGCGGCCGGCGACGGCGGTGTCGGCCGGGGTGATGGCAGCGAGGGCGATGCGGTGGGCGCAGGCGTGCTCGCCGTCGCCGACGCGCTCGAAGGCGGCGGCCAGGCGCTCGTGGAGGGCGCGGTCGTCCGGCTGGAGGTCGACGGCGCCGGACAGGGTGCGGATCGAGTCGTCGCGGCGGCCGAGGCGGGCGAGGACGTCGGCCATGTAGCCGAGCGCCTCGGGGTCGAGCCGGTCGCGCTCGAGCCATTGGCCGGCGACGGTGTGCGCCCGCTGCAGATCGCCGGCGTAGGCCAGCGCCTGGACCAGGGCGCGGTGGCGCTCTCGGCTGTTGGGCTCGAGGCGGAGCTGGGTCTCGGCGCGCGAGACCGCGTCGAGGATGTTGGGGTGGACGCCGTCGAAGCGCGCGACCGAGCCGACGCGGAACCACTCGCGCCGCATCTGGACCCAGCGGCGGCCGTCGAGACGAGGCGGCGGGACCTCCTTGGCCGGCGCCTTGCGGTCGCGCGACGGGGCCTTGTCCGCCTTCTTGGTCTTCTCGGCGACAGGTTTGGAGGCCGGGGCGGGGTCGGCCAGTTCGACGAGGTTGCTGTCCATGCCGGAGTCGTCGCCGTCGGCGCGGCTCATGGTCGCGCGCGGCGCCATGGCGCCCTTGCCGGCGCCGTTGCCGACACCGAAATTCATCGACGGGGCGTCCTTGTTCTTGGCGGTGAAGTCGGTGGCCCCGACCGACTCGACGGCCTCGGCGTCCTCGTCGCCGGTCCACTCGACGGCGGGTCGGCTGCGATCGACGCCGAAGGCGCGGAACATGGCCGGGCTCTCGAGGACGAGGAGCGAGGTGTGGCGCGAGAGGACGGCGTAGGCCTGGGAGAGGGCGATGATGCGCGCCTGGTCCTCGCCGCGCCCCTCGAGCTCGAGGCGCTCGATGGTGAGTGCGGCCCAGAGGCGCGGTACGAACGCGTTGCCGCGCGAGCTCGACGGCTCGAGCGCGAGGGGGAAGCGGTTCTCGTACTTCTTGCCGCCGACCGTGCCGCGGAGGACGACGTCTCCCTTGACCGGACCGGACAGACGGGCGGCGACCAGCATCTCCTGGCCGGCGCGCAGGGTCGGTAGCTCGGCAGGGCTCACTTCCTCGAGACCGGCGGGCAGCTCGACGACCGGGTTCCTGAGGGAGACGCCGAAGGTGGTCTCGAGGATCGACAGGGCAGCGAGCTCGGCGCGCTGACCGGGGACGTACGGCATGTAGTGGCCGCCGCCGGCACGCGCCAGGGTGGCGAGCGCGCTGGTGTCGGCGTCGCCGCCGATGCCGACCGTGCTGATCGAGACGCGGGCGCGGTCGGCGATGGCGGCCGACTCGGCGCGGAGATCCGCCATGCGGCGGTAGCCGACCGACGGCATCCCGTCGCCGACGTAGAGCACCCAGACGTCGCGGTCGCTGGAGCGGTCGCGGTCGAGGAGGTGCGCCGCGTGATCGAGGCCGGCCACCAGGTCGGAGGCGCCGGCCGGCTGGACCTCGTCGAGCCAGGCGGCCAGCCGCTTGGCGGCGGCGGCGGAGGGGGCCTGCGCCTGGTCGGAGAAGCTGCGGCACCCGATGTCGCAGGCGACCACGGCGAAGCGGTCGCGGCGGTCCATCTCGCCGACCAGCGCGGTGGCCAGGCGGCGGGCTCGGGTGAAGCGCTCGCCCACCATCGACTGACTCGAGTCGAGCACGAGAACGTAGTCACGCTGGCGGGCCTCGGTCCAGCGGGGCAGGACCGGTCGCAGCGCGATGAGGGCCGTGCCGCGCTGGTCGGCGGCGACCACCTTCTGCGCCTCGACCACCGCCGGGTCGGCGCCGCCGCGCTTGCTCGCCGCCATGGTCGGCGCAGCGGCCGCCGCGCCGGCGTAGCTCCAGGCGCGCAGCTCGGCGCCGCGGTCGGGCTGGGTGTACTCGATGACGAGGTCACCGCGCGGCTGGAAGTCGGCAGCCTTGAGGGTGTAGCGGTAGGCGTCGCCGTCGCGGCTCTGCTCGAGGCCGTAGTTCTGCACCTGCGGCTCGACCGCCGGGTCGGCACCGGCGAGCCGGATATCGAGGTCGAACTGCTTCGCCGCCGGGGTCTTGTCGGCCCGGTGCGGCAGCGGGTAGACGTAGCGCCGCTCGGCGCCCTGCGGCGGCAGGACCTGCGTGTAGGCGAGCTGGACCGTGCGGGAGCCGCGCGCCGGGATGGGGAAGATGCGCAGCTCGAAGCGGCCGCCGCGCTGCCACTCGAGCAGGGCGGGATCGCGCCAGGGACCGGGCACCCAGACGATATCGTCGGTGGCGATCTGCGGGCGCGGCGTCGCCTTCTGGATCACGCCGCGCCAGATCTTGGTTGCGCGCTCGCGGGCGACGAACGCGCCCTCCTCCATCTTGCCGTCGACGTCGAGCGCCAGGCGCTCGATGCGGGCGTCGGGCGGCAGGGGAAACTTGTACACGCCTTCGAGGCGAACCGCGCTGTCGTTCTGGAAGGTCTCCTCGATCTCGGTGCGCGCCACGTTGCCGACGATGCGGACCGTCACCTTGTGGCTGGCGAGCGAGAGCCGCCAGTCGCGGTCGCGCTTCTCGCCCGGCTTGTAGGCCCGCAGCTCGCCGATGCCGGCGGGCACTTCGTCGACCGGCTGTTCGGGCGACAGGATCTCCGACCAGCCGATCGCGCTGACCAGGTCGCCGGCGGCCGACACCTCGGGGGCGCCGCCCTTGTCGACGGTGCCCTCCTCGCCGGCGCGCACCTCGACCGAACGGTCGCCGGCGCGCAGCCGCACCAGGCCGCGGACCACGCGCACGCTGGTGTGCTTCTCGGTGGCGGACAGCGCGAAGCGCGTCCCCAGCACCTCGACCCGGCCGCTCGCGGTCTGGAAGGAGGCCTGCGGGCCGCTTTCGAGGTGGGCGACGTCGGCGACCAGGTTGCCGCGCGCCAGTACCAGGTCGCGGCCGCTCGAACCCAGCCGGATCTCGGTGGCGTGGTCGAGGTGGACGTGCGTCCCGTCGGCCAGCGCGATCTCGGCTCGCGTCCGCTCGTCGGTGCGGATGGCGCTGCCCGGCGCGACCGCGCCGCCGGCGCTGGCCGGGGCGAAGGCGCCGCCCGCGGCGGACGCGATCTCGACGCCGCTGGCGCCGTCGCTGGCCGCACGATCGACCGTGGCGAGCGAGCCGGACCAGGAGGTGAGCGCAGCCGTGTTGGACTCCGGCGCTTCGCTGTTGCCGCCGCTGGCGGCGACGAAGGCGACCGCAGCCGCTGCCGCGGCCAGCGCGCCGCCGGCCAGGAGGCCGCGTGACAGGCGCAGCCGCCGGCCGGACGCGCGGCGCGGCGCTTGGGCGAGCTGATGAGCGGGCGGGGTGGCCGCCGCCGGAGCTGCCGCCGCCGGAGCTGCCGCCGCCGGGGCTGCCGCCGCCGGGGCCGCCGCCGCCGGGGCCGCCGCCGCCGCCGGAGCTGCAACCAAAGGCGCGGCCGGTTGCTCGGCCGCGGCGCTCGGTTCGGTCGCGGCCGCCGCGGCGATCTGCGGGACCGCCGGCGCCGCCGGCGCCACGCTGTCGACCGCGCCGAGCACCTCATCCGCCAGTCGGGACGGCATCACGAAATCGTCGCCGCCGGCGCGCAGCGCAGCGATGGCGCTCTGCGCCTCGTGTCTCGCGTCGCGGCAGTCGTCGCAGCCGGACAGGTGGTCGAGGTGGCGCGCGAGGATCTCCTCGTCGCCGTCCACCACCGCCGCCAGATCGTCGAGGAAGCGTTCACACGCGCTCGTCGGAGTCGTCGTCGTCGTCGACATGTTCGTGCTCATCCTTCCACTGCATCGGTCGTCAAGGTCCTGCGCAGCCGGGCCAGTCCGCGGCTGGCGCGCTTGCGCGCCGCCGCCTCGTCGATGCCACACAGCTCTGCGATCTCGCGAAAGCTCAGCTCCCCCTGATAGTGGAGGACGAGCGCCTCGCGCTCGCTCGGCTTGAGCTCGCCGAGCGCGGCGCGCACCGCCTCGGCCCGTCGCATCACCACCACCGAGACCGCCGGAGACTGAGGCAGACTGGCCGCATCCGGCACGACTCGCAGGTGGTGCCGGCGCTCGCGCGCGCCCTGCTCGAACCGGCGCGCGCACTGGCGCCGCGCGATCCCGAACAGCCAGGCGCGCACGCTGCCTTCGCCCCGCCAGCTCGCCATCTGGGCAAAGGCGGCGAGCATGGTCTCTTGCAGCACCTCCTCGGCGTCAGGCTGCGAGCCGAGGAGCGCCATGCACAGGCGCCCGACCGCCGGCCCGTGCTCGCGCACGCACATCGCGACCGCGTCGCGGTGCTTGCCCTCCGCCACCAGCTCTTCGATGGGATCGCGCGCGACCACTCTTCCGATCCGTGCCAGCATCTGGTTGCCAAGTACGCGCGGCCGGGCGTTTCGTGACCGAAAAACGCGCGACGCACCGCGTCCGGACGGCTAAAGCAGCGAAAGGAGCGGCGCGTAGCTGCCGGGCGGCGGCCGGTCGAAGCCGTCCACGTCGAACATCGAGGCCAGGATCGCGAGGGACGCCGGGTGGGAGATCAACCTCCCGAGACCTCCGAACAGCCGCGATGCCGTCGCGTGATCCAGCCGCGGGCTGAGGACCACGCCGTCGTTCGGGCACTCCTCGGTGTAGGCGAGCGTGCGCAGCTCGAAGGCCTGATCGCCGCACAGCTCGACATACCCCAGCCCGCGCCGGTTGGCGAACGAGGCCGCCAGGTCCGCCCGATCCGCCAGCACCTCGTTGAAGCAGGCCTCGTACGACCCGACCAGCCGCTCCTCGCTGAACGCCAGCCTGAGGTCGATCCCCTTCTCCCGCAGGTGGTGCCGCGGCAGGATGTAGCCGCCCATCGACCAGCGATCGACCCAGACGGCGCGCACCGTCCGTCCGCCGGGCGAGCCGAGCTGGCGCAGGTCGAGCGGATCCTGGGCCCGGCAGACCAGCACCGAGCGATAGGTCACCGCCCCGTATCGCACCGCGCGCAGCGCGACGCTCGCCCCCGCCTGCTCGACGCGCGCGCACACGATGGGCGGTCCCCACGCCGCGTCCACCTCGCCCTTGAGGATCGCCTGCTCGAGCTCCTCGTAGCTCTTCATCGGCACCACGGTGGTGAAGCCAGCGCCGTACAAGACATCGGCGAAGCGGCGGGCCAGCTCCTTGACGGGATTCAGCCCGAGCGACGGCGGCAGCGCGAAGCAGAAGCCCTGCCCATCGCCCTCGCGCGCCACCCGTCGATTATCCTCGCGCATCGGCGCGGGTGCTACCGGCTAGAAGCGGCGTTCGGCCAGGAAACGGGCGATCAGCGAGCGCGTGGCCGGATGGTTCATCAGGAAGGTATGACTGGCGGGCACCTCGGCGAACGCCGCCATCCCATCCAGCCGTGTCTCGGCCACCAGCACGGTGCCGTCGTGCTGCTCTCCGGGCGGCATCAGCCGCAGCCGCGCGATGACCCAGCTCGGCAAATTGCCGACCGAAGGCCCGCGGGTGCCGGCGATGACCGCGAACGGCTCGGGCGGCGGCGGCCAGCCCGATGCGTCCCCCAGGGCGCGACCGGCCGGGCCGTACATCCACCGATAGACCCGGCTGCGCACCAGGCTGGCGGCCACCCGGCTGCCCTGGTTGGGCGGCGCCAGCATCACCACCCCTTCCCAGGGCAGGAGGTGCCGCATGTAGCGGGCCAGAATTCCGCCCATCGAGTGGGTGATGCCGACGACCGGTCGCTCGCCGACGTCGCGTCGGATCCGGTCGGCCACCTCGGCCGCCAGGTCCTCCATCCGCCCCCGCCGCGAGGGATAGGTGCGAGCCCAGGTCGGGTAGCCCAGGGTCTCGACGTACCTCCTCAGCCCGTGCATCGACCGGTGCGTGCGCCCCAGCCCGTGCAGGAACACCACGGTCGGCCGTCCGCGCGCCAGCGACGATGACCCATGCGGCGATGACGGCGGCGCCATCAGTTCCGGGCCCCGAACAAGGGCTCCATCTCCTCCGGGCGGAATCGGTCGACCGCCGCCGTCACGTCGGTGACCAGCCGCGCCCGCTCGGCGCGCAGGGCCGCGACCTCGGCGCGCAGCCGGAACACGCGCACCAGGGTCAAGAGCAGGTGCCGGAGCGCGTCGATGCGGCCGATGACGTGGACGAACGCCCACCCGCTGAGCGGCAGGATGAGCGCGGTCATCACCGCCGCCCACACGCCGATCTTCCAGCCGGCCAGCGCGGCGAGCCCGCCGTAGACCACCAGCATGGTCAGGAAGCCGATGACGAACTTGGTGGTCGCGACCGTGTCCTTGCGCGGCGAAGCCGCCCGCCCCGCGATGCGGAACAGGAGCCCGAGCGGTGCATGGATCGGCGCCCCGATGAGCGAGAGCGGGGCCCAGAACAGGAGCAGTGCCAGGTGGGCGAACGCGCGCACCGCGGTGTCGCGCACGCCGAGCTCGCGCCGCAGGATCTCGTCGCTCAGCCCGGCGGCCGACAGCCGCCGCTGATAGGACCGCACCCGCTGGTACAGGTCGCGCACCTCCGGGTGGTGCGCCACGGTCGGATACACCGTGTTGAACCTCCGGGCCAGCTCGACCCGCTCCTCGAGCGTGATGCCCTCCGGTTGATACAGCCGGCGCACCGCGTCGAGCACCCGCAGCGTGTCCCACGACTCGGCGTTGATGGTGAGCGCGCGCATCCGCGCCTCCAGCTGCGCGGTGATCTGCCGTGCGGCCGCCCGCTCGTCCTCCCCCTCGAAGGACGCCCCGTCCACCCGCAGCGGGGCGCCGAACTGGATCAGCACGCTGGAGCGGAAGCGGTGGCGGGTGAAGTACACCAGGCCGGTCGGGACCAGGTAGACCGGCCGGTCGGGCGCCTTGCGGGCGACGCCGAGGGCGATGCGCGCCGCCCCGGTCTTGAGCGGGGCCAGCTGCGAGTCGAGGTGGCTCAGACCCTCCGGGAAGATGCCGACCGCGCGCCCCTCCAGCAGCACCTGGTGGAGCGCCGCGAAGGCGGTGTCGTTCTCGAGCGGCCCGTCCGGGTGGTCCATTCGCCGCCTGACCGGTACCGCGCCCATCCGCCGCAGGAGCCGGCCGAGCAGTGGGCTCTCGAACAACGTGTCCTTGGCGGCGAAGTGGACGATCCGTCCGCAGTGCGCGGTGATGAGGATCGGGTCGAGCAGCGAGTTGGGGTGGTTGCCGCAGAACAGGACCGCGCCGTCGGCCGGCACGTTGCCGAGCCCGACCACCTCGAGGCGGCGGTAGAAGACGCGCGTGGCCACGCGCAGCAGCCACTGCAGGATCCGGTAGATCAGCATGGCGGAGGAGGAGGTGTGGTGGCGCCGTCAGTCGTACGCGCCGGCCACGTCCATCGCGGTCGCCGCCGGCCGGCCTGCGGCGGTCCGCTCGATGAAGTCGCTGTCGGCGGTCAGGTCGACGTGGAAGTGGTCCCGGTGGTCGGCGTTGTAGTTGGGCGTGAGGACGATGTTCCAGATCCCGGCCGCCTTCTCGGCGCAGATGAGCTCGTGCAGGAAGGCGTCCTCGTCGCTCGCGGTCGCCGCGCCGCAGGTGTCCTCACCGTCCGGGTCGATCACCCAGTCGCCCTGCACCGAATAGGTCGTCCCGTCCTCCTGGACGAACTCGGCGAAGTCGATGGCCAGCGCGTAGGCGTGCTGCGAGATGCCGTTGGGGCAGTCGGGTGGGGTGCCCTGGCTCCCGATGCACCGGTAGTTGTAGACCCCGATGTCGACCACCTCGACCACGTCGCGCTCGGCGAGCAGCGGCGCGGCGGCGACCAGCGCGGCGGCCAGCTCGCAGTCCATGAAGAACGTCGCGCGGGGCTCGCTGGCGTCGAGGTAGCGGTGGGTGATCCCGGCGATCGGCGTGGTCACCGTCACCGGGCTCGCCACCCCCGGCATGTCGGGCCCCCGCTCGTAGGTCACCCCGGCGGCGTCGAGACGGCCGTAACAGTCGACCGGCGCCGGCCCGCCGCCGTCCGGCACCACGCCCCCGTGCGGCTCGTCGTCGCCGCCGCCCCCCGGCTCTTCTCCCCCGCCCGTGATCTCGCCGGAGCATCCGGCGACGACGAGCAGCGCCGCTATCGCGATGGCCCCGGCTCGCACTCGTCCACTACTCGACCGAGATCGTCTCCCGCAGGATCTCCACCCAGGCGGCGCTGTTCGGCTGGTCGAGCACCCAGGTGGACATCACCAGGTCGCCGCCGATCGGCTTGCCGGAGATGTAGAACCCGTAGCCGCCGGCGAATGGATCCTCGTTGCCCTTGATGGTGTCGTGCAGCCAGTTGCCCTCGCCGTCCTTGTGGGCGAGCAGGATCTCGTGGCTGGTGGCGTCCTGGTAGGCGATGTACGGGCCGCCGGCGGTGAGCGCGAGTGTCGAGTCGTCGCCCACGAAGTGGAACTCCGGCTTCGGCAGCCCGTCCTCGGTGGTCCCGACCAGCCGGTAGCCGTCGTCGACCAGCTCGGGCGTATGGTCCACCGTGTTGACGTACAGGAGGTCGTCGTTGGACGCGCTCACGTAGCTCACGTGCAGCTGGTCGTTCGAATCGACCGCGACGCCGGGGTACCAGCCGACGTCGATGCCGTCGCCGTCGAGGATCTCGGGCGCGCCCCACGCGCTGCCGGCCGCGTCCCAGCGGACCAGCTTCAGGTCGCCGCCGATCCGATC
>Ga0111539_10009555_pt1 | contig 12241 bp, 7 predicted proteins | sample RhiMethybrSRZTD1_FD_79667 | JGI IMG/M metagenome (GOLD analysis project Ga0111539, IMG submission 79667) | Populus rhizosphere microbial communities from Tennessee, USA - Rhizosphere MetaG P. TD hybrid SRZTD1 (version 2) (version 2) | ecosystem: Host-associated > Plants > Roots > Rhizosphere >...
CACCTGTTCGAACACATGATGTTCCAGGCGTCGAAGCACGTGCCCGAGGACTCGTATTTCCGCCTCCTCGAGTCCGCTGGCGCCAGCGACATCAACGGGTCGACCAGCTTCGATTTCACCAACTACTACCAGACGCTACCGGCGAACCAGGTCGAGCTCGCGCTCTGGCTCGAATCCGATCGCATGGGCTATCTGCTGGACGTCGTCGATGAGAAGTCGTTCGCCAACCAGCAGGACATCGTCCGCAACGAGCGGCGGCAGAGTACGGAGAACCAGCCCTACGGCATGGCCGAAGAAGCCGTCTTCCAGATGCTGTTCCCCAAGGGCCATCCCTACCACGGCGTCGTCATCGGTTCTCACGAGGACATCCAGGCCGCGAAGCTCGCCGACGTGAAGCAGTTCTTCAAGGAGTTCTACGGGCCCAACAACGCGACAGTCTCGATCGTCGGCGATATCAATCCGAAGGAAGCCGTGCAGCTGGCGCAGAAGTACTTCGGATCGATCAAGCGCAGCCCCGCGGTCAAGAAGATGGAGGTGCCGCTGCCGCGGATTACCTCCGAGCAGCGCCGGGTCGTGCCGTCGCGTGTCGAGCTGCCGAAGGTCTACATGGCGTGGATTACGCCGCCGTTCTTCAAACCGGGCGACGCCGAAGCGGACGTCACGGCGACGATTCTTGGCGGTGGACGATCCAGCCGCCTGTACAAGAAGCTCGTGTACGAGAAGCAGATCGCCCAGAACGTCACCACCTACCAGTACTCGCTCTCGCTCGGTTCCACGTTCCAGATCGAGGCCACTGCGCGTCCCGGCCATACCGTCGAGGAGTTGGAGAAGGCGATCGATGAGGAGCTCGCGGCACTGGCGGCGCGACCGCCTGACGTGAGCGAAGTGACGCGCGCGCGCAACCAGTTCGAGACATCAACGATCAGCAGCCTCGAAAGCATCAGCGGTCTGGCCAATCGCCTCAACTTGTACAACCACTACGTCGGCTCGCCCGACTATGTGCAGGCCGACTTCGCCCGCTACGGCAGTATCACGCCGGCCTCGGTGCAGACCTTCGTCCGTGATCAATTGAAGTCGTCCGCCCGTGTCGTGGTTCACGCCGTGCCGGGCACGCCGGATTTCGGTCCGCCGGTCACGACTCCGCCAGCGCCCACGAGCGCTGCTGGTACGGGCACCGAGTCGGTCAACGCCGACGAGGGGTGGCGGGCCAAGCCGCCGGCCGGAGGCGCGGGCCGCACTGCGAATCTGCCGACGCCGACAATGGCGACGCTGCCGAACGGCCTGACGCTGTTGCTGAACGAGCGGCGCGGGCTGCCGATCGTGTCGGCAAACCTGGTGTTCAAGACGGGGAGCGACGCCAACCCGCTCGACAAGCCGGGGCTGGCGAGCTTCGTCGCGGCAATGCTCGACGAGGGCACGACGACGCGCAACGCGCTGCAGATTGCCGACGAAGTGGCGCAGCTCGGTGCGTCCTTATCGACGGCAAGCTCGATGGACTCGATGACCGTGAGCGGTCATGCGCTGTCGAAGAACTTCGGTGCCTCGCTCAACCTGATGGCCGATGTCGTGCTGCGGCCGAATTTCCCAGCCGCCGAAATCGAACGTCAGCGTGCCAGTCGCCTCGCCGGCCTGCTGCAACAACGCGAAAACCCGGCGCAGGTGGCGGCGCAGGTGGCCGCGGCCGCGCTGTACGGCCCGAAGCATCCGTACGGCTACAGCGAGATTGGTACGGAAGCCTCAGTCAAGGCCATGATGCGTGACGACATGGTCGCGTTCTGGAAACAGAATTTCGTGCCCAACAACGCCGCACTGGTCGTGGCCGGCGACATCTCGATGGACGACCTGCGCGCGCTGGCGGAGAAGGCGTTCGCCGGTTGGGAACGCGGCCAGCCGGCCCGTCCAGTCCTTGGTGCGCCGGTGACGACAGCGGCACGCCTCGTGATCGTCGACGTGCCCGGTGCGCCGCAATCGCAGATTCGCGTCGTCGCCATGGGCGCGCCGCGATCGACGCCAGACTTCCGGCCGATGCAGTTGATGAACATCGCGCTCGGCGGCAACTTCGCGAGCCGCATCAACATGAATCTGCGCGAGAAGAACGGCTACAGCTACGGCACCTACTCGCAGTTCGTGTTCCGTCGCAGCGGCGGCCAGTTCCAGGTGTCGGGTGGCGTGCGGACCGACGTAACCGCACCGGCCGTGAACGAGGTGATGAACGAGCTCCAGGGCATCCTCAAGAACCCGCTGACGGACGACGAAGTGGCGCGCGCGAAGGATGGCCTGGCGAATTCGTTGCCGGGTGCGTTCGAGACCAGCGGCAACGCGGTGGGCAACTTCTCAAACGTCTTCACCTACGACCTTGGCCTGGACTACTACGCCAAGTACGCGGCGCAGGTCCGTGCCGTGACTGGCGATCAGGCGCAGACGATCGCGAAGAAGTACATCGTTCCCGCGAGCATGGTGGTTGTCGTGGTGGGCGATCGGAGCAAGGTCGAGCCCGCGCTGCAGAAGCTCAACATCGGCACCATCGAAGTCCGCGACCGCGAAGGCCGGCCCATCTCGTAGGTTGCTAACGATTCACGGGCCATTTGCACCAGGCGCACCAGCGAGACTCACGCGTGATCGGGTGAGCGCACGCCGGGCATTGCAGAGGGGGCGACGTCACACCTCGGCTCGAGCTCGCCGCCCGCGGCGTCGTCGCCCTATCGCTCACTGTGCGACGGCTGCGCGCTGCCGGTGCCTTCGGTCGCAGCGGAGCACCTGGTAGACGAATATGACAGTGCGGGCAATGCTCGGGACCGGACTCGATCGTGCGCCGGCACAAGGGACAGGTGATCTCGGACACATCTCAGCGTACAGTCATTACGGAACTTCCGCGCGCCCGGTATCGGCGGTGGAGGGAACCGGCCCGACAGCCTGCGCTTCTCCCGATCGCGTATGACTGCTGACGCGCAGTGCCGTGAGTAAGGCCGCCGCCTGCAGCAGAGCAATTGCGATGAGCGGCCGTCGAAAATGGCCCGCGTCGAGGACAGGCCCGAACACGAGCGGCGACAGTGCCTGCCCGGTGTCCAGACCGGAATAGACGAACCCGTAAATCCGACCGAACGAGCTGCGGCCGAAGCGGCTCGTCGCCGCGCGACGCACCAACAGGTCGCGGCCGGGCCCGGCGAAGCCGACACCGAAACCGAGGCCGACCATCAGCGGCAATAACGCAGCTCGTGGCATCTCCCCCGACGCGAGCACGGCGGCCATGACCGCCGCGAAGCCGAGCGACGGCGCCACCATCCGATCGGCACGATCCCTCAGAAAACCTGCCGCCAGCATTCCCGTGCCGCTGCCCACGAGGTACGCCGTGAGCCCGCTGCTCGCGACGATGAGCGACACGCCGTAGACGTGACTCAGGATTGCCGGAGCGAAGTTCTGCAGGATGCCGAACGCCATCGTCGTAAAGAGGAAAAAAGCGAACGACAGCCACACCGCCCCCGAGGCCAGGAACGCGAACTGTCCTGACCGATGGTCCGCGTCGTTGGTCGCGAGACGCGACGTCACAAGGCCTTCCGTATCCACAAGAGCGTGACGCCGCAGACTGAGTGTGGTGAAGACCACCGCACCAATCGCCGCCGCGCCGAATCCTGCGATGTGCCAACCGAACGCGCTGGTGACGCCGGCCATGAAGAGCGGCGCAACCGCCCACCCGACGTTGCCCGAAACACCGTGGATCGAAAACGCGTGTCCCAATCGCGGCTGAGTCACGCGCTGATTGAGGAGTGTGAAATCGGAGGGATGGAAGATGCTGTTGCCGATACCGGCACAGGTCGCACTCAACAACAACCAGGGATAGCTCGTGGCGAAGCCGAGCACAACGCCGGAGACCGCCAGCATCGCGACGCCGAAGCACAGGACGCGCCAGCCGCCCACGCGATCGACAACGAAGCCGGCGAGCGCTTGTCCGATGCCGCTGATCACAAAGAACGCTGTGGTGAGCAATCCGACGTCCGTGAAGCTGAGCGAGAAATCGCGCATCAGCCACGGGAAAAGAGTCGGCAGCATCAGATGGAAGAAGTGCGAGGTGCCGTGCGCGAGCCCAACGAGCGCGATGACCTCGCGGTCTCTCGGCGCTTCACCGGCCGACGTGTTCTCTCGATTAGTGCGCAACGTCATAGACCACTCGCCCACCGACCATGGTCAGCGTTGGGCGGATGTGCTTGATCGCCGCAGCGGGCACGGTCATGTAGTCGCGATCGAGCACGAGGAGATCGGCCTGTTTCCCGACTTCGAGTGAGCCGAGCGCGTTCTCCTGAAAAAACAGATACGCATTCGAGCGTGTGTGCGCGACCAGCGCTTCTTCGCGCGTGAGGGTCTCGTCGAGCACCTTGGTGCCGCCCACGTCGAGCCCGCTCACCACCCAGCCCAGTGTGACGAATGGCGAGTAATGCGACACGATCGTGGCGTCTGTGCCCAGGCCGAAGATGATGCCGCTGTCGGCAATCTGTCTCAGCGGCATGTGTGCAGCCGCCTGCATCGCGGCTCCGTGCACACCGAGCGTCATGCCCAGCGCCTTCGCCCGCGCGATGTTTTGCGGCGAGATGTCATAGACGTGACCAAGCGTCCAGCGCAGCCGGTCGACGCGCTGGGTCTTGTTGACGGCTTCCAGGGTGTCGAGTAGATCGCTCACCGCGGAGTTGTTGATCACGTGCTGGTGGACGTGCCAGCCGCCGCGCGCGGCCGCGGTTGCGAGCTTGCCGTACTCGTTCATGATTTCGGCGGGCCAGTGATCCTTGCGAGGAGCAAGATCGAAGAACGGCCCGTAGAGGACCTCACCGAGTCCGAAGATGCCGAACTGACCGTCGAACCGGTTCGGACGACTGCGCTCGATCAGCGCGGCGGCCGCCGTCGCTGAGGCCGGGTCGCGCGCGTCGAACGGCAACGTCTCCCACAGTCGGACCGGCAGCGGCCCCTTGGCCGCGCGCGCCGCCAGGAACGACGATTGCCCGAGGCTGTAGACGCCCGTCAGTCCGACGGCATTGAGCTCGCGCAGAAAGTTCGTCAAGTTGCGTTCGAGCTGGTCGGGAGAGGCCGGCGGGATCGCATCGAGCAACCTGGCCGGCGGCTGGAACGAGGCGAGCCCTGCGGCGCTGCGTTTCGCGCCGTCGGCCGGGTCGAGCCCGACAGCCTTCAACGCCAGCGTATTGGCGTAGACGAAGCTATAGCCTTCCTGCACGAAGAGTGGATTGCGCGGTGCGACGCGATCGAGCTCCTCGAGCGTGAATCCGCCCGGTGCGTCGGCGAACTGCCGTGGCGTCCACCCGCCCTGCACCATGACCCACTCGCCTGGCGGCAGGCTCGCTGCCTTGGTAGCAAGGATCTCGAGCGCTTTCCGGCGCGAGTCGACACCTTCGAACCGGGCCTGCTGATGCCAGCGATCCACGGCTCGCGTCAAATGGAAATGGTTGTCGATGAGGCCCGGAATCACGGTCGCACCGGCAACATCGATAACCCGGGTCTTGGTACCCACGTAGCGCGCGATGTCTGTGCTCGTGCCGCGTGCCACGATGCGGCCGTTATCGATTGCCAAGGCCTGGACGATACGGAAGCCGGCATCAGCCGTCAGGATCTTGCCGTTCGTGACGACCGTGTCGGCTCTTCCCTGGGCGAGCGCTACCGAGCCCGCACAGGCGACAAGGATGAGGAGAGACCTCATTTCTTCTCTTCGGCGCGCGCCGCCGCCAGGATGTTGCGCAGCCCGTAGTTCCCCTCGTGACACGCGTACTCGAACGGCGGCTGGCTCTGGTCCCTCGTCAGGTTCATCGCGAACGTCCACGGCTTGGCCCACGTATGCGGATCGTCGAAGGTGACCGACCACTCGAGCGTATCTGGACCGAGCGGGGTGAAACGCTCGATCATCCGCAGCTGATCGCTCGACCCGCGGTACGGCGTCTTGTCCGTGAAGTTGGTCGTCTCGACGACAAGCGTGTGGCCCTCCCAACGGCCACGCGCATCGCCCACGTACTGCCGCACGCTGGACGCGAGGTGTGGCCGTCCGTCGAGCGGAATTACTCGTGTGTCGTGCACCATCTCGTAGGTGATCGTCACGACGCCAGGTCCCTGTTGAATCTGATAGGAGTTTCCGTAGATGGCGGGCATCATCGAGCCGGGAATGCCGCGAGTGATGCACCGATCATAGAGGCTCCGGTCCTCCCACGAGTCGGCCGGCCCGCGACCCTTGCGTGCCGCCTGTCGTGCCGCCGCCCGCTGCTGCGCCTCGGGTGTCTGCGGCGGAACCTTACCGTCCGGTGGATCGACGACCAGCCACGCGCGGCTGTTGACCGCGTTGTAATTCTCGAACCAGTGCATCGGGCTTGTCGCGCCAGGGAACTCGCTCAACGTCGGCGCGCGCTCGATAGTCTGCTGCTGACGCTGCTGAACGATCCTGGCCAGCTCCGCAGGCGTCACGTCCTCGAGCCTGCGGCCGGCGAACTCGTCCGGCCGCTCGAACGGAATGCCGCTCTCGTCGCTGTTCGTGTACGGTCCGGCAATATCGGGATCTCCCCATGGCGTCTTTGCCGGCACGTAGGTTCCGCGCGGTGGCAAGGCGACGATTTTCTTGCGCGCCGGCACGTCTCCCGGCTTCACCGGCTGTGCGCGCTGCGGCGCCTGTGCGGCAGCGATGCCTCCACCGACGAGAACACCCAGGGCTGCGCCGATGACGAGTAACTTCATGATGCTCCAAGTATCGCGCAGCCCGACCGCTTCGATGCCTATAAACTCGGAACGTATGGACAAGCCTCGTATCTTCCTAGGCTCGTCAGGAAAGCAGGCGAAGCTGCTGCAGGCGCTCACGCGCGGTCTCGAAGACGTCGCGCACGTCGAACCGTGGACGACCTCCTTCAATCCGGGGACCACCACGCTGGAGCGGCTTCTGGAGCTCACGCGTGAGGTCGATTTCGCCACGTTCGTGTTCGCGCGCGACGACTGGACGACCGTGAGTCCACCCGCATCCGATCCGTCGAAATCCGGCCAGGCTTCTCCGCGAGATAACGTCGTCTTCGAAGCCGGTCTCTTCGGTGGCGTCCTCGGAATGCGCCGGACATTCATTCTGCATGCGAGTGGCGCAAAGCTGCCAACCGATCTCCTCGGTCTCACGTGCATACGCTACGAAGAAACCACCGCCGCCGAGATGAGAGTCGTGAACGAGAAGCTGCGGAAGGCGATCGAGAACGAGGGACGCGCCGCCCGCATCGAGGGCCTGTGGTGGCAGTTTTCGTTGACCGAACGCAGCTCCGAGGAGCCGTCGGCGGTGAGTCTCTTGCGGGTCTCGCGAGGGCGCGACGGAACATTGGAGCTGGCGGGCCGCTCGTGGCAAGAGGACGGCACACTGTCAGCGCGCTACTGGAGCGAGGCCGCAAAGGAGAAAAAGGACCCGTCGGGCGTCTTCTACTGTTGGAAAGGCGAACGGCCCAGGCACCCGAACGCGCCACAGTTGGACGGGACGGGAGAGATCCGACTCGAGTCCGCCGATCGCGCGACAGGGTACTGGACGACTCGTTCCGACACTCACCCGCAAGTCAACGCGCGGACGTCCGGTGTCTACGTGCGCGCCGATCCCAAGGATTTGAGCACCCTGGACGGAGTGGACGATCGGCAACGCGCCGCGTTGATCGCCGAGCGGCTGACGGATTGGCAGTCGAGGAGAACGAACGCCTGAGATCAGGTTCTCTCTGCACGCCGGTATGTGACCGGCCAGGACGACACGTGTTGGGATGGCGTTTGCGAGCTCCACCACGCTTCTACTTCCGGAAGATAGGCCAGGCACAGTCTCACGGCCTCGCGCTCGAGCGTATCAGTCCGCCGGAGGACGATTCTTTCCCACCATGATCTGTCCGCGCGGAACCAGCTTCTGAGCCCGGGGCCTGGTCTCGCTTTGAGGCAGCCGGCAACGACAGTACCTCCTTCCGCCATCAGGCGCTCCATGCCTTCGTGTGGCTCGACATGGAGGTTGAGAAGGAAACGGGGCAACTGATTCTTTTCGAGTTGAATCGTCAGAACGTGAACGCCATTCGCCGTGGTGCGCCGGTACTCGTGAAACAGAGAATTGCCGCTGATCTTCGAGGGACCGGTGAATCCTGCACTCAGCAGGACGGGGACTAACTCTTCAGAAAGCGCCTCGCGCAATTGGCTTCGTGTCGTGACGGGGGTCATCGCCTACTCCGCGGGCACCGACGTTGCAAAGGCAACTTGCGGCTGGTCCGCGTGATCAGTGAAGGAGCATCGAGTATGGCTGATGACTGGGGCTTGTGCATGGATTGCAAGTGGTGGCAGATCGAGCCTGAGGTCAAGATCGAGAAGCACACACTCGGACTCTGCATTGACGAAGACCTGCAACCGTTTCTCTTACGCGTGTCCGGCGACAGCGGCTGCAACCATTTCATGGCCGGCGATCCGGCTCGTGCGCGGGGCTCGAGCAGCGCGCCGCCAACCGCAAAGCCGACGCGATAAGACTTGGCCGCGTCGTCGCAGAAGGGGCACCGGCGCGGATTAAAATCAAGCTCTTATGCCAAAGGGTGCCCTTATAGCGGCCGTGCTCTGCACCACGCTGCCGGTGATGGCCGGATGCTCGGACTCGAGCGCGGAACAATCTGGCGGGCCGAAGCAGCCGGCCAAATCCATCAAGACCGAAGCGGTTCGTCAGGAGTCGTTTCGACGCACGCTCGACGTAGTCGGCACGCTGGCGGCTGAGGACCAGGTCACAGTGTCCTCCGAGGTCGACGGCGTGGTTCGTCGGATTCGTGCCGATCTCGGTGACCGCGTCGCAGCGGGACAGCCTCTGGTCGAGTTGGATCGCGAGAAGCTGCAATACAGCCTCGACCAGCAGCGCGCGGCGCATGCGCGCTCACTCACGAAGTACGGTGCCTCCGATGCGGAGCAGTTGCCACCCATGGAAGACACGCCCGACGTCAGGCGAGCCAGCGCCGAGCTGGCCCAGGCCACGCAAGCCTTCGCGCGCGCGACCGAACTGCACAAGCGTCAACTCATCTCGCAACAGATGCTCGATGACGCGGACACAACGCTGCGCCTCAAGACGGCCGCCTATGATGCCGCGTTGCAGGAGGCGAGGAACCTCCGGGCCGACATCGACGCATCGGGAGCGGCGATGAAGCTTGCCGAGCGCCACCTGGAGGACGCATCGATCCGCGCACCTTTCGATGGTTACATCCAGCAGCGGATGGTGTCGGTCGGTGAGCTGGTGAAAGCGCAGATGCCGGTGATGACCGTCGTCCGCGTGGACCCACTGAAGTTGCTCTCCGAGATTCCCGAGCGCATGGCGCCATGGGTGAAGGTCGGACAGCCCCTGACGCTCAAAGTCGATGCCTTTCCGGACAAAGACTTCACCGCCACCGTGTCGCGCATCAGTCCAGCGGTGAACACGCAAACGCGCACGTTCGCCTTCGAAGCATTGGCGCCGAATGGCGACGCGCTGCTCAAGCCGGGCACGTTTGCCCGCGTGCGGCTCGAGACCTCGCGCATCGAACAGGTGATAACAATCCCGTATGCGGCGATGCAGTACCGCTACGGCGTCTACCGAGCCTTCGCCGTCGAAGGCGATCGCCTGGAGGCGCGCGAGCTCAAGACCGGCGACCGCGTCGGCGACCGCATGGAGATTCTCACCGGCCTGGACAACACCGATCGCGTGGCCGTGACCGACGTCGATACGCTGACCGATGGCATGACGGTCGCGGCCGGAGGAGAGTAGCGATGTTGTCAGAGCTCTGCGTCCGCCGGCCGGTGTTCGCGACGATGCTCGTCATGTCGCTCGTCGTGCTCGGCCTGTTCTCGTTCCGCGACCTTGGCGTGGATCTCTTCCCGAAGGCCGATCCCGCCCAGGTCAACGTGTCGCTGCGGCTGCCGGGTGCGTCGCCCGACGAGATGACGTCGGCGGTCATCATGCCGATGGAGAACGCCCTCAGCGGCATCGCCGGCATCGACCAGATGACGGCGAACGTCAACGCCGGCGGCACCGCGAATATCCAAATCCGGTTCGTCCTCGAGGCCAACCTGGAGGACGCCGCCAACGCGGTTCGCGAGAAAGTTGCCGGGGCCATGCGGAACGTTCCGCCCGAGACCCTCCCTCCGGTCGTTCAGAAGCAGGATCCCGACGCCGACCCGATCATGAGCATCATGCTCTCGAGCAAGACCGCCAGCCTGCGCACGCTCACCGAGATCGCCGACAAGCAGGTGAAGCGCGCGCTCGAATCGGTCAACGGCGTGGGCGCCGTCACCATGAACGGTGATCGCTCCCGCGAAATTCACATCGTCGTCGACGTCGAGAAGCTGAACGCGCACGGGTTGTCGATCGACCAGGTGGTGAACGCCATCCGGCAGGAGAACGTCGAGATCCCCGGCGGAACGCTCGAACAGGGCAAATGGGAAGTCGGCCTGCGCACGCTTGGCCGCATCGAGGCCACCGAGCAGTTCAACAATGTCATCGTCGCCACGGTGAACAGCGTCCCGCTCCGCGTGTCCGATATCGGATATGCAGAGGACGGGGTCAAGAAAGTGGCGACATCGCTGTACATGGCCGACGACAGCCCGGGCGTCCAGCTCGATATCCGCCGCGCCTCGGGCGAGAACACGATCACGGTCATCGAAGGCGTCAAGGACAAGCTCACGACCGTTCGTCAGACGCTGCCGCCCGACGTCACGCTCACGATCCCTACCGACGACTCGAGGTTCATCTACGCGTCGATCACGTCGCTGGAGGAGCATCTGATCTGGGGCAGCCTGCTCGCCTCGCTGGTCGTGCTCTTCTTCATCAGGAACCTGCGGGCGGTCATCATCGCCTCGGTTGCGATCCCGGCGTCGATCATCGCCACGTTCACGTTGATGCGCGCGATGGACTTCACGCTCAACAACATGACGCTGCTGGCGCTCACCCTCGCCGTCGGCATCGTCATCGACGACGCCATCGTGGTCCTGGAGAACGTGTTCCGCTACATCGAGGAGAAACAGCGCACGCCGTTCGACGCCGCCATCGAGGGCACGCGCGAGGTCGCGCTGCCGGTGATGGCCACGACGCTGTCGCTCATCGTCATCTTCCTGCCGGTCGCCTTCATGACCGGCTACGCGCGGCGCTTCATCTATCCGTTCGGCTTGACGATGGCCTTCGCGATTCTGGTGTCGATGATCGTCAGCTTCACGCTGACGCCGATGCTCAGCTCGCGCTGGCTGAAAGCGTCGCACGCGGGAGCCGAGGAAGATACGAAGCACCATCGGCTGTTCCGCACGCTCGATCGCTGGTACAGCGCGTCATTGCGGTGGACGCTCGCTCACCCGATGTGGATCATCGGCGTCTCCGCAGCGATCGTCCTGCTCACGGTCCCGTTGAACTGGATGGTGGGACGCACGTTCGTGCCGGCCGAAGACATGAACGAGTTCACGGTGCACGCCGACACGCCGCAAGGCACATCGATCGAAGGCACGAGGGAGATCGCGCGAAATCTGGTCAAGGAGATTGGCAAGCTCGAGGGCGTCTCACAGATGGCCTACATCGCCGGCGCCGATCGCTACACGCACTTCCACGTCCTCTTCTATCTGCTGCCCTCGAACGAGCGGAAGGTCACGCAAAGCCAGATCATGACGCAGGTGCGCCGTGTACTGGCGCGCCATCCTGCGTACGCCGCAAGCATCGTGGGCCGCAATCCGCTCGGCGGCGGCGGTAACTTCCAGCTCCAGGCAGCGCTGCTCGGTCCAGATCTCAAGACGCTCTACGAATACTCGCAGCGGATTGTCGAGAAGGCCAAGACGACTCCGAGCCTTGTCGACGCGAAGTCCGACTACAGCGATGCCAGCCCCGAGGTGCAGGTGGCGGTCGATCGATCTCGCGCTGCCGACCTCGGTGTGCGCATGGCGACGATCGGCAACACGCTCCGGTTGATGGTGGCCGGCGACGACGAGATCACGACGTATCGCGAGGCGGGCGAACAGTACCCGGTGACGATTCGCGTAGTGGAAAGCCAGCGCCGCGACATCGATATGGTCGGCAAGCTCACGGTCACCTCGACGACGGGCCAGCCGGTCCGGATCGACAACATCGCGCGTCTGGAGCGCGGATTCGGACCGACCCGCATCACCCGATCGAACCGGCAGTATGCGATCAACATGAACGCAGACACCGCCCCCGGCCACGCCCTTGACGAATCGTCTGGCGACCTCCGTCGCATCATTGCCGAGGCCGATCTGCCGCCGG
>Ga0111539_10009556_pt1 | contig 12241 bp, 8 predicted proteins | sample RhiMethybrSRZTD1_FD_79667 | JGI IMG/M metagenome (GOLD analysis project Ga0111539, IMG submission 79667) | Populus rhizosphere microbial communities from Tennessee, USA - Rhizosphere MetaG P. TD hybrid SRZTD1 (version 2) (version 2) | ecosystem: Host-associated > Plants > Roots > Rhizosphere >...
CGCTACACCGAGGGAGCGAACGACGGCGGGCTGATGGTCGTCGTAGGCTCCGAGCGTGAGTGCCTCTCGTACCTGCGAGGCGTGCTCGACGGGCTGCAGACGGCTGTCGCCGAGGAGGAGTCTGAGTCGAGCGACGGCCCGACGCTGGAGGAGTCGATGCCGATCGGCTGGCCCCGACGGGTCCGCCCTGGCACTGACCGCTAGGGGGGAGTAAGCTCTAGCCCGTAGTTGGTTGAGCGTTCACGGTCAAACGCCCGCTCCGAGCGGGCGTTTGGCGTTCTAGGGGGCGAACCTGGGTTCGCGGGGAGCGCCGCCGGGTACGCCACGTCCGCACCGGAAGGCCGCTCAGAAGACCTGCCTGCCTCTACAAAGGCGTAAGCTCTGAGGCTAACGGCGCTCCCTTGCTCTGAGCGTGCTGCGCGAGTATAGCGCGTTACGCGCTAGCCGACTTCGATCTCGCCCTCGTCGACCACGTTGCCGTCGCCGTCGCGCACCTCGACCTTCGAGCTGCCGGTGAAGCCAGCCGGGTAGCTGAGCGCCGCCCTGCCGTCGTTCGGCATCTCGACGGTGTTGTGCCAGTCGTTGTCGGCCCCCTGCGCGTAGAGAGTGACGGTGTCGACGTCAGCTGCGTCGGCGTCCCACGTGACCTCTACGGCCTTGCGCTCCACGTTCACCTGCACGGTCATGCCTGCCTCCTGTTCGCTTGGGCGGCGGAGGTTACCCCGTTCCGGGGGATCTGCAAACGAGCGACCGCCGCTCCCCCCGTTATCCTCGCGCCAACGAGCAGCCGCCTAGCCGCTGGTCGTCAGCCCTGGCCTTAGCGCCTCGGGCGAGTAGCAGTGCACCGCACTCGTTCAGAGGAAAGGTCAGGCATGGCAGAAGACAGGCTTTATCCCGATCTTCCGGAGAACTTCGAGGCGCTCGACGCCGAGAAGCTCCAGGAGCACCTGACGGAGCTGCGCGGGATCGGCAAGCGCATCTTCGACCGAGACCCGGAGCTGCTCGGAGACATGAGCCGCGCCGAGGCGCTCGAAGTGTTCAAGAACGTCAAGGCCGACATCGACACGATCACCGAGCGGCTCGAAGTGCTCGGTCAGGCCGACACCGAGTTCGAGGCTGCGCTCGAAGAGCTGGCCAAGGGCGCGGGGATCAACGTCGAAGGGGACGCGCCGGAAGGCGACACCCCGGAGGGTGACACGCCCGAGGGCGACACGCCCGACGACGAGAGCGTGCCGGTCAGCGCCGAGGCAGAGGCCGAGGCCGACGAGCCGGTCGCAGAGGCCGAGGTCGAGATCGTCGAAGAGGCGGAGCCGGTGCTCGCAGCCGGTGAGCTTCCCGCGAAGCGCAAGGCGGAGAAGAAGCCGCCGCTGCCGGTGCCCACCGCCGAGCAGCAGCCGCTCCCGGCGGAGCCGAGTGGTGCAGCGATCGTCGCCTCGGCCGGGGTCCCCGGCTTCGGCGAGGGCGTGCACCTCGACCGGATGGAGCTGGCGAAGGCCATCATCAAGAAGCGCGAGCAGGGCGTCGGCACCAGGCAGGGCGTCGAAGAGAAGGCGCTCGTCGCTTCGGTCAAGTACGGCGAGCTGTTCCCGGAGGAGCGCGTCCTCCGTGGCGAGCCGAACGACCAGGAGAAGATCGACGCCGTCGTCTCCAGGGACGCACTGGTCGCCTCCGGCGGTCTCTGCGCCCCGGTCACCCCGTACTACGACCTGATGAACATCTCGACCACGGCCCGCCCGGTGCGGGACGCGCTCGCAGGGTTCATCGCCTCGCGCGGCGGTCTCCGCTTCGCGCAGGTGCCCGTGCTGACGGACGTCGAGACGTCCGGCTCCAACGGAGCGGTCGGGATCCGCACCGCCGCGCAGGACGCGGCCGGTGGCACCACGGCCGAGAAGAGCTGCCAGATCGTGGCGTGCCCCGACTTCGAAGAGGCACTGCTCTCCATGATCTACCACTGCGTCCAGTTCGGGAACCTCAACTCCCGAGCCTGGCCGGAGCAGGTCGCGCAGTTCAACGAGCTGGTCATGGCCGCGCACGCGCGCGTGGCGGAGACCGCTCTGCTCGACGGGATCGCGAGCTACTCGACGGCCGTCACGTCGACGAAGGTCTACGGCGCGACGTCCTCGCTGCTCTACACGATCCTGCGCGCAGCGGCCGGGATGCGCTCCCGGCACCGCATGGATCCGAACGCCCGGCTGCGGGTCATCATGCCCGCCTGGACGGCCGACCTGCTCGTGGCGGACCTGGTCAACAGCCAGTTCATCCGCTTCGAGTATTCGATCGCAGGCGTCGAGCAGCTCCTGGAGTCGCTCGCGCGCGTGTCGATCAGCTTCTACCTCGACTCGCCGACGGGTGAGGGCCAGATCTTCGGCGCTCAGGGCACCGGAGCGGTGCTCGACTTCCCCGACACGGTGGTCTGGTACATCTTCCCCGAGGGGTCTTTCCTCTTCCTCGACGGGGGCACGCTGGAGCTGGGGATCGTCCGCGACTCCACGCTCAACAACACGAACGACTACCGGATCTTCGGCGAGTCGTTCGAGCAGGTCGCGTTCGTCGGGCCGGAGTCCCTGGAGATCGAATCCACGGTCTGCCCGACGGGTGAGACGGGTCCGACGGCGACGGCAATCACCTGCTGAGTCGCTGAGGCTGAGAGGGGAGGAACGGGATGTCGACGGTCACGGTGGGACCAGCAAGGGTCCTCGACGGCCCGATCCCTGTTCCTCCCCGCTACAGCCTGCTCGTCAACGCAACGATCTACGAAGACCTCGACTACCACTGGATGGCGGGCGGGGCGGTCTACCCGTACCCGACGCTTTCCGATGATCCCGACTACAACGACGGCGGCGTGCAGGCTGGCTGCGCGACCGGGACGGAGCGCGAGAAGATCGAAGGCGGCTCGAACCTGCTGCCCGAGTTCAACGCGTTCACCGTCTACATCGCGGAGACGTGCACCGCTCGCGGGATCGGCAACGACGAGGACTTCCGCAACCGTGCGGTCATCGGCCTCAACGGGCTGGAGGCGGCGCTGGTCGAGCGCGAGTTCGCCGAGGGGGCCGCAGTCGGGGCCACAGGCAGCCCGTACCTGGCCGACGTCTCGCTGCCGAACTACCAGTCCCTGGGGACGCTCAAGGCGATGGAGGCGCTCGCTCGCCTGGAGAACGAGATCGCCGAGACCGGGAAGATGGGGATGATCCACGCCGACCCGGCGACGGCAACGGCCTGGGCGAGCCAGTACCTGATTGAGAAGGAGGGCGCGTACATGCGCGCCGTCGCCACCGGCACCCCGATCGTCGTCGGCTACGGCTACGTGGGGGCGCGACCGGATGGGCAGGGCGCTCCGGCTGCGACCAGCAGCTGGGCCTGGGCTACTGGCCCGGTGCAGATCCGGCGCTCCAACGTAGAGATGGTGCCCGGCTCTCTGGCCGAGGCACTCGACCGCCAGCACAACGTCGTGACGTACAGGGCGGAGCGTTACTACCTCGTCGATTGGGACACGGAGCTTCAAGCGGCCGTGCTCGTGGACAGGACGTAAGGAGAGGAGAGACATGCAGAACCCAGAGATCTGCGCAATCCCCCTCCACGTCTGCCGCTTCCGGGTGACGCGGCTGAACGCGGACGGGACGGTCGCAGCAGGGCCGGACAACAGCTACGTGTCCGACGATCTCATCACGGTGCAGATGAACCCGAACGTCGTCGCAGGTCAGGAGACCGACCTCATCGGCGGCTGCGGCTGCATCGTCGCAACGCGCAAGGACCCGGATCGCCTCAAGCGGTTCGACTTCGTGATCAACTCCGGCGCTCTGGAGCCTGCGCTCCTGGAGATGCTGATCGGCGCGACGGTGATCGAAGACGCCTCGACGTCTCCGGTGCCGATCGGCGTCTGGTACCCGTCGCAGGTCGGCTGCGAGTTCGAGCCGACGGCTGTCGCGGTCGAGTTCTGGGCCGACGCGTGGGTCAACGACGCGCCGGACGCCGACTGGCCGTACATCCACTTCCTCTTCCCGCGCACCTTCTGGCAGATGGGGAACCTGCAGCTCGGCAACGACTTCTCGCAGCCGGTCGTCAACGGCTTCTCGCGCACCAACGAGAGCTGGGGCGACGGGCCGTACGGCGACATGCCGGAGCCGATCCCTGCAGCTGCGCCGGGCGGCTTCTGGTACGACCAGGCCGCGCAGCCGACCGCAGAGTGCGGCTACCAGACGACGGCAACTTAGGACAACTACCGGGAGGGACGGCGGGTGCACAGGCACTCTCATAGCCCGCCGTCCCCCGGCACCGGGGTGAGCTGATGCCAGCCGCAGGCGTCATCTCGCTCTTCTCGAAGCTCCACGACGTCTCCTTCGTGCGGACGGACGCCAGTCCGCCGCAGCAGGGCGACGTCCCGATCTGGGAGACCTCGGCCTCGAAGCTGTTCATGGGCAGCGTCGCAGGCGGCGGCGGCGGCGCAGGCTCGTTCAGCCTCGGCGTCTCGACCGGCGGCAACTCCCTCGGGCAGACGGGCGTCACGGGCACGCGCGTGGTGCTCGCGGGCGAGGGGAATGTCACCCTCTCGCAGGTGACCGGCCCGGCGGGGGCGACGATCACCATCTCCGGCTCGGCGGTGACGACACCGCAGTCGGTGCAGACGCAGAACCGCTTCAACCTGACCCTGGCCGGGAACACGCTCGGCGTCCTGCAGGAGGTCTCCTCGGGGACGCTGACGCTGGCGGGCGGGGCGAACATCACCCTCTCGCAGAACGGCAACGCGATCACCATCAGCGCCGGGGGCGCAGCGCAGACCGATCAGACGCTGGGGCTGTTCGCGAACGGCAACACGACCGGCGAGTCCTCCTCGACCACCCGCGACGCGCGCTCCATCTCGCTGCGCGGTGACGGCGCGGTCAGCGTCGGCTTCAGCAACGGCTCCATCCGGATCAGCGCGCCCACGCAGTCGCTCCAGCCAGAGACGCAGACCTTCGTCGGTGGAGTGGCCGCGAGCGACGCCACCTACACGAGCGGCACCGTGCGGATGCTGGCGCTCGGCAACGTCACGGTGCGCTCCACCACCGGGCAGGGGATCCAGATCAGCGTCCCGGCGCAGTCCGTGCAGCCGGAGACGCAGACCTTCCTGGGAGGCATCGCCGCTAGCGACACGACCTACAGCTCGGGCACGGTGCGGCTCACGGGCGTCGGCGGCGGGGTCACGGTCAGCACCAACACGGGGCAGCGCGTCGACATCAGCGTCGCAGCGCCCGTCGCTCAGACCGGCACCCAGTTCAGCGCGGGCATCTCCGGCGGCAACACCGCTGGCAATACCGGCACGGTCGCAGGCCGCGTCGTCCTGGCCGGTGCCAACAACATCACCCTCTCCGGCTCGACGAACGGTGCCTCTGAGACGATCTCCATCGTCGCCCCCGCCACCTCGCTGCTGACGGGGGCGAACGGCGTCACGCTCAGCACCAACGGCTCGACCATCTCCATCATCGGGGCCTCCCAGAGCGTCCAGACGCAGAACATGGTGGCCGTCACGCTGTCGGGCAACACCTCCGGGGCGCAGGCGCTGGTCTCGTCGGGGACGCTGACCCTCGCAGGCGGCAACAACATCACGGTCTCCCAGAACGGGAACGCCGTCACGATCTCCGGCCCGAACGTCGGCGGCGCGCAGACCGGCATCTCCGGGATCGCCAACAGCCAGACCACCTACACGTCCGGCACCGTCAGCCTCAGCGAGCTTGGCGCGATCACGATCCGGAGCACCACCGGGAACCAGTTCCAGCTCAGTGTCAACCCGCAGAGCGTCCAGCCCGAGACGCAGACGTTCATCGGCGGTCTCGCCAACTCGGAGACCACCTACACGTCGGGGACGGTCTCGCTCTCGGAGCTGGGAGCGATCACGATTCGCTCCACCACCGGCAATCAGTTCCAGCTGAGCGTCAACTCCCAGTCGAACCAGACGCTCGGGATGTACGCGCTCGGCAACACGACCGGGCAGAGCAGCTCCAGCACCTTCGACGCGCGCACCGTGAGCCTCCGTGGCGACGGAATCGTCTCGCTGGGGTATTCCAACGGGTCGATCCGGATCAGCGCCTCTCAGAGTGTCCAGCCGGAGACCCAGACCTTCATCGCCGGGATCAGCGCCTCGGACACGCTCTACACGTCCGGCAACGTGCGCTTCACCGGGGTCGGCGGTGGCATCACCGTCAGCTCGAACACCGGCCAGCGGGTGGATCTCAGCGTCGCAGCACCCGTGGCGCAGACGGATCAGACCCTGGGCCTCTACGCGCTCGGGAACACCGTCGGCGAGTCCTCCTCGACGACACGGGATGCGCGCACGATCTCCTTCCGGGGCGACGGCATCGTCTCGCTCGGCTACTCGAACGGCTCGCTGCGGATCTCCGCCAGCCAGTCGGTGCAGCCCGAGACGCAGACCGCCATCTCGGGCATCGCGAACAGCCAGACGACGTACACCTCTGGCACCGTCAGCCTCTCGGAGCTGGGGGCTATCACCATCCGCTCGACGACGGGGAATCAGTTCCAGCTCTCCGTGGCTGCACAGACGGCCGAGTCCCAGTCGTTCGGCATGTCGAACATCGGCAACACCTCGGGGACGACCGGGATCGCCTCGGGCGCGCAGGTGCGCTTCCTGCTCGCGGGCGGCAACAACGTCACCCTCTCGCAGTCGCTCAACGGCGCGTCGGGCACGATCACCATCTCCGCTGCCAGCCAGACGAACCAGAGTGAAGGCTGGTACGCGCTCGGCAACACGACGGGCCAAAGCTCGTCCACGACCCTCGACGCACGAACGATCTCGCTTCGCGGGGACGGCATCGTCAGCCTGGGCTACTCGAACGGCTCGGTTCGCATCAGCGCCAGCCAGAGCGTGCAGCCAGAGACGCAGACGGCGATCAGCGGCCTCGCGAATAGCCAGACGACGTACACGTCCGGAACGGTGTCCCTGAGCGAGCTGGGAGCCATCACCATTCGCTCCACGACCGGCAACCAGTTCCAGCTCTCGGTCAACGCGCAGACGAACCAGAGCGAGGGCTGGTACGCCCTGGGGAACACGACGGGCCAGTCCTCCTCGACGACCTTCGACGCGCGAACGATCTCGCTCCGTGGCGACGGGATCGTCTCCGTCGGTTACTCGGGTGGCTCGCTGCGGATCAGCGCCTCGCAGTCGGTGCAGCCGGAGACCCAGACGTTCATCGGGGGCCTGGCCAACTCGCAGACCACGTACACGTCAGGGACGGTCAGCCTGAGCGAGCTGGGCGCGATCACCATCAGGTCGACGACGGGCAACCAGTACCAGCTCAGCGTCAATGCGCAGACCGTCGAGTCCCAGAGCATCGGGATGTCGAACATCGGGAACACGAGCGGCACGACCGGCATCGCGTCCGGTGGTCAGGTGCGCTTCCTCTTCGCGGGCGGGAACAACGTCACGCTGAGCCAGTCGCTCAACGGCGCTTCGGGGACGATCACGATCAGCGCCGCGAACGCCGTCGAGACGCAGACCGCGATCTCCGGCATCGCCAACTCCCAGACGACCTACACGAGCGGCACGGTCTCGCTGAGTGAGCTTGGGGCGATCACGATTCGATCGACCACCGGTAACCAGTTCCAGCTGTCGGTCAACGCGCAGACGGGCACGCAGTTCTCCGCCGGGATCAGCGGCGGCAACACGGCCGGGGACACCGGCACCGTCGCAGGGCGCGTCGTGCTCGCGGGCGGCGCGAACATCACGCTGTCCGGCTCGACCAACGGCGCGTCCGAGACGATCAGCATCGTCGGCGGCGGCGGCGGCTTCAGCGCGGGCGTCTCGACGGGCGGGAACACGGCTGGCGATACGGGCGTCACCGGCACCCGGCTGGTGCTCGTCGCCTCCAACAACCTGACGGCGTCCCAGGCGACCGGAGCCGCTGGAGCCACGGTCAGCATCGTCGGCCCCTCCACGCTGCCGGTCGAACAGATGACGAAGGCGATCAACCAGACGACCCACGGCCTGGCCGTCGGCGACTGGGTGCGCATGTCCGGCACCAGCTACGTGAAGGCGCAGGCGAACAACGTCGTCAACGCCGAGGTCGTCGGTGTCGTCAGCGCGGTGGCCGACGCGAACAACTTCACGCTCACCACGGGCGGCTTCGTCAGCGGCCTGAGCGGCCTGACGGCCGGGGCGATCCACTACCTGAGCGACGTCACCGCCGGGGCGATCACCGCCACCGAGCCGACCACCGAAGGCGTCATCTCGAAGCCCGTCCTGATCGCGAACAGCACCACCTCGGGCTACCTCTTCAACATGCGGGGCGCGGTGATCGACACCGACCCGACGGCGTTCCTGGGCGGGGTCTCGAACATCGGCAACAGCTCCGGCGACACGGGCGTCACGGGCACCCGGCTGGTCTTCGCAGGCGGGAACAACATCACCCTCTCCCAGTCGACGGCGGCGGCGGGCGGCACGATCACAATCTCCGCCGCTGCGGCAGCGGCTGGCCTCAGCGCCGGTCTCTCGAACATCGGCAACACGGCTGGCGACACGGTCACCGTCACCGGTCGTCTGGTGCTCGCGGGCGGCAACGGGATCACGCTCTCCGGGTCGAGCAACGCTGGCTCCCAGACGATCACGATCAGCGGCATCACGCAGTCGGTCGAGTCGCAGTCGGTCGGTGCCTCGAACCTCGGCAACACGCTCGGGACGAGCGGTGTCGCCTCGGGCGGGCAGGTGCGCGCGGTCATCCTGGGCACCAGCAACATCACGGTCAGCCAATCGGTCAACGGCGCATCCGCCACTCTCTCGCTGATCGGGCAGCCCCCGTTCTCCGGCGGCGTCTCGAACCTCGGGAACACGGGCGGAGCGACCGGCGTCAGCGGCACCAGGCTCGTCCTCGTCGGCTCCAACAACGTAACGCTGTCCCAGACGACCGACGCCAACGGCGCAACCGTCTCGCTGTTCGGTCAGGCCCCGGCCGGAGGCGCGTTCAGCGGTGGCGTCTCGACGCTGGGCAACACCGCAGGCGCGACCGGCATCTCGGGGACTCAGATGGTGCTCGTCGGCTCCGGCGTCATGTCGCTGTCACAGACGACCGGTGCGAACGGCAACACCGTTTCGATCCTCGCCCCGGCGCAGTCGGCGATCTCGGCTGTCGCGCCGCTCTCGACGAGCACCAACGGCTCGACGATCAGCATCCTCGGCCCCGCGACGTCCTCGCTGATGGGGACGAACGGGGTCTCCCTCAGCACCAACGGCTCGACGATCTCCTTCATGGGCGAGACCCGCACGTTCTTCGCGCCCTACGACGAGGCACCGATGGTGACGGGGCAGCAGGGCAACCAGACGGTGCACGTGATGCCGATGTTCATCCCGAACCTGCAGTTCGACCGGATCCTGCTGGGCGTCCAGATCTCGAACGCCACCAACTCCTCCAACTCCATCACGCTGACGCACTACGTCGGGATCTACACGAAGAACGCCTCGACGCTGAGCCTGGTCTCCTCGACCTCCTCGTCGCTGAACTTCACCGGCTCCGGCACCGTCGGCTCCTACTCGCTCTACGGTGGCCCGAGGCAGATGTCGATCCCGTGGACGGTGACCCTGACGGGCAGCGACTACTGGATCGGGATCAACCAGCGCACGACGACCGGCGGCGGCGCAGGCCACTCCATCAGCCAGCTCTGCATGTCGAAGTTCACGAACAGTGACTGGTCGGGGCTACTCGGTGCCGCCGTCACGGTCAGCGCGCAGCGGCTGCTGGGCCAGGGCGTCTGGTCGGTCACGACCGCCGGGATGCCGGGCACGATGGCGTTCAGCAACATCCAGGGCACGGGCAGCATGGTGCTGCGCTCCCCGATCATCCACTTCCGCTCGGGCACGGTATGAGCGCACTCGTCTTCGACCGGCACGCGATCCCGATCACGGTCTCTGGCGTCGCGCAGTTCGAGAAGGCGGTGCTCGCGGACAACCCCGCCGCCTACTACCCGATGAACGACGCCTCCGGGCTGCCGCAGGATGCCTCCGGCAACGGACGGCACATGACGGCGGTCTCCGGCTCACCCACCTACGCGCAGCCGGGGCCGATCGGCGAGAACAGCATCTCCTACCCCTCGGCTGCGTTCCACGAGCGGGCTGTCTTCTCGACCGCGATCAACAACATGACGATCGAAATGTGGGTCTACCGGGTGGGGAATGCCTCGTCCGACATCGTCCGGCAGGGCACCACCAGCGGCGGCTTCGAGATCGAATACACGGCCACCTCGGGTGCCTTCCGGCCCAACCTGCCGGGTGTCGGCACCCTGGGCGGGATCGGCACGATCGCCGCCAGCACCTGGACGCACATCGCCTTGCAGCGCGCAGCTGGGACCTGGCAGTCGTTCATCAACGGCATCTACACGGGCACGCCCGGCTCGGCGGCACCCGGCACGCCGGTCGGCAACTTCCGCATCCTCGGAGCCGGGGCGACGGAGCATCGCTTCTGCCACATCGCCTTCTTCGACACAGCCCTGTCGGTGCAGCGGATCGCCTACCACTACCTCTCGCTGATCGGCTCGCCCGCGTGAGCCGCCGAACAGCTCCCTATGATGCGCAGGAGGCGCAGGCATGAAAGACGAACCGACCATCATCATCGGCGGAGACGTCCAGGGCGTCCACCACCTGAAGCCCAACCGCACTCGCCAGCGCATCCGTGAGGGGAAGGGCTACCGCGACCTCTCGACCGTCATGGTCTGCCCCACGCGCGGCACGATCCCCGCCCGCGTCGTGCAGGCGATGATGGACATGGTGCCGCTGATGAACCAGCCGTTCGTGCGGATGTTCATTGAGCGGATGGAGGTCGCCGCCGCCTACAACGCCGCCGTCGAGACGATCCTGACACACCCGGCGCTCTCGAACTTCAAGTACATGCTCACCTTCGAGGAGGACAACATGCCTCCTCCCGACGGCCTCCACCGGCTGTTCGAGTCGGTCGACGAGTACGCGATCGTGGCGGGCCTCTACTACACGAAGGGCGACGGGGGCCAGCCGATGATCTACGGCGACCCGAAGGGCGTGCTCACCTTCCAGCCGCAGGTGCCGCAGGTCAACAAGGTGCAGGAGTGCAACGGCACCGGCATGGGCTTCACGCTCTTCGACATGAACCTCTTTCGGGACGAGTCGATCCCGAAGCCCTGGTTCCAGACGCTCAACGAGTGGACCCCAGAGGGGGGCGCGCGCGTGGGCACGCAGGACCTCTTCTTCATGGGGAACGCCAGGCGCGCGGGCTACCGGATCGCGAGTGACAACCGCGTCAAGGTGGGCCACTACGACGCCGCCAATCGGATCGTCTGGTAGGTGTCCGTCCGCGAGTTCAACGGCACGTCCGACAGGCTTGTCGTCGACGACGGGATCATCGGGCAGCTGGCGAACGGCGCGTTCACGCTGTTCCTGGTCGTGAAGTGGCTCACGGTCAGCACCGGCAAGATCCCGATCTGCGTCGAGAACGGTGCCAACGAGGTCGCGGGTCTCTCCGACAACAACGGCACGATCCGGCTGGCGCTCGGCGACGACAACGAGTTCATCGACAGCAGCGCCACCAACATCATCGCCGCGAGTACCTGGTCGCTGGCCGCGATCACCTGCACCGCTGCGGGCGCGACACCGCGCTTCCACGGCAAGACGCGTGGCTCGGGGAGCTGGGTTCACGTCAACGCCAGCAGCACCTTCACCGGCAACACGATCGACGCCGCCGCAGTCGAGTTCGGCTCGTTCAACAACGGAGCGTTCTCGTCGTTCTGGAACGGAAGACTCGCGACCGCAGCCGTCTTCAACTCCGCGCTCTCAGACGGTCAGCTTGAGTCGATAGAGACGTCGCCAGCGACCCTGACAGTCAAGGGGCTGGGGCCGATCGCGCTGTGGGACTTCAATCAGGCGGCGGTCGGCACGGCGGTCACCGATCTGACGGGCAACGGCTCGGACGAGACGACGAGGTCCGGCACGACCGTCGTCGACGGAGACGACCCGCCCGGCTGGACGTTCGGTGTGGTAGCGATGGCCCCTTGGATGAAAGCTCTATGAGGAGGATCGTCTGGTGATCGCGCTCAGCAAGATCGCAGAGGACGCCACCACCATCACGCTCGGCTGGGTGCAGGTCCCGAACGCCGAGTGGTACCTGTTCTACGCAGCCGACCAGCGCGTCAGCACCGCGCCTGCGTTCACGAGCGGTGCCCCGAAGACGAACGTCAAGTTCTCGAAGGGGAGCGAGCCGTACGAGGTCGTGGTCGTCACCCGTGACGCCGCGAA
>Ga0111539_10009557_pt1 | contig 12241 bp, 13 predicted proteins | sample RhiMethybrSRZTD1_FD_79667 | JGI IMG/M metagenome (GOLD analysis project Ga0111539, IMG submission 79667) | Populus rhizosphere microbial communities from Tennessee, USA - Rhizosphere MetaG P. TD hybrid SRZTD1 (version 2) (version 2) | ecosystem: Host-associated > Plants > Roots > Rhizosphere >...
CTCGACGAACGTCGAGCGGGTCGCGCTCGCGCTGGGCCACAAGGGCCTCGACGCGGAGTGGATCGACGTCGACCCGGAGGACCGAACCCCGGTGCGCGAGGTGAGCGGCCAGGAACTCGGGCCCGTGCTCGAGGAGGACGGGCGCATCCTCCACGACTCGACGGCGATCCTGGAGTACCTCGAGGCGAGGTACCCCGATCCGCCGCTCTACCCGCGCGACGAAGCACGCCGCGCGGAGGCGACGCTCCTGATCGACTGGTTCAACCGCGTGTGGAAGCGCCCGCCGAACCTCCTCACGGCCCGCCCTGACGACCGGCGCGCGCAGGAGTGGGCCGAGGAGCTCGAGCGGTCTCGCGGCCTCTTCGAATCGCTCCTCGCCGAACGCGCGTACCTGCTCGACGACGAGTTCACCGCGCTCGACGCGATCGCCTTCCCGTTCCTCAAGTACGGCCTGATCTTCGACCCGGCCGACGACGAGCCGTTCCACCGCGTGCTGATCGACCACCTCGCGCTCGAAGGGCGCTATCCGCGGCTCGAAGCATGGATCCGCCGCATCGACGCGCGGCCTCGCGCCTGATCTGCACAATCGACTCGATGGACCGCCGCGAGCGCGAGCGCATCATGAAAGAAGGCGGCGTGCACGAGGGCACGACCCGCACGCGCGCCGCCGCCGACCTCCTCCACGAGGACCTCGAAGGCAGCCCGCTCAAAGGCAAGCCGCTCCGCCGCGTCTTGCGGAACTTCCGGCCCGACGTCGCGGGCCACGTCGGCGCGCTCGGCGGGCCGCTCCCGTACATGCAGCGCCTGCGGGAGATCGAGCGCCTGACATCGCAGCACGAGCGCGAGCTCGCGGACGAGTGGCTCGCGCTCGTCGACGAGATTCGAGACCCCGCCGAGTTGGAGCGCGCCTGGCGCGACACCGCCTATCGACGGAACTTCGACGAGGTGAACGACCTGATCGCCCGCCACAACCGCTTCTTCCCGATCGAGGCGCGCCTGCCGATGGACCCGCGCACCGGCGACTTCGTCCGCATCGCCGGCCGGCACTACGCGCGCCGCCCGCTCGACGCGGAGTGGGTGCTCGAGCGCCTGCCCGCGAGCAGAGCCGCCTAGAGCCGGCCCAGGAGGATCGCGATCGTCGGCACCGTGACGAACGCGAGCACGCCCCCCGTCGTGACGAGCAGGAGCATGAACGACCGAAGCGGGTCGAACCGACCGAGCACCCGGTCGATCGCCGCCGCGAGGCGCGGCCTCCGAGCCCACCGGCTGTCGATCCGCCACTCCTCCGGGTCGACGAAACGCGAGTACGCGGCCAGCAGGAGCAGCACGAACAGCGCCGAGAACGCGAGCGCAACCAGCGCGCCGAGGAAGAGCACTACGACGCCGCCGCGAGCTGGCCGCAGGCCGCGTCGATGTCGCGACCGCGCGTGAGCCGCACCGTCGCCGGCAGGCGCGCGCCGTCGAGCACCGACTTGAACGCCTCGATCGCCTTCCGCGTCGAGCCGTCGTACATCCCCGTCGGGTTGTACGGGATGAGGTTCACCTTGAAGACGCGCGGGTCGAGCACCGAGGCGAGCTCCCGCGCCTGCTCGACGCGGTCGTTGACGCCGGCGAGCATGACGTACTCGACGAAGACCTTCCGGCGACGCAGTGCGAAGTAGCGCTCGCACTCCGCGACGATCTCGGCGAGGGGGTAGCGGTCGTTGACCGGCATGATCGAGGAGCGCAGCTCCGGGTCCGCGGCGTGGAGCGACAGCGCGAGCCGGATCGGCTCCTCGACCTCGTCCACGAACCGCGTCAGCCCGGGAAGCCAGCCGACCGTCGAGATCGTCGTCCGCCGATGCGTGATCCCGAGGTCGGGCAACCGCCGCGCGGCCTCGAGCACCGAGTCGAGGTTGAGCATCGGCTCGCCCATGCCCATGAACACGCAGTGGTCGACCTCCTCGACGCGGCGGAAGTGGAGCGCCTGGTCGACGATCTCCCACGCGCTGAGGTTGCGCCGAAAGCGCATCGCGCCCGTCGCGCAGAACGTGCACGTCAGCGGACAGCCCGACTGCGAGGAGACGCAGAGCGAGCGCCGCCCGTCGCGATAGCGCATCAGCACCGCTTCGACGGGATGAGCGTCGTGCGTGTGGAAGAGCGCCTTCACCGTGCCGTCGCGCGACCGCGCCTCGCGCACGAGCGTCAGCGTCGACAGCGGAACCGCGGAGCCGAGCTCGGCACGCAGCGAGCTCGGCACATCGGTCATCTCGTCGTAGCCGCGGGCGCCGCGCGCGAGCCACGCCCACACCTGCTTCGACCGAAAGCTCGGCTCGCCACGCGCCCTCAGCTCCTCTTCAAGCAGGGCGAGGTCCATCGCCCGGCTACGGTAGCGCGACTACCACACGTCGAGTTCGTCGTCGGGGCGTGGCCCCAGATGGTCACCGCGCCGCCGCCGCACGACGTACACAGTCGCGACGAGCATGCCGGCCACCAGCAGGGGCAGCGGGCTCAACCACGCCACCGTGAGCCACACCAGTCCGAGGATCGCGACCGCGGTCCAGCGGACGAGCGGCTCCCGCTCGACGAGCTCCCACAGCAGCTCGATTCGTTCCATGGCTCCCTCCTTGGGCAACCATCGACCCCTCGGAGCACGACTTGCATCCCTGGTTCGGGGAGACGAGCCTGTAGCGTGACGCGCCCATGTGGTGGCGGGACGCGGTCATCTACCAGATCTACGTGCGCTCGTTCGCGGACTCGAACGGTGACGGACACGGCGACCTGCCGGGTCTCCGCTCGAAGCTGGACTACCTCGAGTGGCTCGGCGTGGACGCGCTCTGGCTGACGCCCGTGCACCCGTCGCCGAACGCCGACTGGGGCTACGACGTCGCGGACTACCTCGACATCCACCCGGACTACGGCACGCTCGAGGACTTCGACGCGCTCGTCGCGGACGCGAAGGCCCACGGGATCGAGATCCTGATCGACCTCGTCCCGAACCACACCTCGAGCGAGCATCCGTGGTTCAAGGATCCCGCGAAGCGCGACTGGTACGTCTGGGCGGACGAGCCGAACAACTGGGAGTCGACCTTCGGCGGGCCGGCCTGGACGAAGCGCCCCGACGTCGGCCGCTACTACCTGCACAACTTCCTGCCCGAGCAGCCGGACCTCGACTGGTGGAACCCGGAGGTCCGTGATGCGTTCGATGAGATCCTCGCGTTCTGGTTCGACCGCGGGGTCGCCGGCTTCCGGATCGACGTCGCCCACGCGCTCGTCAAGGACAAAGAGCTCCGCGACAACCCGTTCGTCGGAAAGGCGAAGGACCGGCGCGAGGAACGCATCTACAACATGAACCGCCCCGAGGTGCACGAGGTCTACCGCCGCTGGCGCGAGCTCGCGCGCGGGTACGACCCCGAGCGCGTGCTCCTCGGAGAAACGTGGGTCGCCGAGCCGAAGGAGCTCGTCAAGTACTACGGCAACGACGACGAGCTGCAGCTCGCCATGTACTTCCCCTTCACGCAGGCCGACCTCGACGCGTCAGAGCTCCGCCCGGTCGTCGAGCGCTGGGAGAGCATCCTCCCGCCGACGGCGTGGCCGAGCTGGTGCGGGTCGAACCACGATCTGCCCCGCTTCCCCACGCGCTGGTGCGCGGGCGACGAGGCGAAGATCCGCTGCGCGCTGATGATCCTGCTGACGCTGCGCGGCACGCCGCTCCTGTACTACGGCGACGAGGTCGGGATGGAGCAGGTCGAGATCCCCGAGGAGGAGCAGCTCGACCGGGCGCACAGCCGCGACGGGTGTCGCACGCCGATGCCCTGGAGGCGGGAGCCCGACGGCGACTGGTGGCTCCGGTGGGGCGACACGACGCGGAACGTGGAGGACATGCGCGCCGATCCGACCTCGATCCTGCACCTCTGCCGCGACCTGATCTCGCTCCGCCGCGAGCTGCGCGGACCGTACGCCGCCGTCGACTCGCCGGAGGGCGTCTGGGCCTGGCGCCGAGGCGATTCGGCGGTCGTGGCCGTCAACCTCTCGGCGCGCCCGGGGGTCGTCCATGGAGTCGCCGGCACGGTCAGGCGGGACACATCTGGCTCGCGCGCGGGAGAGACGGTGGAGGGAGCGCTTCGGCTGGAGCCCTGGGAAGGTGTCGTGCTCACAAGCCCTTGACACTCGCCTTTCACCGTTCAATAACGTCTTACCTGGGGTAGAGAAGGTTGTTGGGGTCAATTGAAGGAGGGGGATTAGATGGGGGTATCACGCGCTTGGAAGCTCACAGGCTTCCTTGCGGTCGTCGCGGCGCTCTCGCTCGTCGCGGCATTCAGCGCTGCGGGGAGTACGAAGCCCGCGGCCAAGAACACGTCCGCCGCCGTGACGACGGTGTCGCTGTCCGGGTGGGCTTCGAGCCCTGAGGAGACAGCGGCGCTCCGCAGAACGATCGCGGCGTTCCAGCGAGTGAACAAGAACATCCGCGTCCAGTACGCGCCGATCTCGGGCGACTACGACGCGGCGATGCTCGCACGGTTCGCATCGAGGCGTCCGCCGGACGTCTTCTACGTCGACTCGCTCGACGTGCCGGACTACCAGCCCGCGCTCGAGCCGCTCAACAAGTACATCAAGCAGAGCGGGCTCAAGCTGACGCCGTACTACAAGCGCCTGCTGAACGGCTTCACGGTCAAGGGCCAGGTCCTCGGTCTGCCGAAGGACTGGTCGCCGCTCGGGATGGTCGTCAACACGGCGGCGCTCCAGCGGGCGGGCGTGACGCGTCCGACGAACTGGGCGCAGTTCACGACGGCGATGAACCGGCTGCGCTCGACGAACGCGGTACCCGGCGGCGCTCCGGCGTGCCTCGCACTCGACTGGGCGCGGATCCTCGCGTTCATCTACCAGAACGGCGGCGCGTGGCTGAACGCGGCGCGGACGCAGTCGGTGATCGACTCGGCCGCGAACGTGCAGACGGTCACGACCTACCTGAACTGGATCAAGAACGGCCAGGCGAAGACGCCGGCCCAGCTCGGTGTGGGCTGGTGCGGTGAGGCGCTCGGCAAGGAGAAGGCCGCGATCATCTTCGAAGGGAACTGGGTCTACTCGTACATGCAGAAGGACTTCCCGAGTGTCCGGTTCCGCGTCGACCCGATGATCCGGAACAAGCAGCGCGGCAACCTCTCGTTCACGGTCTCGTACTCGATGAGCAAGTTCTCACCGAACAAGGCCGCGGGCTGGAAGCTGCTCCGCTTCCTGACCGGTCGGACCGGCCAGGCGGTGTGGTCGAAGAACTCCGGGTTCCTGCCGTCACGCAACGACGTGAAGGCTCCGGCCGGCCGCGCCAACTTCGTCAAGGAGGCCCCGGCCGCACGGCCGTGGCAGTTCATCAAGGGCTTCGACCGCGTGAACGACCTCGCGGGCAAGGAGCTCGAGAAGGCCTTCAACGGCGACGAGTCGGTGCAGCAGATGCTCCGCAACATCGACCAGGCGACCGAAGAAGCGATCGCCCGGTCGCGCTAGACCGAAGCAACGAAGCAGCGGACGCTCCCCCGTGCCGTCATCCGGCGCGGGGGAGCGTTATCGTCCCGCGACGATCGAGGAGCGGCGATGGCGGTTGCGACGTCCAAAGCACAACGCGGCCCGAGGTTCGGAAGCGAGCGCGTCCGTGAGGCGCTCGTGGGGTACGGCTTCGTCCTGATCCCGCTCGGGCTCTTCGCGCTCCTCTACCTCTACCCGATCGTCTACTCGTTCTACATCTCGGTCCACGAGTGGGGCGGGATCGAGGGGAACCTCGGCTACGTCGGTCTGGCCAACTTCCGCGAGCTCTGGCACGACAACCAGTTCTGGACGTGGCCGCCGGAGCGGGGGACGGCGCTCTGGAACACCTTCTACTACGCGCTCCTCGTCGTTCCGCTGCAGATGGCGCTCGGGTTGTTGATGGCGCTGATCGTCAACCAGCCGCTGCGGGGGCGCGCGTTCTTCCGGTCGGCGTACTACTTCCCGGCGCTGACCTCCTCCGCGGCGATCTCCGTGATCGCGATCTACCTCTTCAACGCGGACGGGCTGGTGAACGCCGGGATCAGCGCGGTGATCGGCCATCCGTTCCACCAGCCGTGGTTCGCCGATCCCGACACGGCACTCGAGACGATCATCGTCCTCGACGCGTGGACGACGTCGGGGACGATGATGCTCTTCTACCTCGCGGCGCTCCAGTCGATCCCGACGGACGTCTACGAGGCAGCCGCGATCGACGGCGGCGGCGTCTGGCGCACGTTCTGGAAGATCACGTTCCCGCTGCTGAAGCCAGCGCACTTCTTCGTCGCCACCGTCTCGGTGATCGGCGCGCTGAAGCTCTTCGACCAGGCGTTCATCATCTCAACGGGCTCCGGCGGACCGGCCGGCTCGACGATGACCGGTGTGCTCTACCTCTACCGGGTCGTGATCTCGGAGTTCAACTTCGGGTACGGCGCTGCGGTCGGCGTCGTCCTCTTCCTGATCATCTTCTCGCTGACGGCGATCCAGCGTCTGCTCTTCGGCCGCGCGGAGATCGGCTACTGATGGCGGAGCAAGAGGGAGCCATCCCGGCCGCCGCCGCCCTCGAGGACTTCGCGCGCGACCAGGAGATCGTCGGGACACCGGTCGCGATCCCACCGACGACGCGCAGCGAACGAGCGCGCAAGGTGATCGCGCTCGTGCTGATGCTCGCGCTCGCGCTGCTGTACATCGTCCCGCTCGCCTGGACGTTCATCACGTCTCTGAAGACGCAGGCAGAGGCGTCGGCGGGCTTCGACCTCTGGCCCGCGAACCCGAGCCTCGACGCCTACCGTGAGATTTGGAACCGGCCTGACCTCTCGTTCGTGACCTTCTTCAAGAACAGCGCGCTCTTCGCGGCGTCTATCACCGTCATCAACGTGTTCTTCGGGAGCCTCGGCGGCTACGCGTTCGCCCGGCTGAAGTTCCCGCTCCGCGAGCCGCTCTTCCTCCTCGTGCTCGCGACGCTGATCATCCCCGACCAGCTGCGGCTCGTCCCCGTCTACCTGATGATGATCGACTTTCCGGTCACGAACTGGAACCTCGTCGGGACGAGGGAGGGGTACATCTTCTTCGGCACGAGCATCGCGCTCGCGACAAACCTCTTCCTGATGCGGCAGTACTTCCTCACGATCCCGAAGGACTACGAGGAAGCCGCAAAGCTCGACGGGGCCGGCTACTTCAAGACGTACCTCCGTGTGATGCTGCCGCTCGCCGCGCCGGCACTCGCCGCCGTCGCCATCCTCACGTTCCAGGGCATCTGGAACGAGTTCTTCTGGGCGAACCTGCTGCTCGGGCAGAGCCCGGACCCGGGCGTGTGGACGGTGCAGATCGGGCTGTCGCAGTTCCGCTTCCAGTACCAGACCCTCTGGCCCGAGCTGATGGCTGCGGCGACGCTCGCGATCCTGCCCGTGCTGATCATCTACGTCTTCTTCCAGCGCTACTTCGTCGCCGGCGTCGCCGCCGCGGGAGTGAAGGGATGATCGCCGCGGCGCCGCAGGCAGCGCCGCGCCCGCCGAGCGTCGGCGAGTCGCTCCGCCAGGCGGGACGCGACTTCTACGAGGAGTCGTGGCGGCTCGTGCTCCTCAACTCGCTCTTCTCCGCCTGCGTGCTCCTCGTGCTCGTCTTCGCGCTTTACGTGCCGCCTGCGATCGTCCTGCTCGTTGCGACCGGGCCGCTGCTCGCGTGGCTCGTGGCAGCGGCGGCGATCGTCGTCGACGAGGGGTCGCTGACGTTCATCGAGACAGCCGAGGCGCTCCGTCGCGTTTGGCGGCGTGGGCTCGTGCTCGGCGCGTTCGCGGTCGGCGCCGTGCTCGTCAGTGTGTTCGCGTTCGGCTTCTACGCCGGCGGCGGCGCGGTCGCTTGGCCGCTCGCGGTGCTCGTGCTCTACCTCGGTGGGCTCTTCGCCCTGCACCAGCTGCTGCTCTGGCCGCTCGCGGTCCGGTCGGAGCGGCCCCTCGGCGAGCTCGCCCGCGTCGCGGCGTACGCGCTCGTGCGGCGGCCGGGCGCAACGACGGGCTTCGGCGTCGCGGTCCTGGCCGTGAACCTCGCGGGGCTCGCTCTCGGCGTGCTGCCGTTTCTCATGTTGACCATCGCGTACACGGCGCTCGCCGCGGCGCGCTTCACGAGAGGAGTCGGCGAATGGCCGGCGTGACCTACGACCACGTGTGGAAGCGGTTCGACTCGACCGAGGCGGTCAAGGACCTGACGATCGAGATCCAGGACGGCGAGTTCATGGTGCTCGTCGGCCCCTCCGGGTGCGGCAAGAGCACGGCGCTCCGGATGCTCGCAGGGCTCGAGCGCTTGAGCGACGGCCGGATCATGATCGGCGACCGCATCGTGAACAACGTCCAGCCGTCGAAGCGCGACGTCGCGATGGTCTTCCAGTCCTACGCCCTCTACCCACACATGACCGTGTTCGACAACCTCGCGTTCGGGCTGCGGAACAAGGGAACGTCGCGGAAGGAGACCGACGAGCGCGTCCGCCGCGCCTCGGAGATCCTCCAGATGTCGGACCTGCTGAAGCGCAAGCCGAAGCAGCTGTCGGGCGGTCAGCGGCAGCGCGTCGCGCTCGGCCGCGCGATCGTCCGCGAGCCCGCCGTGTTCCTGATGGACGAGCCGCTGTCGAACCTCGACGCAAAGCTGCGGGTCGAGACGCGGGCCGAGATCCTGAAGCTCCAGCAGCGGCTGGGGACGACGACGATCTACGTCACGCACGACCAGGTCGAGGCGATGACGATGGGCCACCGGATCGCGGTGATGGAGGCGGGCCAGTTGCGGCAGGTCGGAACGCCCGAGGAGCTCTACACGAACCCGCGGAACACGTTCGTCGCCGGATTCATCGGTTCGCCGGCGATGAACCTCGTCCCCGCGCCGGTGCTGAACGGCGGTGGCCCCGACCGCATCGCCGGCTTTCGCCCCGAGCACATTCGGCTGGGCTCACGGGACGGCTACCAGTTCGACGCTCGGATCGAGGTCGTCGAGTACCTCGGCGACGAGTTGCTCGTCCACCTCGTGCGCAATGACACGCCGCTGCTCGCGAAGCTCCCGGTCGAGGAACGGGTCGACACGGGCGTGAACGCCGAGTTCGCGGTCGCGCGCGACAAGGTGCTCATGTTCGACGCAGAGACGGGAGAGCGCGTCGGGTAGCGTCTCGGGCGTGATCGAGCTCCGCTCCGACACGCTCACGCAGCCGTCTCCCGCCATGCGCCGGGCGATCGCGAACGCGGTCGTCGGCGATGAGCAGAAGCGCGAGGATCCGACCGTCATCGAGCTCGAGGAGCGCGCCGCAGCGATGCTCGGGCAGGAGGCCGCGGTGTTCCTGCCGACCGCCACGATGTCGAACCAGATCGCGCTGAAGATCCTCACCGAGCCCGGGGACGTCGTGATCGCCGAGGAGCACTCGCACGTCTTCATCGCGGAGCAGGGCGGGCCGGCCGTGCACTCGGGACTCTTCACGCGGCCGCTGCCGGGCTATGCCGGGCGGCTCGCGCCCGAGCAGATCCGCGCGGCGATCACGGACCCGCGCTCCGGCCACGAGCCGGTGACGAAGCTCGTCTCCGTCGAGAACACGCACAACTCCTCCGGCGGCCGCGTCTGGCCGCTCGACGAGCTCGAAGCTCTCGTCGCGACCGCGCGCGAGCTGGGGCTGCGGGTGCACCTCGACGGCGCGCGCGTGCTGAACGCCGCTGTCGCCCTCGGCGTGCCGGCGGCCGAGATCGGCGGCCGCTTCGACACCGTGACGCTCTGCCTCTCCAAGGGGCTCGGGTGCCCGCTCGGGGCGGTCCTCGCCGGCTCGCAGGAGCTGATGGTCGCTGCGCGGCGCGGCAAGCACCTCTTCGGCGGCGCGATGCGGCAGGCGGGGATCGTGGCTGCGGCCGGCGTCTACGCGCTCGAGCACAACGTCGACCGGCTTGCCGACGACCACGCGCGGGCGCGGCGGCTCGCCGAGGGTCTCGCGGCCGCGGGGCTCGCGATCGACCTCGAGGCGATCGAGACGAACTTCGTCCAGATCGACGTCGAGCCGTACGGGCTCACGAAGTGGGACGCGCTCGCGCGGCTCAAGGAGCACGGCGTCGGCATGTCGGCGACCGTGCATCCGACGAAGCTCCGCGCGGTGACGCATCTGGACGTCACCGACGAGGACATCGAGCGGGCGATCGAGCTCGTGCCGCGCGCGCTCGGCGTGCTTGTCGAAGCCTGACCTTCTCGAGCGGGCGCTCGGCGAGCACGGGCTGCCGGGGATCTCGGCGGCCGTCTTCGACAGTGACTCGGTCTCGGAGCGTGTGCTCGGAGACGCGACGCCCGACACCCAGTACCTGATCGGCTCGGTCACGAAGACGTTCGTCGCGGCCGCGCTCGTCGCGCTCGAGATCGATCTTCATGCGCCGTTAATGCGCTACGGCACGCCGGCGCAGCTGCTCTCGCACACGTCGGGGCTCCAGCGGGAGCTTCCCGGGGACGCGTGGGGGACGCTCGAGTTCCCCGACCGCGAGCAGATCGTCGAGTCGCTCGACGAGGCGGAGCTCGTCCTTCCGCCGGGGCGCTGGCACTACTCGAACCTCGGCTACGTCGTGCTCGGCGAGCTGATCCGCGAGCGTGCGGGGACGCCGTTCGAGGACGTGATCTCGGAGCGGCTGCTCGAGCCGCTCGGACTGACGCGGACGAGCTGGGAGCCGCGGGAGCCGCACGCGCGCGGCACGAACCGCGGCGTGCCGGAGCCGCCGATCGACAAGGGCGGCGCGCGCGCCTCGGGCGGTCTCTGGAGCACCGCGGGCGATCTCTCGCGTTGGGCCCGGCACCTGATGGACCTCGACGCGCTGCACCGTCCGTTCGCCCACGCGGGCTGGGACGAGGCGTGGGGCCTCGGCGTCGCCTGCTTTCGCGTCGATGGGCGCGAGCTCTGGGGCCACGAGGGGTCGAGCGTCGGGTACCAATCGGCGCTGCTTTACGACTGCTCAACACGAGCCGGCGCCGCCGTCCTGACGAACGCGACGCAGCCCGCCGGCTTGCGTAGCGTCGCGGCGTCGCTCGTCCCGCTCGTCACTCGAAGCCAAGTCGACGAACCACCGCCGCCGCCCGAGGTCGAGCGGCTGCTCGGCTCGTGGTGGTCGGAGAGCGTCGAGCACCGCTTCCGCTGGACGGGCCGGCTCGAGACCGGCGAGGCCGTGTTCGCCTCTGCCGGCGACGACCGTTATCGCACCGTTAAGGGCCGCGAGGAGGGCGAGCTGCTCCGCGTGGTCCGTGACGACTCGGGGGAGCCGGTCGAGCTCTGGTGGGCGGGTTATCCGCTCCGGCGCGAGCCCGGCTACTCGTTCGGCAAATGACCGATTCGTGTCAGTCGGGCGCGCCGCGTCATCTCTACCGTCGTTGGTGAAGATGGACGCCAAGAGCCAGACACGCGTCGTCATCGCCGACGACCATCCCCTTCTCGTGAAGGCGATCTCACAGATCCTCGAAGATGCGAAGACCTTCGAGGTCGTCGGCAGCACGAGCTCAGGGCTCCAGGTCGAGCCGCTGGTCTCGCGCACGAGCCCCGACCTCGTCCTGCTCGACGTGCAGATGCCGGGCCTCGACGGCCTGAGCTGCCTCGCGCTACTGCGGGAGCGTCATCCCGACGTGACCGTCGTCGTCTTCTCGGGGTCCAACTGCTCGGACACGATCGAGCGTGCGCTGACCATGGGCGCGTCCGCGTACATCGCGAAGTCGATCGATCCGCTCGACCTGCCGGCAGTCCTGCGGCAGACACTCGTTGGCACCGTCTATTACGCGACGCCCGGCATCAGCCAGGAGTCGGTCGCGGAGAACCGGCGCGCGAGCGACGACGAGCGCGTTCGGGAACTGACCGGCCTCACCGCGCGTGAGCTCGAGGTGCTCGGCTCCGTCGCAAAGGGCCTCTCGAACCGCGAGATCGGCCGGGAGCTCTTCCTCTCCGACCAGACGGTCAAGTTCCACCTCAACCGGATCTACAAGAAGCTCGGAGTCGCGAACCGCACGGAAGCTGCCGGGCGCGCGCACAGGCTCGGAATCGTGCGCGACCTCGCGCGCGCCGGCTGAGCCCTCTGGCGCACAGGCCGAACCTGTGCTTGGGTGTGCTCGATGGTGAGCGCAGCCGCCTTTGCCTACACCCTCGTCGCGGGCGCCGCCCTGCTCGCGCTCTGGATCCTCGCGCGCTTCACGAAACTCGGCCCGAAGACGGTCGGCTGGGCCCTCGGCAACCTCGTCGTCGCCGTTGTGCTGCTCTACCTGA